>Ga0190359_1001078_pt1 | contig 17769 bp, 14 predicted proteins | sample 48721823_MG_FD_161269 | JGI IMG/M metagenome (GOLD analysis project Ga0190359, IMG submission 161269) | Hydrothermal vent microbial mat bacterial communities from Southern Trench, Guaymas Basin, Mexico - 4872-18-2-3_MG | ecosystem: Environmental > Aquatic > Marine > Hydrothermal vents >... | reverse complement strand
CCTGAGCGCTGAGAAGATCAACAACCTTTCCTTTTCCTTCATCACCCCACTGTGTGCCAACAACAACGACATTAGACATTCTTGTATACCTCAAATAAAGTTAAACGCTATGTGCGTACTTTTTTGGCGCTAAATTGTGATATTCATGTTTTTTCTGGCAGAAAAGAAACTCGAGATCCGAATACCCGCAAAATCATGATGTTTTGAATTTTGTTTTTTGGTCATTTGCAGTTGTTTCGTATCTCAAGGTTCACCCTATACTTCAACATCACAACATGCTTGTTTCCAGCTTGCTGAGGTTCGTTTTAAACAGCATAGTAAAGTAAAAATTATAAATCCCTATGCCTCATAAAATCCTTTATGTTTACAATTTTTGGTGTATCTTTTTTCCGCAGTTTCCCGCTCCTGATCTTTTTAATCTTCTCTATATATTCCTGTAATTCTGAATTATCTTCCAGGATTTCCTCAATTTGATTCTCAAATTCCTTTAAAGAACTTTCAAGTTCACCGGTATCAATAGAAAAGGCAAAGAAAGAGGCCAGAAGATTAACAATCCTGATTACTACCTTAAAATTTGTGCCCCTCAAGTATAACGGTGAATGGCCCCAAAGCCCAATAAATGGGTAGCTTTCTTTTTCCGCCTTCTGCATAATAAGCGCATGTATCCCAGAGGGACCCTCATATTCAATGAGAGAAATATCTTTTTTGATAAAAACATCTTTCCAGGCCCCAAAGGTATACATTCCAGAGACTATGGCCTCAGTATGAAGGACATCATCATACATCCCCCCAAGGCTGACGATAAGAGAAATGCCCCATTGTTTGCATAGATGAAACAGGACCTTCACAAACATAGACCATCTATAATCCGGCTCCTGTGCCTTTAAGAGGATAAGGTCATTTTTTCCTTCCTTGTTAGGGCAAAAATAAAAAGATATCTTTTTTAAAACCAGGCCATGAAGCCTTCCTTTCTTGATAGTTATAACTGGTCTATTTTGAGTAAACTGGTAAAAATAGTCTGGATCTATCTCCGCCATTAATGTAGCCCTCTTTTTTTCAATAATATAGTCTATCGACTTCAGGGCAACATTACCAGCATTTGACCAGTCTCCAAATCCAACAATAAGTACAGGATCATGCAGGGGAGGCATTTGATAAAATGTAAAGAGATCTTCGGTCATGATGTAATATTCTCCCAATACTGCTCTTATGTCAACACTGCTTTGCTGGCAATAATCTCGCTTATGTTGTCTTAAATAAATCGGACATCAGGAAACTCAGTTAAAAGGGCTCTCCTGCCTGGATTAATGCCGCTGACTGACAACTAACTACCAACATTGCCTTTATAAAACGAACTTATTTTTTCTACAATATATTCAATCTGCTCATATTTTAACTCCGGGTAAATTGGTAATGCAATAGTCTGTGCTGCAGCCTCAACGGAAACAGGACAATCCTCTGGGCGATAACCTAAATACCTAAAACATTCTTGAACATGAAGCGGAACCGGATAATAAATCTCGCAACCTATCCCCTGATTGAGTAAAGATTGCTTTAATTCATCTCTGTTTCGATCAACCTTTATGACAAATTGGTTATATATATGTCTACCCTTATTCTCAAAAGGAAGCTCGACCTCTTCTACGCCTTTACGAGCAAATAATTCTCTATAAATGCGTGCATTCTCTCTTCTTTTTTCAGTCCACCTATCAAGATACCTAAATTTTACCAACAGAATAGCTGCTTGAAGGGCGTCAAGTCTGAAATTTCCGCCAATACTTCTATGGTAATATTTTGGTTGAGACCCATGGACCCTTATTATCTTGAGTTCTTGATATTTTTTCTCATCATTTGTAGTGACCATGCCTCCATCTCCAAAAGAACCAAGGTTTTTTGAGGGGAAAAAAGAAAAACATCCATAGGCGCCCATAGATCCAGCTCTCTTAAACAATCCGTCGCTAAATCTGTATTCCGATCCAATAGCCTGAGCTGCATCCTCTATAATTACTAAATCTAAAGACTTTGCTATGGCAATAATGTCTTCCATATCTGCGCATTGCCCAAAAAGATGAACTGGCACTATTGCCTTTAAGCGAGACCTCTCTTCTGTATTCAGGGTTGAAATTTTTTTCTCCAATTTCTCTGGATCAATATTATAGGTATGGGGATCTATATCTACAAACACAGGAATAGCGCCTAATCTGGCAATTGAACCAGCTGTGGAAAAAAAGGTATAAGGGGAAGTGACTACCAGATCTCCAGGACATATATTTGCGCTCATTAATGATATGAGTAGCGCATCAGTGCCCGACGAAACACCCACCGCATACTTGACCTGTGTATAAGCAGCTATTTCGTTCTCCAATGCCTCGACCTTCGGCCCCAGGATAAATCTCTGCGACTGATACACCTCCATAGTGGCTGCTATAATTTCCTCTTTAATGGATTTGTATTGGGCCTTTAAATCTAAAATTGGTATGTTCAAAAGATCCTCCTTTTATAGAATGTACATGTATTGAATATTAGTTATTCACCAAGTTAGAAGCAGGCACAACCTCGGCTTCATTAGTAAGAGTCATCTGGAAATTTGTTAATAAATCAATGGTCTTTTTGTGAGGGTGTCCTATTCCTATGGCGCTGCCCTTATTTCTTGCCACGCTAAGCAGTCTCTCCATCTGGATTTTTAAGGCATTTTCTGAGAGATGATTATCTAAGAAAATATCCCTGCTTGCTGTCCTGAGAGCCATTTTTTTTGCCACATCAAATGCCACGGTATCACTAGTTGTTCTACTATCAATATAGTAAAGCCCTTTCTTTTTTAGCTCAGCCAAGACTATCCCCATCTTCTCCTCGCTTTTTGTAAATCTCGACCCCATATGATTATTTACGCCAGCAACAAAAGGAATCTGTCTCAAATCCTTATTAAGTGTATCTAAAATCATTTTCTTATCCATACATACCAACAGGACCCCATCCCCCGGATTGATAGCAGGATAATCCATAGGTTCCATGGGGAGATGAAGCATTGTTTCTCGACCATCATTCCAGGCCTTACGTGCAATTAACCTCGTGTTAGGGGTAAAAGGTAACACAGAAAAGGTGAGGGGCAAATCGAGCTCCAAAAGGGCGTTTGCAAGAGAAACGTCATAGCCCAAATCATCTATTATAATACCTATTTGGGGATATGGGAAACGGGGAGAAACCTTTTTGTCTCCTCGCATAATCTTTAATCTGTGCGTATACAGACCTTTGCAGTACACAGAGTAGATTATTTCATTGTCTGATTTTTTATCTATAGTGATCCGTGTTGGAATTGGTAACCTGGAAATCCTTTCTTTGATCTCCTCTCCCGCCTTGAAAATAAAATAGCAGTTTGGTACTCTCGCCTCTATGCTGCTAAAATTCCACCTGTATTTATCCTTCTGCCTCGGAAGAACAGATGGAAAAACAATATTTTCTTCTGGCACTCCTATTTTATAAAATCCATCCGAAATAGCCTTATCTATAAGGTGTATGTCTCGACTTAATTGCTTTGAATAGAGATAAACCTCTTCAAATGGTAATGGAGATCTGGATTTATACGATACCAAAAGATAACTTATTACTATGATAACAATTAGAATTACAAAACCAAGGCCAATAGGGGTTAAACTAAATCTCGTTTTTTTCTTGCCTTTTGATTTAGCCATGTAATTATTATCCTTGGTGTTATCTTTGTTCTAGTGTAGAGAAAATATTCCAGGAGCGAAGTATCTGGATCGCCCTTCGTAACTGATTATCACTATCGATACGCCTCTGGATGCGAGACTCCTCATCTGGCACAGCTCCACTCTTTTTCCCTTCCTTTGAATCTGGGGTCTCTCTTTTGATATGGCCTTTCAAGTCCATTTCTCTTATGAAAGCGGGTTTTTTTGGTTCAACCTGTTTCTTTGGCGGCATAAAGTCTACCTTTATATCCGGCTCAATACCACTTGCCTGTATTGATCTTCCACTTGGAGTATAGTATATAGCAGTTGTGAGGCGCAATCCTGAACCATCCGAAAGCGGAAAAAGTGTCTGGACGGAACCTTTTCCAAAGGTGGTAGAGCCTAAAATAAGGGCCCTCTTGTTATCCTGTAAAGCCCCTGCCACTATTTCTGATGCACTTGCACTTCCCTCATTAACCAGGACAATCATCGGATATTTTCTGGACTTACCGTTCTTGTGAGCGACACTTTCTACTTCTTTTTTATCCCGGCCTTTAATAGAAACGATCAGACCTGAATCAAGAAAGTCATCGGCTACCTCTACCGCCTGAGACAGCAGTCCTCCAGGATTATTCCTCAAATCCAAAATCAAACCCTTCAATGCCTTTTTATTCTCCATATCTTCTAAGGCCTTAGAGAGATCTTTGCTCGTATTGCCCTGAAAATTAGAAATCCTGATGTAGCCTATATCGAAAGGAAGGAAAAATGACCGAACACTCTTAATTGGTATCACATCCCTGGTTATCATAAAGTCTATCGGTTTTTCTACCTCTTTCCTCCTGATGGTGAGTTTAATCTTGCTCCCTTTAGGCCCTCGAATGAGCTTAACTGCATCCATAATGGATAAATCCTTGGTTGATTTGCCTTCTACCATTATTATTTGGTCTCCAGCCTTTATCCCGGCCTTAAATGCGGGTGTCCCTTCAATGGGGGAAATTACTGTAAGGACATTGTTTTTGATGGCTATCTCAATCCCCACACCAGAAAATTTTCCTTTTGTCTCTACCATCAGTTCCTTATATTCTTCTGGGCTCATAAAATGGGAGTGGGGATCCAGGGTTTTGACCATGCCCTTTATAGCCCCATATAAAACATCCTGGGGATCCGTGTCTTTCACATAATTTTTTTCAATCTTATGTAAGACTTCGCTCAGCACCTCTATATTCTTATATACCTCTTTTGTGCCGGCCGAAATATCTTGATCACCATTGTTGATTACACACAACAATAGCAAAACAATGAAAATACTTATCTTGTAAAAAAAATGGCTATGCCTTGTTTTTAACATCCCTTTTCTCCCTTTGTTATTTTTATTGTGATAAGATTATTTGTATCTTTTCAGTTAACAGGTTCAGGCTTCAAAGGTTTAAGGATTAAAACCCTGAACGGTGAACCCGGAACCTAGATTATTTTGTTTTAAGCCAACTTTTGGGATCAAGATGATTCCTTCCTTTTCTTATTTCAAAATATACCCCTGGGCCTATCTCCCACCCAGGATCTCCTACCACACCAATTACTTCTCCGGCTGAAACCGCCTCTCCCTTTTTCTTAACTATTTCCTCAAGGTGGGCGAAGACAGTAAAATAATGGTATCCATGGTCAACAATCAACAGCTGGCCGTATCCTTTAAACCATCCGGAATAGTCTATCCTGCCAGGAAAAACCGATCTAACCGCCTCCCCTGGAGAACCCTTGATATATATTCCCTTTCTATGCATAAATGGATTAAATCCAAATTGTTTCACATTTCTCAGTATTTTTCCCTTTAACGGGAGAGGTAGTTTTCCTTTCATTTTAGCAAAGCTTTCCGGTAACATACCTTCCTTTTCTGTAGTCTCTAAATGCATCATGGTCTCGCTTAAAGCCCGCGCCGCCTCTTTCAATTCTTGAACCGCTTTCGCATAAAATTCCTTCTCCCTATGGGTCTTCATTAACAAGAAAACTTTTTTTTCAACATATTGTTCAAGTAGCGCCATCCTGGAGTTTTTGACCTTTGTTAACTCCTCGACCTTGGCCATATTTTCCTTTAGTCTCCTTAACTCGCTCTCTGCCTGTCTCGTCTTCCTGTCCAAAATATCCAGGGCCTGTCTATCCTGTGCCATAATAGCCTTCATATACTTTATAGTCTTCTGGAATTCTTGCAGTGTGGCGGAGCTCGCGAGAAGCCATACATACCCAGATCTCCCAAACTTATAGAAAGCTATTAACCGCTTTGTTAAATATGTCCTGGCAGCAGTGGAAGATTCATTCAGTCTTTGAATCCTTTTCTGCCCGCCCTTAATCTCACATGAAATCTCTTTTATCCTGCTCGATAGCTCCTTTAAAGACCTCTTTTGTATAACCACCTCTCTTTCCAGTCGTTCAATCTCTCCCAAGATACCTTTTTCTTTCCTATCAACACTGAGCAGCTCTTCTTGCTGTTCTAAAAGAGCTTTTTCTATCTGCTGAATCTGGGAGTTATTGCTTTCAACAGGGAATCTCTCGTCTGCATCTACGAAACCGAAAAAGATAAGAATAATGGCACATAGTATAATAAAAAGTGGTAGAAAACCTTTAACTATCTGATTCATAGTCAAAAAAACCGACCCAAAGATATTGTGCTCCCTATAAAACCAATAATAACACTCATAAGTAACAAGAAAAGAATAATTTGAGGTGAAAGAAAGACAATATTAAAAGATGCAAATCCAATGCTAATGTCGATTCTGGTTATGGCTATTATATACGCTAAAAAGAGAGCGAATAAGGCAACTGCACCGCCCAGCAGGCCTTGAATTGATCCTTCAATCATAAAAGGAATCTTCACAAAACAATTGGTCGCGCCTACCAGCTTAAGTATTTCTATCTCTTCCTTTCGAGAATAGATAGTCAATTTTATTGTATTTGTAATGATAAAAAGAGCTGCTAAAAAAAGTAGTCCCCCAAAAATCACGCCTACAATCTTTATTACCTCCATGATAGCCTGAAATTTTTTTATCCATTCCTGTGTGTAATGCACCTCATCAACTACACTACTTTTCTCTAATCTTTTTTTCAATTGATACGGAAGGTTATCACCGCCTTTATCTCTGGAAAGAGTAATCTCAAGAGAAGCAGGTAAAGGATTCTGCTTTAAACCATCAAGCAGCCCAGCCTTTTCCCCGAGTTTTCTTCTAAGGCTCTTCATAGCATCATCCTTGGAAACAAACTGTTTAACAGTCACCCCCGGGAAGACAAATAATTCTTTTTTTATATTTTCAATTACAGCGCTGTCCGGTTCTTCTTTGAAATAAATAGACATACTCAAGGTTTTTCCCTGCTTCTCTGTCCAATAATTTATGTTTACAAAAACAAGAATAAAAGCATAAAAAATAAGGAATGCTATAGACATTGTGCCTATGCCTATCAGGTGAACTAATCGATTCTCACGAATGTTTCCCATAGCCTGCCTGATAAAATAATGAAATAGTGTAATCTTCATTTATACTATTCTGCCCTTGTTGAGAGTAACTATTCTTCTGGTCGTGCCCTTTAACAACTCCTTGCTATGTGTTGCCACAAGCACTGTTGTGCCCCTAATATGTATCTCTTTTAACAGAGCCATTATCTCCATTGTTAAATCAGGGTCAAGGTTCCCGGTTGGTTCATCAGCCAGGAGAATCAAAGGATTATTGACTATTGCCCTCGCGATAGCAACTCTCTGCTGTTCCCCGCCTGAAAGCTGAGGAGGGTAGTAACCCTCTTTGTTTGTCAGGCTTAAATACCTGAGTGTCTGATGAACCTTTTTACGTATCATAGGTAAAGGAAACCCTATTATTTCTAGAGCTAAGGCGACATTTTCAAATACATTACGCCTTGGAAGTAACTTGAAATCCTGAAAGACCACACCTATTCTTCGGCGTAATAATGAAAGGTCCCGCTCCTTGATCCTATTAAGGTTTCTTCCATGGACCAGTACATTCCCGCTTGTTGGCCTCTCTGCACAGAAAATTATTTTTAACAATGTAGTCTTTCCTGCGCCACTAGGCCCGGTAATGAAAACGAACTCCCCTTTTTTTACTGTCAGGTTTATATCCAACAGCGCCGGGTTTTTTGAGCCAAAATTTTTATACACCTGAAATAGTTGAATCATTTTAAAAGAAAATGAAGATTAACGCACTTTTCTCATCCCTGCTGAAACAGCGGGAAGAATGTTTCAATAGGCTAATAAACTCTTTAATATCAATAAGCTATACAAATTCAGATATATTAAATTAGGCTGGTCAATCACTTCGAACCTATAAAAACTGGTAGGATATTACGAGGGTAGTAATGTATCATTCAGTTTAAGCAAAAAAGATATTAAGAATACATCAATCTTGCTTGTCCAGCGTTAACAACACGCGAGCTAAACATTTTAAATTTTTATTTGGCATATTCAACAGCCCTGGTTTCTCTTATGACTGTCACCTTAACCTGTCCTGGGTAGGTAAGGTCTTTTTCTATTTTTTTTGCTACCTCACTGCATATCATTGTTGATTCAAAATCATCTACCTTATCGCTCTCTACTATTATCCTAATCTCTCTGCCTGCTTGAATTGCATACGACTTGCTAACACCTTTAAAAGACATGGCTATCTCTTCCATATCCTCCAATCTCTTCACATACGTCTCGTACATCTCTCTTCGAGCGCCAGGTCTAGCGCCAGATAAGGTGTCGGCTGCTTGAAGGAGGACATCCATGACAGATGTGGCCTGAATATCCTCATGGTGGGCAGCTATAGCATGAACTACCTGCTCAGATTCACCGTATTTCTTGGCCAAATCTGCCCCTATGCGTGCGTGGGCCCCTTCTACCTCATGGTCTACTGCCTTTCCGATATCATGGAGAAGCCCGATTCTTCTGGCCTGTTTCTCATCCAGCTTTAACTCCGATGCCATTATACCACACAGGAAGGCAACCTCCATAGAATGCTCTAACACATTCTGAGCATAGCTTGATCTATATTTTAGGCGCCCGATTAATTTAATCAATTCTGGATGGATATCATGAAGTCCTATATCAAATGTAGCTTGCTCTCCGGCCTCTTTAATGTGTGCCTCAATTTCTCCACTCACTCTTTCTACGATCTCCTCAATCCTTGCCGGGTGAATTCTGCCATCTTCAATGAGCCTCTCCAGGGCCACCTTAGCAACCTCTCTCCTGATCGGATTAAACCCTGACAAGACTACGGCTTCAGGTGTATCATCAATTATAAGATCTATTCCAGTAGCAGCCTCTAAAGCCCTAATGTTCCTTCCTTCTCTCCCGATAATCCTTCCTTTCATCTCATCATTTGGTAAATTAACCACAGAGACAGTCTTCTCAGCCACATAATCACCAGCATATCTTTTAATGGCCAAAGCCAAAATCTCCTGTGCCTTTCTATTGGAGATTTCTCTTGTCTCAGCCTCTATTTTCTTTATGAGTTTGGAAGCCTCATAGCGCGCCTCTGATTCCATAGAAGAAACGAGCATCTCTTTTGCCTCGGTTACTGAAATACCGGCAATCCTCTCTAATTTCTGCCTCTCTTTTTCGATCAACTTGTTGAATTCTTCTTCATTCTTTTTCAAAGCATTGTCCCTATTAGCTAAGGCTGCTTCTTGTTTCGCAATTAGTCGGTCTTTTTGCTCGAGCTGTTCTATCCTCTTGTCTAAGGTTTCCTCTTTTTGGAACAATCTTCTTTCCTGGATCTGTAGCTCCTTTGTTCTTGACTTTGTTTCATTCTCAAAGTCAAGCTTCATCTGATAAAGCCTGTCTTTTGCCTGTAGCTGAGCCTCTTTTCTAATTGTTTCTGCTTGTTTGCTGGCGTCAAGGATAAGCTTTCTCGAATACTCTTCTGCGGAATCAAGCTTATTCTCTAACATCTTTTTACGAACAACGATGCCTATAACGGCGCCGGCTATAATTGATATTAATGCAACAATAACTAACGGAATAACTAACATATCTTCATCACCGCCTTTTATTTATTAGGATTTTTCGTAACTGGTCAGGCGGGCAAGTTCCAGCCTGCCCGACGGACAATAGGCATGGTTCACCGTTCAGAGGTTCAATCCCGATTTTCTCAGGAAACGCTGAGCCTGTGTGGTTACGATTTTTTCTTTAGGCAAAAAGAGGGGGTTGATAGAGGTTTAATCAAATGATAGGTAATGGATGCTAGACAAAACTTACTAACACAAAGCGCTAAATGATATTCTTAAAAATAGAGAAATTTGCGAATCAAGTATCCTATATGAGGTTTATTTCTCGTATATCCAAATTTATTTTCACTCAATTTTTCCCAACGGTTATAATATATTTATCTATTCTATTGTAAATTTAAGCAACAATTCATTCCTCAGCCCTAAATCTATCAATCCACTCTTTTTATTTTCCCCCGCTGCAATGCCGTGTCGGCAGTTCTTTTTGAACCTAAGCTCACGCAGATGGGCATTCCGTTACCCCGTTAGGTCTTTTTTACCATCAAAAAAACACACAAGGGCAAGCGGGAATTCCCTTTTACATTAGTGTTAGCTCAAAAATTTTCCGCCAATCACGAACATAGCAGGGGAATAATTCAATTTAATGCTAAATCCAAACGTTGTAGTAATCTTTTGGATCTGCTATTAATTTCGGCTAATAGAACCTCCTTTTCTTTTATAAGCTGAAAATAATCTCCTGCTATATCAAGAGCAGTTAAAATAGCCTTCTTGTCTACAGAAAGTTCCTTTTTAAACTTATCTATCTCTCTCAGCTTTTTATCCACGTACTCTGCCGCCTTTAATATCTGTTCCCTATCATCAGAACCTCTTATAGCATACTCTGTATCCTTTATTCTAATTGTAACCTTATCGTCCATAGTGCATATATATTAAGTCTATACAGTAAACTTGTTTATCTTTTCTAAAAGAGTTGCTATTCTTTTTCGTATTACGCCTCTATCAAACTCTACAGTTTCTATCTCATTAGTAAGCGAGTCAATCTTCTTCTCCTGCCCTTGTATCTTCGTTTCCAAGTTATGCTTTTCCTTATTAAGAGAGGCCACCAGTGAAATGAGCGATTCAATCTTCTCTTCCAATAGGCCAAATTGATTTAATTCGTCTAATCCCATAGAGACTCATAATTTCTTTCGCATTTTTAGTATATCTTGTTTTTAAAAAAAGTCAAGCGATAAGAAAATCCGAAAATCCGAGATGGAAAGGTGCCTCCGCTTATTTTTTTCTTGCATCTAAGAATTTATGGAGTATATTTTACCTTCTAAATAAAAACAAATTCAATTGTAAACAAAGGGTCCAAAGTGAAGATTGTTATGGTTGGCGGCGGTGGCGCATGTATTGTCGGTGCAAATACCTTAAGGGTTCTGGGCAATCCTGCGCAGATCGATATTTATACAAGAAGGGATAGAACCGCTTATACCCCATGTGAACAACCTTTTGTGCTCAGGGATATATTGTCCTTTAATGATATGTTTTATGCGACACCTTCATGGTTTGAGAGAAAAAGGATAGGCTTGCATACAGAAAAGAATGTTGATTCCATTGATAGAGAAAAGAAGACTATTAAAGTTGATGGAAAGGACATACCCTATGACATATTGGTAATTAATACTGGGGCCAGGAATAAAATGCCGGATATTCCAGGTTTAACTGGAGATAGGGTTCAATATCTTACCACAGAATTAAACAGCGCTAAAAAGATAGAGTCGATCATGCCCAAAGGAAAAAGAGCTGTTATCCTTGGTGGAGGTATAATAGGGTTAGAGATGGCTGAAACACTGATAAAAAAAGCTTATTCGTCTGTTTCCATGATAGTATCCTCTGCCAGCCTCCTTTCCCAGCAACTTGATCCTGATATGGGTGAAAAATTCTATCATGTTTTAAAAGATAAAGGGGTATCATTGCGCTTTTCTACATCTGTTGTTAGAGCAGAGTCTGGGAAAGATGAGATCAAACTCTTTCTCTCAAATGGTGAAACAGTTGAGGCAGATTGGGTTCTTGTAGCCAAAGGGATTATTCCAGATGTAGAACTGGCACGAGATGCTGGATTAAAAATTGGTAAAACCGGAGGGATTGAGGTAAATCAGTACCTTCAAACAAGTGATCCTTGTATCTATGCAGGTGGAGATTGCATTGAAGCATGGAATATGTTAAATGGAGAAAAAACAATCACCGCCCTGGCAACACACTCCAACAGGAATGGAAGGGTTATTGGGAGAAATATTCACTTCGGTAATACCGTGCCTTTCTTGGGATCATTAAATACATTCGGGGCGGAAATTTTTGGAACTACGGTTGTGTCTGCGGGGATAAAAGAAACTGCGGCAAAGAAAGAGGGCTTGGAGGTTTTATCTATAGTTAGAAAGGCGACAACACGAAAGAAGATGTTTAATGGGAAGGATTTCTGGGCTAAGTTGCTTGCTGATTCAAATAAACAGACCTTGCTTGGCGTCCAAATGTTGGGTCCGCGGGAGGTCAGCAGGATAGGTGAGAGAGTTCTTCTGATGATAGGTGAAGAGATTCCTTTAGCAAGAATCTCTCAATATGAAACTATCTTTAGTCCCCCTTTAAGCAATGCATATGATCTAATAACAAACGAGGTGGATATTCTCATTGGTGAGTTGCTAAAAATGGGGAAATCTGTTAAATGGTTAAGGAAATAATAAAATGTCCAAAGTGTGTGAAATATGCGGCAAAAGACCGATTGTAGGCAATAATGTAAGCCATGCCCACAATAAAACAAAACGGCGCTGGCACCCAAATCTCCAAACATTGAGGGTTAAAGTAAAAGGACAGACCAAAAAAATCACAGTATGCACGCGCTGCTTAAGGTCCGGACTGGCATATAAGTAAGCAGTAAGTAATTTTTATCAAACATTTTTTTCCTCCATACTTTCTACTATTTTTCAAATTCGCTCTACTTTTAGGATCTCCTTAATCTTTTTTATTTTTGAGATAATATTTCTTAATTGAGCATAATCAGAGACTTCAATAGTGAAAGTGGATATTCCTTTTTTATCAATAGTTGTCTGCACATTTGCGTCTAAAATATTAGCTTCGTTTTGGGTAAATATAGCGCTTAAATTTGATAACATGCCCTTTTTAGCGATATTGGTAACCTTTAATCGTGCTAAATAAGTCATATCTTTCGAAGGTTTCCATTCTACCTCTACCAACCGATCTGGATCAACATCTCGAACATGCCGGCATTTTTTTGAATGAATAGTGACTCCCCTTCCCCTGGTAATATAACCTATGACTGATTCACCGGCTAGTGGGTGGCAACACTTTGCAAAGCGAATAAGCATATCACTCATCCCTTTAACCTTAATCCCAGTGTCTCCCCTTTTTCTTTTTATCTTGTGAACTATCTTCTGGACAAGGCCCGCTGTCCTGTCTCCTTTTATCCCTAAATGGGGAACAAGCCGGTTAACAACCTGCTTTGCTGAAACTTTACCGTAACCAATATTGGCCAAAAGATCGTCTAGGCTGTTCATTGAAAACTTATGAACCACATCCAAAAGCTGCCCACTGCTGAAATGCTTGTTTAAATTCAGGTTAAATTCTTTAAGCTCTTTTTCCAGGATGTCTCTTCCAATAGTTATACTCTGTTCCCTTTCTTCTTTTTTTATCCATTGTCTGATCCTTGTCTTGGCAGTAGATGTCTTTACAAACTTTAGCCAATCTTTGCTGGGTTTATGATTTTTTGAGGTAAGAATTTGAATGATATCTCCAGTTTTAAGTTGATGTGTTAAGCGAACTATTTTTTCGTTTACTTTAGCGCCTACACATCTATTCCCAATCTCTGAGTGGATACTATAAGCAAAATCAATAGGGGTTGATCCCCTGGGAAGTTCCTTTACCTCACCCTTAGGCGTAAAAACATAGACCTCATTGCTAAAAAGATCCAGCCTCACTGTTTCTAAAAATTCCTTTGGATTGGTCAGGCTTTTCTGCCATTCCAGCAACTGCTTCATCCATGGATATTGAGTATGCGTTTCTTTGCCTGATTTATATCCTTCTTTATATCTCCAGTGGGCAGCTATTCCCTCTTCGGCGATTCTGTCCATATCCCATGTTCTTATCTGTATCTCCATTCTTTCACCCAGAGGGCTAATTACTGTGGTGTGCAAAGACTGATACATATTGGCCTTGGGTAGAGAAATGTAATCTTTAAAACGACCTGTTACAGGTTTCCATATGGAATGGATCAGGCCTAAAACCTCATAACAGTCCTTTACACTATTTACTATTATCCTGAATGCCACGATATCATATACCTGATCTATATTCAGATCCTGCTCCATCATCTTTTTATAAATGCTATAAAAATGCTTATGTCTCCCTTTTATCGTGGCTTTTATATTGGCCTCACCCAATTTTCTATTTAGAGTTTCTTTTATCTCTCGAATAAATTTTTCCTGCCCCTCTTGCTTCTGGGCAATTCCTAACCTTATATCCTTGTAAATTTTTGGCTCGAGATAATAAAGGGATAGATCCTCCAGGGTTGATCTCAGCCAGTAAATACCCATCCTTCCTGCAAGAGGTGCATAGATATCAAGGGTTTCCCTTGCAATAACTTCCTGTCTTTCAGGTGGTTGAAAGCCGAGGGTCCTCATATTATGTAAGCGATCTGCCAGTTTAACGATAATTACCCTGATGTCAGAAGACATAGCAAGAATCATCTTTCGTATATTCTCTGCCTGCTGTGTCTCTTTGCTTAAAAAATGTATCTTACCGATTTTGGTTACACCATCTACTATGCCTGCCACCTCTTTGCCAAACATTTGTTCAATGTCTGACAGCTCAGTTAATGTATCCTCAACTGTATCGTGAAGAAGACCGGAGGCGACACTAACCTCATCCATCTTCATTTTGGTAAGAATTGCAGCAACCTCTAATGGGTGGGTAAGGTACGGCTCTCCTGATAAACGGACTTGTCCCTTGTGAACCTTGGCCGAATAGACATATGCCTTTTCAATCAGACCTATGTCTGCGATAGGATGATACGAGAGAATTTCTGAGGTTATGTCATTTAAGCGAATCATAGAGGCTTTGGACAACCTCCTTTATCGCTTCAGGGGTTTTGTTTATAGATAGTAATCTTAGATCTGGCTTAGAACGTAACTTAATCTCGATAGAATCAGTTTTAAGTGTTCTTAAACTGACCGCAGCCCTTACAGGTATGCCTAAAAGATCAGCATCCTTAAGCTTGACGCCTGGCCTTTCATCCCTATCGTCGAGAAAGACTGCGAGGCCCAGATTACTTAGATGCTGATATAAATTTTCAGCCACTTTTCTCACAGAAGATTCATGCATTTCAAGTGGTAAGATGGTTACCTCAAAAGGAGAAATAGATACAGGAAATATGATACCGTTCTCATCGCGGCTTTGCTCAATAATTGCCGCAACAACTCTGCCAATACCTATACCATAACATCCCATAATAATCGGAGTTTCTCGGCCATTCTTATCCAGAAAGTTGGCCTTAAGAGCGGTAGAGTATTTGGTCCCTAACTTAAAAACCTGGCCAACCTCTATTCCCTTACCAAATATCAGCTTCCCTCCACACCGAGGACACGGATCAGAGGAAGTTATCATTCTTAAATCTGCATATTGCTCTACCTGAAAATCCCTGCCTTCATTTACATTGAGGACATGCTTATCATTCTTATTTGCCCCCATTACCATATTTTTCATTTCCTTAATGGCGAAATCAGCAAGTACCCGTACCTTTAAGCCAATAGCCCCTGCAAATCCCATTGGGGCGCCAGTTACATCAAATACAGTTTCTGGATCTGCCATAGTAAGCTCTTGAACATTAAGTACATTTCTTAGCTTGGTTTCATTTAGTTCATGATCTCCTCTTACTAAGGCGGCTATTGGTCCCTGCTCAGTTTGATAGATGAGAGTTTTTACCAGTTTTTCAGGACCAATGGATAAAAATTTAGTCACCTCGTCTATGGTTCTCATTTCAGGTGTATCTACAATTTGTAGGTCTTCTTCTTTCTCAATATTTGTAGAACCAGATTCCCTTATTTTTACCTCGGCCTTTTCTAAGTTAGATGCATACTTACAATCTTGACAGCTTACAATATCATCTTCACCACTATCTGATAAGACCATGAATTCGTGAGAAAAGCTACCACCAATAGGCCCTGTATCTGCCTCGACTGCCCGAAACTTTAGCCCGCATCTTTTAAAGATAGCCTCATAAGCAGCATACATTTTTCCATAACTCAGATTGGCCCCCTCTTCATCTATATCAAAGCTATAGGCATCTTTCATGATAAATTCCCGCGCTCTCATGATGCCGAATCTCGGCCGAATTTCATCCCTGAACTTTGTCTGGATCTGATACAGGGTAATAGGCAGTTGTTTATAGGAATGGATCTCCCTTCGCGCCAGGTCAGTAATCACCTCCTCGTGAGTCGGGCCCAGGCATGATTCCCTTTTGTGTCGATCTTGAAACCTTAAAAGCTCTGGTCCATAATAATCCCATCGACCGCTTTCCATCCATAAATCACCAGGCTGTACCCCTGGAAGTAAAAGCTCTATAGCGCCAGCCCTATCCATCTCTTCCCTAACAATACTTTCTGTATTTTTAATGGCTAAGAGGCCATAAGGGAGATAGGTATAGATTCCTGCCGCCAGTTTTCTAATCATGCCAGCCCTGAGCATTAGTTGATGACTTACGATCTCAGCCTCTGCTGGTATCTCTTTTATTGTAGGAATAAAGAATTGTGAATATCGTCTCGAAATAGATGCCATAATAAAAAATCTAAAATATCCAATCGGAAATATTCATCCGTTTATCATCTTCCTAACTTCTTCAATAAGTACATTGGCAAGATGCGGCTCTGGAACTTTTTTAACTACCCTGCCGTTCTTAAATAATGTGCCATAGCCTTGTCCACCGGCAATACCAATGTCGGCCTCTTTTGCCTCTCCTGGACCGTTTACAACACATCCCATAATAGCAACCTTAATAGGGGTTTTGACTTGGCTCAAATCATGTTCAATTTTATCAACCAATGTAAAAAGATCTATTTTACATCTTCCACATGTGGGGCAAGATATAATTTCCGCTCCTCTCTGTCTTAGGCCCAGGGCCTTTAAAATTTCATATGCAACCCTAACCTCATCAACTGGATCATGCGTTAGAGAAACTCTAATTGTATCTCCAATACCCTCTAATAGCAATAATCCTATCCCTATAGAGTTTTTAACAGTCCCTGATATTAGGGACCCGGCCTCGGTTACGCCTAAATGTAAAGGATAATCAACCTTCTGACTTAAAAGCCTGTATGCAGATATCGTTTGTAAGACATCTGATGATTTCAGGGAAATCTTAATTAAATGGAAATCTAAATCCTCCAGGAGCTTTACATGGCTCATGGCGCTCTCAACCATGGCTTCTGGTGTTGGATGATTATATTTTTTTAAAATAGCCTTGCTAAGAGAGCCAGAGTTGACCCCAATCCTTATAGGGATAGAACAGCTGCGAGCAGCAACAATAATTTCTTGAATTTTTTTCTTTCCACTAATGTTTCCTGGATTCAATCTTAGCCCGTTCGCACCGTTTTTTATAGCTGCCAGGGCAAGCTTATAGTCAAAATGAATATCAGCAATAATCGGAATAGATACTTGAGATTTTATCACTTTAAGCGCAGATGCGGCTTCCATGTCTGGTACCGCCAGGCGAACAAGTTCACAGCCAGCATTTGCTAATCTTTCTATTTGTTTTACCGTAGCGGCTATATCCTGAGTGGGTGTATTGGTCATTGACTGAACCACTACAGGGCTTTCACCGCCTACCTTAACACCGCCTATATTTATTTGTCTGCTAAAACGTCTCTTCATTTTCCGCCCTTTTCATACCTAAACTAACTAAATAGATATTACCCTGTCAAGACGATTTGTCTTGATTCCTTAAATCGCAATAGTAGTTTGACGAAAAGTAGGGCATATCTTGAGCTAAACGATATTAAGGTTTTACCTGCAGGGCCTGTAAATCCAAAGGGTGATGGCACACTGTCGAGGGGCT
>Ga0190359_1001077_pt1 | contig 17771 bp, 10 predicted proteins | sample 48721823_MG_FD_161269 | JGI IMG/M metagenome (GOLD analysis project Ga0190359, IMG submission 161269) | Hydrothermal vent microbial mat bacterial communities from Southern Trench, Guaymas Basin, Mexico - 4872-18-2-3_MG | ecosystem: Environmental > Aquatic > Marine > Hydrothermal vents >... | reverse complement strand
GTCTGTACAACCAAGCTGGGTTCCACCATTGGGAAGCAGGAGCAGATAGATTGCCACAACTATAGTTATTAGCGTTACTTACTAGATGTGTCGTAGTTGTAGTTATATAATTCCAAGAACCATTGTTATATTGTGGATATAAATAAACATCATTGCAAGTCCCAGATATACAAGTAACATTACAAGTTTGTGTATAGTTACCCCCAGATTCGTTTATTTCTATATCTGTCTTTGGGAAGGTCATACTGACATTCATTTCAGTAACAGAAGAAACACTCCAATTAAGGATTGTTGGAGGGGATGTAAAGTTTATGTTTCCAGCAGTATCCTCTACAAATGTTTTTGTCCAATTATAAGAACCATCTTCTATATTCTGCAATTTATAACTCCACACAGAACCACCAGCACCACCACAACCGCCACTAGCATTACTTAAACTAACATTAATCAAACCGCTAACAGGATAATCTACTTGCACTTTTACAGAACTTACACCCGAATATGTGTCTGATACAGTAACATTAAGGCATATATATTCGTTAATGTTAAAATCAGTTCCGTTTATGCCCTCATTACCAATACTAGGGAATGTTAAATCTACCTTAACTAATCTTGTTTCACTGTTGTTAGTATTTCCAACTGTATCACTACAATTAACACTCCAGTTATAGCTACCTGAACCTAAAAGCTGTGTGAAGTTTTGTGTTATTATTTCGCTAATTGTATAGTTGGTTTGGTTTAGTTTGTTGTTGATTATTAAGCTGCAATTTGCTATTGTTAATAATACATCACTGACATTATACTCAAATAAGACAGGATTAGTTAGATTGTTTTCCCATGTATCATTCTCTGGTGAAATTAAACTAATAACTGGGGGCGTGGTATCTATCCTTACTATTCTTGTTTCTGTTTGATTATAGTTGCCAGCAGAATCATTCAACCATACATAGTATTGGTATTCACCATCCTTCAGGTTAACCAAAGTAAAATTTGTATAACCCCCAGAATAACTCCTTGTTTCATTTATTGTATTATTCCAGTATAAAACAATAGTATCTGGATTCACCTCTGTGTGGGTTGTATTAATTACTAGTGTTGTAGATGATTGGTTGGAGTTATTGATGGGAGTTGGATATGCAAGGCTTATGGTTGGTTTGGTCTTGTCTACATTGATAGTTAGGTTATTGTCACCCCAACCATAGTTAGTTGCAGAGTCATTACACCAAACATTCCATATATAGGTTCCATCTTCTAGGTTTATGGAACTAAAATTATTCATAGAGCCACTGGTTGGGTTGTATTCTGTTCTGTTTTTCTGCCAGATACCTGAGAAGTTACCCCATAGTTCGCAAGTATCTAAGTGATCATCTGGGGGGTTATCGCTAGGTGTATAATTAAACTCTACTATACCTGTACTGCTCCAGCTATTGTTTTGTGGATAATTTAGGTTAATGGTTGGTGGTAATGTATCAACAGTAACTTCCCATTCCTGTGAACTTCCAGTATTATGATAAGAACCATTATCTGTACAATTAACACTCCATACATACTGCGAGTTACCCAAGGGTCCATAACTAAGACTATTTGTCTTGCTCTTGTTTATTGTTGAATTTGTTTTATATACAGTCCCGAATATAATAAGGGAACAATTAGCTATTTCCGAGGCATCTGAAACATTATAGTAAAAAACCACAATAGAACTACCACTAAAGCCGTTATCAGGTGGTGCAACCAAATCTACAATCGGAGCTGTGACATCATCAACAACCAAGATGCGAGAGCTTGTATTCAAATTTCCCGCACTATCATTCGCGAATACAGTTATCGTATAATTCCCTGGAACTGACAGATTAGTTGTAGTCAGAGTAAAATTGCCATAGTAAACGCCCAACAATGACCCATTTGGATAGCTAACATTTACATAGGTTGTATTCAGATATAAATCAAATGCAGTCCAATTAACTACTACATCATTAAATGTATGATTAGCAGGATTTGGACTTATAGAAGTAATATTCGTAATCGGATTAGTCTGATCAACGATAAATATCCTTTGGCTAGTGTTAGTCCCAACATTACCAAAGCTATCTGTACAGTTTACAGTCCATAGCCAGACCCCCTCTGTTAGATTTGTTGTTATGTTATTATTAACATTCCTGATAACCTCACTTTGATTAGTTTGATTAATTGTTCCATTTATTATCAAAGTACAGTTTGTTATTTTATTCTCATCTTTAGGTGTAAATATAAAGGTATTTGTTATATTATTACTGAAAGAATGATTGTTAGGAGAATCCAAAGCAATAGTGGGGGCAGTTGTATCTAAAGTCTCGCTGCTAAAAAAAACAATGAACTGGTCAAAAAGAGATGAATTTTTAGCCCTATACCAATCCAAGCTTTCTACAACATCAGATACCCTAAACTCATAAATAGAACCAAGAAAATATACCCCAGACCCAAAATTTCCATCATCAAAATCCTTACTGCTACCCCCAGTATAAGCTATTCCTCCATTTCCGCTATGGGCACTCATATAGGCTGGAGTTGTTCTCTTATCAATCTGCTCTCCATTAAGGATAAGGCTATAATTATCAGGATAGGTATTTTCAGACATATACATAACAGCATAATAAATGGTATTAGTAGATACTGATGTAGCTATATAATCTCCAGACCATCCTTGACTTTCGCTCCACCACCTAGCATATAATTGCCCATTACGAATATACATAATTATTCCATTAACGCTACCACCTTCTGCAAATAATGTTTGCCTTGTTGTTATATCACTACCAGTTTTAAATACAATCTCATGGGTTCTGACATACCATTGTTGCTCCCAGTATGACATATCTGCTAGGCTCCATGCATCATTCCCATCAAAACTTAAACCATAACCAATAAAACTATTGTCTTGAGTAGGGGCTCCAACAACACTGGTTATATCTCTACCATTTATAGTAGAATCCCGGCCAGATGCATTCATATGGTAAACTATCCCGTAATCTAGCTTCCATGTATCAGTAACATTTTCAGCAGATGTTGCTCCAGAATTATTATAATACATCCAAATACAATCAGTATCAGAATTAGCAGTAATATTTGGAACCCTAACCCATAAATAGGAATCTCCTGTATTGTTCCATAACTCAATCTCATAGCTTAATAGCTCGCCAGTACCACAATCAACAAACCTTATATCTGATCCATCCTGCTTTATACGACTATAATTAACCCTACTAGAATTCAATCTTACCATTACTGTAAAATTTATTAGGTCTTCTGATGAGAGTGTATTATTGAATACTAGCTTTATTCTTGACTTCCAGCTCATATTCCACCACCCATCCTCTGCTTGATTATGGGCATATTCCACATCATCCCCATATACAAACCTTAATGTATGTTCTCCAGATGTTAAAACCTTATTAGTTACACTTCCCTCATCAGAACAATTCCAATAAGCATAAGATATAGACGAGCCATTATATGTAGCATTAATCACAACACCACCACAACGCAATTCTAAAAACCTTAAATCCCTATCAAACATTGTTCCATTCCAAGCCTCTATCGTTAAATTTGCTATACCAGTTGTATTAAATCTAACAGTCCAATTACCCCCAACACTAGGATAGCTCTGAACATTTATTATCGTTAAATCAACCTCAACAATAAACTTTTGTTCGCTCAGCTGCGGAACAATCCAGGAAAGCCTATCTACAAGACCATTATTATTCGTATCATAAAACTGAACATTAAAATCGCCATCATTAATAATATCAATCCTTGTCTTATTAACCAACCAATAAAGATGTATCATCTCTCTCTTAGCTTCTGTAATGTTAGTATAAGAAAGAACATTTCTATAATGGATAGATGAATTAGAAAATACTGTGATATTTTTCTTTATTTTTCCTTCTTCTATTATTTCATCTGTTTCTATCTTTTTTGGAGCTTCTGTCTCAAACTCTATTTCATATCTAGGATTACTCTCATTAATCTGGTCTTTTATTCTAAAGGTTTTCTCCTTGTTTTTTATACTTACTAATTCAAAAACAGGCTCAGTTAGATTCATACTTAAACCAAAAGCAATTCTGCCAAGCCTCCTCACAAAAAACCTCTTCTTCCCTAGCCCTATTTTTCTAACAGCCACATTACTTGCATCTTCTGGCAATTTGAATGAAAAATTTAACCCTCTAGTTTTATTCATTAGATTTCTTATTTCAATTCTCTTAATCCATCTTACAGGCTTCCCGACCTCTGCTGGCAATTGTACCAAGGTTTCTTTTAATCTCGTTTCATTAATAGTCACATTTGTTCCATTGACAGGCAATATTGTAATGAAAGAAAAATTAAAGGAAGGCATAATCCTGATTGTCTCTTGTGGGGCCATTGTCACTTGGCCTGAATACGAAATATTCATCAAATAATCACTCGGTATAAGCAGAGATGTATTCAACTTAAAGGTAACATAACCAAGAATATCTGTTTTTTTACTTTCAATGAAGGTATTATTTAAATACAAACTAACATTCCCGAAAGGGATTACAGTATTATTAACAAAACTAAGTCTTGCTCCTACCTCCAACACCGTCCCCTTTGCAATCTTTAGACCCTCTCTCAAAAAAGAAATAATTTTCGTATAAACTATATGCTCCTTTGGTTTTAAAAATATAACTGGTAAATAATTAATGTTGCTGTAAACAATATCTGAATAGGGGGTTGTTCCAGTTAAATTATAATCAACATAAATAATCTGAGCCCCAATTGTATTATTATATCCAACACCATACCTACCATAACCAACATACATAGTCTGATTCCAATACGGCAAAGATGGCTTTAAACCAATAAACCCACACGCCTTTTCAGAACCATAACATAAAGTAGTAACCTGCCCCTTCCCAAGAGAATTAATAATCCACTTTGTCCCGAGTCTTGATTTATTAACATTCCAATTGAACCTTGTGTTCTGAACAGTTAAGTCCACTATTCCTCCAACAATCTCTATACCATCATTATCACTATCAAAACCACTACCATTCCTATACTCAAGCCTCAAAGCTATTGATTTATTTATTGATTTATTTATAGCTCTTGTTCCAAGCCCAACTATGACAAAGAGCAACAACACAACAAGCAAGCTCTTTAGCTGAGCCTTCTCTCCCTTCCTATCCGCTTTCATTCTCGTTTCTTTAACTTTATAAACTATCCTAACACTATCTTCTGTCTACCACCCCTTTTTCCCAAAAAGATTAAAATTCCAATAACAAAGATTAAAAAATACTCTTATAAAATTCCCTTTTGCTTTCCTCTATACTCCTCTTTAAGTCCATACACTCCCTATATACCTCCTTCTTTAATTCTCTTGGCAATCTTCTATAAAGCATCTCTACCTTGGGATATATTATTTCAGCTTTATCAAAATCATCTGCACTTAAAAACCCATTTGCAAGCATAATCACTTTTCTTATTTCCCGCAATCTTCTATCCTCTTCACTAATTGCTCCAGTGCTCAGTTTGTGGACTTCTGGATACATAAGTGTATTCTCTTCGGGTCCCCCTCTTTTACTAACCTTAAATGTAGGCATTCTTATATTTTTCCTTTTTCCTGTAACCCTAAAGCCAAATCCTGCTCTGATAAATATAAGATAGTATCCAAATAACAAGATGATTATAATAAATCCTGAGATAATGGCATATTTCTCTTTTTTATTTGTCCTAAACTCTTTCCCCAACAAAGAAAACACGGAATAACCAACAACCTCTGATGTCTTCTCAAGCTGCTTTGGTCCTACAAGAACAATAGTCCTTGACTCTTTTAACTTAGCAAGATTAACCTTCTTCTCAATTTCATATTCTATTGTCCTCCCTTCATAATCAAGCTTCAAAAACCCGTACTTAATGATAGGGTCACTTTTAATAACCTCATATTCACCGGACTTAAAATCTATTTCATCTATGCTCTCAGCAACAGTCTTAGGTATAATTTCAACAACTATAACATCCTCAATAAAATCTGGATTTAGATATGATATTTTTTTACTAACTAAGGTTATTTCCTTGGATGTTTCGTCAAGATACTCAAATGTCACAACCTTTAATTTAACTTCTATACCTATCTTCTCACTTATCTTGCCCATCCCCCTAACATAATCGTCCCTCTCCTTCTCATCCAACTCTGAAAAAACAAGATTTACAGCTTCCTTTATATCCTCCTCATCCAAGCTCTGCATATACTCTGCCTTATCTATAAGCCTGATTCTTTTTGGAATGCTATTCCTTATCCTCTTTAACTCCAAATCAAACAGCTTAAGTTCAGAGTCAAGTTCAGACGGAGTTTTATATTTAGACTTTAATTCCTCAAGCTTTTTCTTATTCTCATCAATCTTTGTCTTTGCATCAAATAACTTATCAAATATAGCTAGGTTATTAACAATAGCCTTCTCTTCACCACCAATACTCTCAAACCTTGAACTAACATCATCTATATCAATCTCCAACTGCTCAAACTTCTTAATCATGTCATTAACCTTGATTACTAAATTTGGTGGTAATACCTTTGGCTCTTCCTTTGTCTTATTTTCCTCAAGTTCTTTTACCTTGCCCTTCTTTATGGAGGTTGCATAAACCTCATCTGATAAGGGCCCTATATTACCAGCCATATCAACAGCAGCAACCTTATAGTAATATGTTACCTTATCTGCTGTTGAGCTATCCACATACTGTGAAAAATTGCCTGTTGAGGAATAGTAATCAATATAATCTACACCAGATGTTGTTGACCTATATACATTGAAGTAATCAACAGGCTCTCCCTCATAATACCATCTAACCTTTACATCGCCGCTCGGCAACATAATAGCCTCTATATTAATAGGCGCGGGAGGTTTTGTTGTATCAACAAGGAAGATTTTACCTTCTGTTATTACATCACCCGTGTTTCCAAGACTATCCTCACCTCTAAAATAAAATGTCCCAACCTTGTTATCATCATCCTCAGTTATTATCATATATCCTTTCCACAAAGAACCAGACCCACTAAGAGAAACAATCTTCCTAGAAGCAGGCGCATCATTAAAGCTGTATTCCAACCTTGGAGCATTATCCAATTCCTCAGATGTCACAACAGTAACCTCTACCACCCCTGCCTTGACAGGTGAAGTATCGCTAAGACTTATCTCAGCCGAAGGTGGAAAATCAACTATAAAGCTTATAAGTTCAGATTCATTCATTACATGCCCATGTAAATCCCTACACCTAACATAATAACTATGTTTCCCTTCACCAAGTCCTGTAATTACTTGGCTATGAGATTTCCCTCCAGTCAGTGTAAAACTATTTGACATAGAGTCGTAAGGGACATCAGACAAACTATACTTACAAACTGCATCTTCATCTGTCTCAACAGAAATACTTACGCTTTGTGTTGTTACAATCCCTTCTGGAGACTTAGATAATATCCTAGGTGCCGAACTGTTGATTGTCCCGCTTACCTCAACATTATCCAAAACAATACCGCTCTTATTCTTCAGTTCAGCATAAACCACATACTCCCCTGTGTTAAGGCCAAACGCATTCCAACTATGGTTATAGATGTAAGGGCCATTACCATTAAAACTAGTCTTATTAAAGCCAAACCCTCCTATCCCAGACTCCAGATTATAATACTCCAAATCAACATAACCATCAAATAGTTCATCTGTTATAACAAGACCATTAAGTAACAGGTTTTCACCATCTTCTGTCCTAGACTCAAGATGTAATTCTACTGAAGAGGAAACAATAGCTGGAAAAAACAAAAATACAGCTATAACTAATATGAATTTTCTCATTTAAGCAACTCCTCCAAGATAGACTTATCCTTTCTTACAGCCTCTTCAATAGCTTTCTCAAAATATTTACCAAGAGGAATCTTCTTTACAGCAGCTATAATCTTAGCATGTGTATGAACCTTCTCATCAAGCCCTATATTTACCCTTTTTTTCAAAAAAAATCACCATTTTAAGCTAGTGGTATGGCTATATATACACTTTTATAATATCTCTTATATAAATATTTTTTCATTTTTTATAATAAAAATGACTTTTATGATTTTTAGAAATATTTAAATATAATAAAAGTAATTAATTAATTACTGTAATTAAATAATTAATTAAGTAAAGCTATTATTTAATTCTTACCAAAAAAACATAAAAAACTTTATATATAAAAAACAAAAAGCTATTTCTGGGTGGTAGATTGAAAAAAAAGGTAGCAACAACATTAATCTTGGTAATACTACTATTAGCGGTTTCTCTACCAATAGCAGAAGCATCCGAAAAAAATATTGTAATAAGAATAAAATCAAAAATCCACCCAAAATACATAATAGCAGAACTAAAATCAAAACTATACCTGCTATACTTCAATATAGGCAAATACTATTTTAAAGCTGGAAAAATAAACATGTCCATAAGAATGTTTATTAAAACAACAAAGGTTAACCCAAAATTTGCTCCTGCATACCATAATCTTGGTGTTGCGTACTATAAAAAAGGAGAAATCAAGAAAGCCATAAACGAATTCAAAAAATCAATAGAAGTAGACCAAAGATATGTAAAGGGACATTATTCATTAGGCATATTATACTTCCAATTGGGAAACTTCACAGAAGCCATAAAGAGTCTTTCAAAGGTTGTTGAGCTAGAACCAGAAAATCCAAATGTAAATTTTGACCTGGGCCAGAGTTATGTTGCAAGGTTCAGAAAGAATGAAGAAAAAGGTAATCCTAATTTCAAAGACCTAGAAATGGGACTAAAATACCTTAAAAAAACCGAGGAAATAAAACCGGGTTTCCCACACGCCTTAAACAACATAAAGATAATAGAATCAATACTCAAAGCAAGAAAGGAACTTACCAGCAGCAAATAAGACTAAAACTCTCTCAACTCCTTGGCAATTTCTTCTCTCTTCTGGTAATGATTATACAAATCCACAAGAGAATTATACGCTAAAATGTATGCCTTCTTTTGCTCTATTTTCCTCATAATCTCTGGACTCTTTGTAATAGATTCTATGCTCTTTAAGAAAAGCTTTTCTTTTTCCCTTATATCCCTCTCCAAAGAACTATCTAACTCAAGCCTTTTCTTACAATAATCATAAACATCCACAAGAGAATTATATAGCTTCACAAACTCCTTATTAGATTTAATAACAGCTAGAATATGCCTATCCCTTGATATATTCGCTATAGCCAGGACAAACCTCTCAAATCTCTTAATTCTATCTTCCGATTCAAGTTCAGAACCATCACTCCTAGCACTAATCTTAATTAATCCCCTAAGCGCATCCAAAACAGCCCTAAATTCTATATATTTCTTGGAAAGCTCAATAATCAACTTCTCTTCAAAAATCTTATTTATAATAGCCATAATATCGTCTGTCAAAACAAAAGGCTCAAACTTCTTTTTTCTACGCTTAACAAGATATTCTAAAATCTTAACAACATCCATTATAAGTCTCTTTGCTTCTTTAGAGAGGTCCTCTTTCAAAAAAACATTAATCTTTTTAAGAGCCTTTAACTCCAAAGAGATAAGAATTGTATCCTCTAGTTTTAATAGACTCCTCTTTTTTCTCTTATGTTCAAGTATAAACTCTTCTTCTTTCTTTCTCTTCCTGTACTCATAGTATCTGAAATGTCCAATAATAAAGTAAGACAAAACAAGTAATGCAATCACTATAGCTAAGGGCAACCAGAAAAATCTCTCCATTAATTCTGGCTTATCACTCATAAGATAAATATAAAAGATATAGCATAAACCAATTAAAGACAAAACAAAACTTATTGTATATATCTTTTTTCTTATTTTCTTATAATGTTTTAGCTTCTTCCTATACTCCTCAAACTCCTTCTGACTTATCCTTCTTACATATGTTCTATCACCGACAAAGACAGAAGAAATTAACATAATAACAAGCAATAATAAAAGCCATGGGAATTTCTTAGCAATAGGGGCAAGTCTAGGCAAGGGTGCTTTCGCATATTTTCTAAGCTCACAAGGGGCACATGGTCCACCACAATCTACACCCTCTTCACAGCTACCATCATGACAGTTCTTTATCCCATCAAAGCAACTTGCAGGCTTAGGACAAGGGGCACATGGTCCACCACAATCTACACCCTCTTCACAGCTACCATCATGACAGTTCTTTATCCCATCAGAACATGTCCCTATATACTCGCAAGACCTTATTTCTGGTGGCTTCTTTCTTTTTGTTCCACATCTATTCAAATCTACACATTTTCTTGTCTGTATCCCTTCTGGAGTACACGGCGACCATTCAGAACAAACCCACTTTTCTTCACAAAATGATATTATCCTTCTCACCCTTTCAACAGAAGGAGCCCCTACCTCAGCCTCCTCCTCAAGAACGCCTTCAGATGGAGCTACAGGACAGCTGCCACAATCCTGTGGGCAACTAAGACATGTTTCACCATTACCACAAACACCATCACCACAATATGGGCCCCTGACTATAGTAAATGAAATAACCTCGTAATCAGCCAACAAGCCATCACTCACAGAGATATTTATAGAGTAATTACCAACCTGTGAAACACTGGGGGTAAAGCTGATAATACCAGTATATTCATCAATCTCAAATAATGTACTATTTGTTGAATAGGTAAGAGTATCATTATCCGCATCAGTTGCATTGACATCATAAAAGAATGGCTCATCAGTTACTGCTATTAAAGGTCCTATTGGTTCTAAAACAGGAGGATTATTAATATCAGAAACAACTATCAGCAAAATATCAGAAGTGTTTAAAAGACCATCGGAACAGGTAATCAATATTGAATGATTACCAACATCAGCATTAACAGGTGTCCAATTAATCAAACCAGTAATTAAATCTATATCAAACCTTGTAGTATTATCATAATAAGTAAGATTATCATCAATATTCAAATCAGAACAATTGACATCATAAATTAGTGTTGAACCCTCATCTATATATTGTACTGTTAGATTATGAAGAAAGAAAGGAGCATAATTCTTAACAGACAAATTAACAAACCTAAACACACCAGGTACCCAGCTAACATTACCAAAAGCAACAGCTCTAGAACCATTTACAAAGAATGATATCTCCTCATAATCCTCAGCACCCTCATCTATAGCTGTAGAGGATTCATCTCCATTACATGATAAAAACCCGTAATATCCAGAATTAACAACAACAAAATACCCACATAAACTATTATCAGGATCATAGGCTGTTATATTAACACCAATCGGAGCTGCACTATCATTTATTGTAACAAAACCATAAAACTCGGTTGCAGGCCTAGGTATAGAACCAACAAACTTACTCACAACTATAATAAAAGAGAAAACAAAAAATAAAGAGAAAACAAAAACAATAGGTCTATTCAAAATTCCTCTATTGCCCATTCCCCTTATAATCCCTTTGAATCCTTTAACCATTAGCATCCCTCATCCTAAAAAACAAAAATATAATTATAACAAAAAAAACAAAGGCATTGATAAGTAACAACAAAGGAGCAACGCTTTCTGTTGAATAATCTGGTGAGTAGGCTTCAATATTACTATCATTATCCGCCCTCAAAAATAGGTTGACCCTAACAAATCCTCCCTCATGCCATTTAACCTTGATACCTGTATATTTATGATTGACATAAAAGATAATATCCTGATTCTCTTTTGCGCCTTCTATCTTAGCAGTCACTGGATCATCACCCCTACAAGAAATGGAATATTCACCCATCTTCTCAATAACAACCTCACCACAAAGAAAACCATCTTCCGTATAGACAGACACATTAGTACCAATAGGAGCATAATGCTCCTCTATTTTAATTTCACCATAAAATTGTGATGGAAGAAGGGGAAATCCCTCTGAGCAAAAAACAAAATAACAAGTAAAAATAAATAAAAATAAAAATACAAATCTGAATATAGATATTGATTTCATGTTAACCATAAATCATCATCCTCCGTCATATTTATCCAGTAACCTAAACCAGGAATTATCATCGTTAACGTACCTGTATCAAGATATGGATTATAGTATAGATACTCCTGCTCACTTGCATTATAAGCCCAGGCTATAGAATAACTACCAGCTATACTTGAAAAAGCATCAGATGGCTCTTTTGAGTTCTCTGATGGATAACCTATAAGATTCCAGCCCCTTATAAGAGAGATTTTATGGGGTGATGTTGTTATTGTCCCATTTACACTCAACATACCAGAAGAATTCATATTTATCCAATAACCACTCTTCTCGCTTATTATAAACAAATCCTGAACGACCCATTCAGGCATATTTGGATTATAGCTTTTCCATGGATCTGCAACATCAGAAGAATTATAGCCATGGATAGATACATACATCCCATCAATAGATTTAAGCACATTACTTAATGAACTATTATCTGAAGCACATGCAACAGACATAAGATTCCATCCTCCAACCAGATCAACATTACATGTTGTGTTAATAGCTGATGGCTTAACAAAAACTCTCGCTACCATAGCACCAAGGATTGAAGGCTTTCCTCTAATTTTCTCAAATGGGACTACTAACAATAAAATAACAAACACTAAAAGCAATATTATAAGAATGCTTCTTCCAGACAATCTATAAAATTTACTATCTTGTTCCATTAATCACACCTATTAAACTTGAATTCTCACCATAGCACTTAAAAAAACAATCTGTATCCTCACAATCAACAAAATAATCACAATCATTATCCACCGAATCAAAACAAGATGTTTCATTATCCTGCATTGGATAAACAAGATGAGGCTCTTTATCACAAATATCGCATTTATCTCCAACCCCATCCCCATCAATGTCTTCCTGAAAGGGATTAAATAACAAAGGACAATTATCTTTATATCCACATACCTTATCATTATCTCTATCAGTGCAACAACTAGAATTATCCCAAAAACAGAAACCAAGGTTACATGGATCCTCAACACAATTAATCCTATCTTGGTAATAGTCTTCACAACTCCCTAGCAAAGAACATCTAGAACAAAAGCCATACCCAAAAACAGACTCATCAAAAAAACAACCTTCTCCAAGAGAAAGACATTCATCCCTATCACAAAGATTAAAGGGACCATGCCCACATTGCTTACAATAATACCAAACACAATCATCCTCGTCCACAATACCATTGTCATTGTCATCAATACCATTCTCACAAACCTCCTGATCACATTTGTCATCAATACCATTCCCATTTATATCCCTTGTATAGATGTCTCCACACTCACAGCTTTTGCACTTATCCCTAAAACATCCAGCAAAGTAATCATCAGGATAAGCAATATAATCTCCATTAATACAATTTTCTTCAGGTCTGGGATTATCTGGGCAATCACAAAAGCAATCATCAACAAGCATGTTTGAACTAATATTCTCGTACCCAAGACAACCAACACAAACACTAAACATCTTATAGAGCATACCATTCCTACAGATATTCCCTATATACTTGGTTTCATTCTCACATAATTCTCCACAATTTCTTATATTGTCACCACAATGCTCACAATTTTTACAATAATCAAAATCATCTGGCTCTGAAAATTTATCTTCTGGGCAAGTACAATCCTCGCTACAATATTCTACTTTATCATATATCCTTGTCTTATAATTACAACCAACAGAATCTCTACATATAGCCCCCCTCTCACAGACCTCACCAATCTCCACTATGTTATTTCCACAAACAGGTTTTTCCTTGCTTATTTTTTCAATGTCCCAATAATCAACAATCTTATTTCTTATCCCCTCTGTCACCTTTGTCTTTAAAAGTTTAGTATCTTGTCCATATCCTTCCTTAGATTTATCAATAACAAACAATACTTCACCACCTTCAGCAATCGTCTCACAATCCTTATAAATAGTCTTCACTATATACTTAAAATATCCAACAGGCATATCTCCCGTGACCAATCTCTTTATAACATAACTACCATCATCACCTGTAGAATATATTGAAGAACCAATAACCTCATTATTAAACAATATATCAAACCAAAACTTCACATTAGCCATTGAAGTATTCCTATTATCATAAACACCAATCTTAAGTATGAACATATCATTAACATAAAATTTCTTCTTATTCGGCTCAAGGTAAATCTTGCTAGGGCATAATCTCTCTTCCTTAATCTGTTTCTTATGGCATTTACAATCAAGCTTACTACAAAACATATCATCGCCACAATCACTATCAGAACTACACTCTGCATTGCATTCGCCCTTTACACAACTATAATTAAAAGAATCATAAACACACATACAATCTTGTCCACAATTCCCAAAGCCATCTCTAATACCAAGCCTTCCACCAACACACACTTTAGTAGATTGGTTACAATATACATTGTTACTCGTATTAGCTAGTTCACATTCTTCCTTCCCATTAACCAAATTATCTCCACATCTACTATAATTCCTGCATTTTGCCCCATCAAAGACCTCATTACTATCATCACCACAGCAAAACATAGCAGAATCTATCCAATCAAAACCACAGCCCCCACAATAGTCTCCATCAATATCAGGATCATACCACTCGCCTCTACTACAATAGTAGCTCCCATAAATACCATCTTCAGTATCTGAAATAAAATAACATCCACCACTAACTTTGCCCCCATCATCAGGTAAAAAACAACCAGACTTCTCCTTTGTGCAAAAAAACTTACTAGACTCTACAATACCTAATTTGGTATGAATGGAAAGTTTCCTATAATACTTCCCTTCATTCATATCATCCCCACAACAAAATGAACCGGTCCATGAAGAACTACCAAGACATTTTTCACAATAATCATAATCCAAATCAATCCAACTACCTGTCTTCCCATCACAATAAGCTATAATCCTAGAGCCTCCTTTAGAGATAGTCACACATCCATTATCATAACATCTACCATCATAAACACATTGATTGGCACTACAACATGCTGAATCATTTAAATTACAAATATCCCCATTGCAATTAGTGTAAACCTCACCTAAATCATCACCGCAACACAACCCATCATTCTTATTACCATAACTATCTATTCCATAATAACACTCATATTTTGTCCTGCACTCAAACCACCTATAATTAGCATATGAACAAACATCCATAGCAATATCTGGATCAACCCAGAGAATCTTACCTTGATAAAGCATACAAACTTCTAGGCTATCATCACTATCTACATCCTCGCTAGCCCCAAGTCCATAGCACTTGCCATCATAAACGCAACTATTCTTATCACAACAGGCCCTATCATTAGGATCTGTTTTGCATGAGTCACCAAAACATTTCCTAGTTATCACACCCATCTCTTTTTCATTATACCCACTAATACCATCACATGGAGGCCCCCACCAGAATCTATCTACAACAAAACTATCATTGCCATACTCAACGATACAAGGAATATAACACTCCTTATTATCGCTCTCTTTTAACTCTCCACTAAACATATTCTTCTCCATAAATGAATAACCACTACAAACACTTGGAGGATTAACAAGAGAATTGCAAACAATATATCTTAAAAAGTCATCAGAGCAGGCAGCTATTCCACTAACTACCCTTTTCTTGGAAGCATCTCTGAACAGAATAATAGGATACTCCAAACCAAATGCATTAATATCATCTGGTAATCTACTTAGACTATTTACTTTGGTGGCCTTACCAAGTGATAGACTATCAAACTCTTCTACAATACTTAAAATTCTAGGCAAGCATTGCTTATCCTTATAGTACAAATCAACTGTAATATTATCAAACACTAATTTCTTATCAATCAGTCTTATTAGGAGAGCATTCTTAACATTCCAATTATTTCTAAGAGGAAAACCATCTGTACTATCCTTCTTTATTTTTATCTTCAAGCCCAGTAAAACTATCAAAACTAAAAAAATCATTACAATGACCTTTACTCTATTGTTTAACATCTTAACTCAACTCTACATAAAAGTAATAGGCTGTTGAAGAGCTCCAGCTATCTAAACCTACCTCAGGAACAATCATCTGAAAATCATATGTTTGATTGTTATAACCAAAAACATCATTTTCAAGTATGGTTGCATATATCATATTCTCTTTATCATGAAGTAAGACCTCCTCAAAGTATATACTCTGATTTGAGCCATTAACATTAGTATGTAATGAATAACATGTATTGCTTCCAATACTGACAGAACCAACATAAAAAGAACTATGCTGCTTTTTATCAAATGTAGCAGAAATATTATCATTGGGATTAGATGTATGATTCAAAGCAATCTCCTCATTTGTAATATTATCCCATGTTGCACAACCAATATCAGCCCAAGAGGGAGTAGAACTGCTCCTTGTTGCATAAACTTCACCCTCTACTGTCATCAATGACCAATCAAATACGGTAAAGCCACTAGAATCATCCAATGTCAGCTTACCACTAACATTTCCAACATAGGCTTTCCATCTAAGATTCTGGGTTGTTGCATTAAGCACAACAGTCGTTATTGAACCACCTGATGTATTAATCTTAGTCGCGCCTTGAGGTGTGGCTGTCTCATTATGCACAGAAACAACACTCGGTCCTACTGGAATAGCAAAAATGACTGAGCTATTAAAAACAAAAGATACCAAAACAAGGAAAAATATCAGAACAAAAGAGCATATCCTACTTATCCTATTTCCATAAACAAAAGTTTCCTTGATATTATAAATATTGTAACCTGCTTCTTCCATTTTTCCTCTTTTTTTTAGCCCTTTTATAAACAGTCCATATTGTCCTATCATCTCTATTGAGCAAACTGGCAATACGACAATATCTAAGCTGTAATTCATCCTTCATATACTCAGTAATAGCCTCTAAAACACCTAAAGATCTATCTCTAAGAATAGCAATAGGGATATAGAATCTTGAATATGAAACAAAAAATCTCTTGCTCATCTTTTTTTTAGAATTTCTATAAACGCTCCAGACTGTTCTTTCATTTCTATTAATAAGAATTCCTATCTCCCTATAACTAAGCCCTACTTCTTCTTTGAGATACTTAACAATAACCTCAAGAGCACTTAAAGGAGAGCTACTAAAAATAGATACTGGCAAATAAATATCTCTGCTCCAATCACCCAATTTTATAAGTTTTTTGTTGTACTTAAAAAAATAAGAATCAGACTTAAAACTAAAAGAAAGTTCTTCTCCCCTAGACAAAATAAAATTTTCTTTCATTATACTTACTATGTAAGTAAAAACTGAACCACACAGACACAACATTTAGTCTTGTATTTGCCACTATACTGATTATGTAAGTAATTGAAAACACAAAAACCACCAAGCGATACTAAAAAAAATTTAATCACCTCCTCCTAAGCAAAGACATCTTTTCTATATTTTTCTCATTGATTACAATAGTCCCAAGTTTACCCCTTATCTTAACAAATCCATTACTAATAGACTCAAGAACCCCCCTTGCTATCTTAAACTGGGTACCATCCCTATAAGGCGCTTTTACTTCCTTTCCAATAAATTCGTTAAAGGGGCTTTCTATCTTCATCACCTCCCTCAACTTGCATCAATAGCATTAAACTGTATAGTCCCATTACAATGGCCTCCTACTGTAAGAGGAATCTGTATTTTCCAATATGTAACATTATTATCACTCCCATAAGCAGCATCATTTGTTCTTACCGGAAGAGTAAAATCAGGAATTAATGTTGAGGTGTTAGAAAG
>Ga0190359_1001073_pt1 | contig 17809 bp, 18 predicted proteins | sample 48721823_MG_FD_161269 | JGI IMG/M metagenome (GOLD analysis project Ga0190359, IMG submission 161269) | Hydrothermal vent microbial mat bacterial communities from Southern Trench, Guaymas Basin, Mexico - 4872-18-2-3_MG | ecosystem: Environmental > Aquatic > Marine > Hydrothermal vents >... | reverse complement strand
TAAGTACCAATTGAGTCATCGGGTTTATTTTGTTGTATTTTATTAATTTATACAAGTACAGATGTTCATACCCGCAATAAGTCTTATGTGGTTTCCTATGCTGTTAAACGTTTCCGGAAAAGGAGGCTGGAGAGTAAAACAAAAATAGTAGCAAAAAGAAAAGCACTACGATTCGGGTAATATAAACTTTCGTTTTCTTATAAAATTACCCTCATTTTACCTTTGGACATTTCAATACCAAGACTTTAATCTAAAGTCTGTATGGAGGGAATCGTAGAATATGCTCTTCTCACAGGGGTTGGTTTAATTGCTGGTTTTGTTAATGTGATAGCTGGAGGTGGTTCTTTCCTCACTCTCCCAACACTTATCTTCACTGGACTGCCAGCAACTCTTGCAAATGGAACTAACCGTGTAGGTTTAATATTTCAAAATTTCTTTGCTGTTCTCAGATTTAAAAAACTTAAGGTGTTCCCTTTAAAGTTTGCCATTCTTGTCACAATACCGGCTGTTTTTGGCTCTATCCTTGGAGCACATTGGGCTTTACAGGTAAGCGATGTACTTTTTAAAAACATACTCGCTTTTTTCATGGTAGCAATAACATTGATCAGTCTGTATTTAAAACCCACCGAACGCTTAAAAAAGAAACCTCATGTTGAAAATGACAATATTCCAACTAAAAAATGGGCTTTGATCATCATTTCTTTTTTCCTCATCGGAATTTACGGAGGATTCGTACAGGCAGGTGTTGGATTTTTAATACTCTCTGCCCTTTCCCTCTCAGGCTATGACCTGATTCGTTCCAATGCCATTAAGGTCTTTGTGGTTTTAATATTTACTATTATTGCGTTTTCCATGTTTCTTATGAAAGGTCAGGTAGATTTTCCAAAAGGTCTGGCATTGGCAGCTGGAATGATTGTGGGCGGACAACTTGGTGCTGTGATTCAAGTTAAAAAAGGAAATAAGTTTATCAGAAATTTTGTAACTGTAGCCATCATATTTTTTGCCATAAAGCTCCTTATAGGGAAATAGCGGCTTTGAATTTGACAATTCATAAGTGCTAACCTAATATTTTTAAAGAAAAGGAGGTGTATATGAATGTTGGATTACTAGATGCAATTATTAGATTCGTAGTTGGGTGGGTCTTCATTCATCTTACCACGGTTCTGAAGGTGGAAATAAGTCCTTTAGTGAAATGGATACTCATCATCATAGGAATCATACTGGTGGTCACTTCAGTAACAAGACACTGTAGCATTTATAGCCTCTTTAAGATTTCAACTTACAGATAAGCCCTGGGTATTTTAATCTACATCAAAAACTAAGCCAGAAGTAATATAATAAAAATTTTCCGCGTAGGAATTCAACCCAAATCTTAGACCTTCATCAAGAGTCAAGTTATCCCGGGCTGATATATAACCCCCCAGAAAACATTCAAATCTTTTATCTACATATCCTCTGTTATCTACCCCTAGTTTTGTCACTAAACTGAGATTATATACTGCTGACATTCCCATCCCCTAATTGACGGCTCTTTCAAAATCTGGATAGGCTCTTGATGGGCAAGTTCTGGAACTTTAAGAAATTCAACACCTTATCATTTAAGATTTTTACCTCTTTTATAAAAAGACGAAAAGTTTGAGGGCTGGGAACTTTTTGGTATTTATGAAGAAGCGCTTATTTCAGTGTAACGGCTGCAGATATGCGAAATGCGAGGCGTAGCCTCATATTCACCTGATAAGTGACCCCATCAGGGACAAGGTGCGAATCGCCACAGAGTGCCCAATTTTACATTCTTTATCTTGATCTTCAAGTGGAGAAGAAAACATGGGGTTTTATTCTCTCCCTTTTTCTGAAAACCAGCCTTCTTTTCTCATCACTTCCTTTGTAACCCGGCTGCTTGGACCATCTCCTCTGGCTACAAAAACTCCGACGTTTCCACCAACCGCTTCTTGTATCTCTGCAACATCTCTATGTGTGAATCCTGGACAGAGAAGGATTGAGTGAATGCCCTCTTCTTTGACCAATTTTTTGCATACCTCAATTGCCTGCTCCTGATCTTTGACTACTACCACAAAGAGCCTATACCTGGGCGTTTTAATAACGCATCTATGCTTCTCCACCTCCGCATCAGGAGCATGGGCAAGAAACAATGCTTTAAATGCCATACTTATCACCTCCTATTGCGATTTTTTATGAAAAGGCTTGGGCATTTCACTTAACTCGTTCATATCCAAACAATTCGGATATGCTCCCAAATAAGAAGTATATGCGGACTGTGCGTATCTACTTCCCTCTGGACGACTATTGTTCTTTGTTTTTATCCTCATATTTCGCTGCCTTTTACTTCATAATAAAATTCTAAAGCATTTATATAATTATTCAAAATAGGTGCAGCGGACTTATACCCGGACAGGAATATTCAAAACTAAGATCCATTTCAAGAGCATCGGTGACTCCATACTTAAGGCTGAGGTATGAGCTAACAGCTTGTTCTCCTGATTCATACATATTTAAATATTTACACCTATCTGTTCTTCTGACATAGCAAGGCTTTTCCCCAGAAAATGGGCATTAGCTCCAAATCCTCATAAAAATACAACCTTTAATCTATTGTTCATAATTTCTCATCTCCTTTCTCTCAGAATTTCTTTCTACCACCAATAAATAGCATATAATCTGGAGCAAAGGAAGTCTTATTCGCATAAGATATTCTTACACCAAGGTCCAGGGAGCCTGCATCCTCATCACCAAATGGCTGCCAACGAAACTTTACTACCAGTCCATGGGAATATGTGTCGCTGTCCTCAAGTTCTTTTCCATCTTTATCTTTGTTACTTCCAGCAATCCAACCCTGTGGACCACCGACTACAACGAATTTGTGGTCAAAAAACTCGTATCCAACGAAGATGCGATATCCAAATTTATCTCCAAGGTCCCAGCCTGACTTGGCAAAGCCTTCTATGTCTTTAACTTTCCCCCTGTATTGATACCATACATCGCTACAGAGGAAAAAATTTTCGGTAAAGTGAGGATGGGAAAGGGCTACAAGTTTAAAATCATTTGTTCCGCTTCCTATGCCATTTTTTATCTTCTCATCTGAACTGATAGAGGGCTTGTAAGCAAAAGCAAGAAGAAGGCCATCCTCCCAGTCAAAACCCAACAAGCCATGGGATTTTGAATATACCAAATATTTGACTGAAAGCCAGCAATCTTCAACACCGTTATCCTCGACTTCCTTCCATACAGTTTTATTCGCTTGCTTCGACCAGACCTGCCTCCTTAGATCCTTCATCACATACGGGATAAAAATCCCTACACTTAACCTATCAGTGATCCCATACTCCAATCCCATAGCAATTTTGGCTATCTTCTGGTGCCAACCATTGGGCAAATCTACCATTCTATCATAATCTATCGAGTAGGGCGAACTGCCGTGGAGCGCCTTCCATACTTCATCAGAGTAGCATTTTTGGGCTTGTATATATGCTACTTTACTCCGAATCTTGAACTTGTTCTTGCCCGCATGATGAGGACAACCGACAGTTTCTTCCGCGAAAACATTCCCAATGACTGAAAAGATAAGAATGCTTCCAAGAACCATAACCGATGCATACTTTTTCATTTTTCCCTCCTTTTTGTTTGAAGATTTGCAAAACTTTCCTTAAAATTTTCACCACATCTTGCCTTACGGTGGATTTTTACATACATATGGTACCTCCTTCTAAAAAATCAAATTTCCTATATTAAACACTAACACTGACACTAAATAAGCTAAAAGCATACTGTAAGCAATAGAAATTAAAGCCCATTTAGCCCCTGCCTCCTTCCAGATGGTTGCCACAGCGGCGACACAGGGGACATAAATAAGTGAAAAGACCATAAAACTAAGAGCAGATACTTGAGAGAAATAATGGGGAAGGATATTTCTCAGAGATTCTTCACTGGCACCCCACACAGTGCCCATAGTTCCTATAACCACTTCCTTGGCAAGAAATCCGAAGATAAGTGAAACCGCAGCCTGCCAGAATCCGAAGCCCGCTGGCTTCAATATAGGAGCAAAGACAGCGCCTATTCTCCCGATAATAGATTCAGGAGAAGCATAGTCTACACCAAGTGGTAAAGAGGAAAAAATCCAGACAAGTACCACTGTAGCGAGTATGAAAGTACCTGCCTTCTTGAGAAACATACTTGTTCTTTGCCATGTGCTGAGCCATACACTCTTCAGATAGGGTATTCTGTATGGGGGGAGCTCCATTATCAATGGTGATGTTTCTCCTCTAAAAAGTGTCTTTTTAAAAATCGCGGCCATAAGTATAGCAAGAATAATTCCTAATAGATACAAGGAGAATATCACCCAAGCAGCATGTTTAGAGAAAAATACCGAAGCGAAGAGAACATATATGGGTAAGCGAGCGGAACATGACATAAGTGGTAAAATAAGTATTGTGAGAATACGATCTTTTTCCGATTTTAAGGTTCTCGTGGCAAGTATTCCCGGTATATTACATCCGAAAGAAACAATCATAGGTATGGCTGATTTACCATGTAAGCCCAGAGAATGCATAAGCTTATCCATCACAAAAGCAGCACGGGCCATATAGCCTGAATCCTCCAGAATCGCAATTGCAAGAAAAAGAAGCATAATGTTGGGAATAAACACAAGAACCGAGCCAACACCTCCTATAATTCCATCTGTTATAAACGATATAGCGTAACTGGACGCCCCCCATTTTGAGAGGACTTCACTTATTAAAGCAGCAAGAGAGCCCATGAGTTTATCAATTATGTCTGCGAGAGGATTACCCACCTTAAACACCAGCTGAAAGATTATCCACATAATAAAAAGAAATAGGGGAATGCCGAGATATCGATTGGTCAGGACCCTATCCACTCTATCCGTGATGTCTATCTGCCTCTCTACAGAGGATTTCAACTCTACCACTTCATTATATAAACCATGAATAAAGGCATATTTTTCGGCTGCAAGAATCGAGGCCATATCATCTCCCAGTTCTTTCTCCAAACGTGCAATCCATGCATCCACCACAGTTCTTAGTCCATTGTCAGCTTTGGAAAAAACCAGCTCCCTGATTTCATCGTCTTTTTCCAGCAATTTCAAAGCTATAAATCTGGGTGGAAAAATAAGTCTCAGTTTTGAGACACGGTCGCGAATCTCACTCACTGCAAGTTCTATTCTTTCATTAAATAAAAACGAACCCTCACCCACATTCTCCTGTGGGTTTTTAATTGCTTCCACGATCTTATCTTTTAATTCCTTTATCCCCACACCTTTATTTGCTATTGTTTTAACCACTGGAATACCGAGTATCTTTGAGAGACTCTGGTGATTGATCTTTATTCCCTTTTTCTCCGCTATATCCACCATATTTAAAACAAGAAGTGTCTTTTTAGTTAATTGCATAATTTCTATGAGAAGATAAAGGTTTCTTTCTAAATTTGATGCATCTGCTATGACCACAACAAGTTCGGGTTTCTCTTTAACTATAAAATCTCTGGCTATCCTTTCATCTATAGTATAAGGTGTTAAGCTATAAGTTCCTGGAAGGTCCACAACCTTAATCTTGATATTCCCGTGGATAAATTCGCCTTCTTTCCTCTCCACAGTGACACCCGGCCAGTTTCCCACATGTTGATGTGAACCGGTGAGTCCATTAAAAATTGAGGTCTTTCCTGCATTGGGATTACCTGCAAGAGCAATAGTAATTTCCATGATAATCACCTCCTAATTCAATGGCATAACCCAAATTTTACCTGCCATCCCCATACCAATAACCAGTCTCATATTCCCCTTTTTTAAAATTACTGGCCCTCTCCCTCCTCCTTGAGTAATTTCAACCACATCTCCTATTCTCAATCCCATCTGCATCAACCTGTAAAAACATCTTCTTCCCCCTGTTATTCGCATAATCCTCACTCTGTCTCCAGATTTAGCAAAAATCAAGGGAATCATGCCTCCTCAACCTCTATACATTGTGCCTCCTCTCTTCTCAGGCTGAGATGATAACCCCTTACGAGAATATCAATTGGGTCCCCCAAGGGAGCCACCTTCTCCACTTGAATTTCAACGCCAGGGACTATTCCCATAGTAAGAAGCCGTGATTTAATACTTCTATCACAGTCTATCTTTTTAACAATAGCTTTTTGTCCAACTTTCAGCTGTGTTAGTTTTAACATTTTTTTACCCTCCTCACTGCATATATCCGGGATTGTCCCACTGTTTTTATATTTTCTAAAATCTTCGTATATTATTTTCTGCAATTGAGGGCATAATCTTGAGAATTCTATGAAAAGACTCAGGGTTTTTGCAGTCTCTTCGCCTATATAATGCTCTATTCCACATGCTTCTTTATTGGCAATTTCCTCAGGAACTCCCAGAATTTCCACAAGAAAAGAAAATATAGCCAGATGTCTTTCATAAACCCTGCTTGCCATTTCAATCCCTTTCTGTGTCAAGAGAATATCACCGTATCTTTCATGTATCACAAAACCTTCCTGTTGCAATTTTCTTATTGCATTTACAACAGTGGATTTTTTCACCTTTAATTTCTTCGCCACATCCGTTATTCTTACAGGATTTCTTCCCCTTCCTAGAAGGAAAATACTTTCAAGATAATCCTCCAGGGTCATACTTAACATTTCTCTTCCTCCTTTTGTTTTATTTTATGTTAGATTAATCGAACAGTCAAGAATTACTATGTCAGAATCATGTACTTATAATTATCACTACATATGCTGAAGAGAAACGGAAAACTTAAGAAATGTTATATAATAATATATGTTAGAATTTATAAACTTTTGGGGAATAGCTAGATTTTTTTATCATTCGATAGAAGGAAAATTGACGGTTCTTCAGTGTTGTCGATGATTCCTTTATAATGCGAAATCCAAGCCTCTGATAAAGTTTTATGGCACCGGTATTCTCCACTTCCACATCAAGGGAAAGATATTTTCCTCCGGTCTTTTTGGCTTCCTCTTCAACTTTTGCAATCAAAGCACTCGCCATACCCCTCCCTCTAAATTTGGGGTAAGTAGCTAAGTTGCTTATATAAATTTCTCCTTTCCTCACATATCCTGTACATGAGCCTGCCTTGATAAATAGTGGAATGCGTGCCAGGAAATCCATACCCATACAACAAAACATAGCCAGCCCTGTTTTTATATCTTCTTTTTCTTTTATACGCCAATCATAAAAGAGCACCATAGAGCCGACTGTACCCTCACTCTTTACTACATACACATGATCCATGCTGAAAAGATTGGCATGCTTCAAGAACAGGCATTTAAAAATACTCAAAGCTCTCTTACCAAATATCGTTGGTAAAAATATGGGAGCAGAAATAAGCATGAGCCTTGCAAAATCATCCTTATCGTAAGGAGTAGCTTTCTCTATTAAAAAACCATGAGAGTTATGTATAGTCATTCTTTATAATTTTAAAGGAAGACACCACTTATTCAATCATCAGATTATCATCAATAGAATTCTTCAAATTCAGAAGATTCTTCCTCAAGAATTTTATTTTCTTTCTTCCTGGATCTGTAGTTGTTGAAGTTATATTGTAAATTTAGTATTATCATAGGAGAGTTCCTTTCCACTTTCTGGTAATAGGTAAAATTTTCCCCTTCTGATGTAAACTCTCGTCTGAAGGTTCTAAATACATCTCTGAATTGTAGCGTAAGTGATAGGTTCTCTAATATATTATGTTTTAAACCAAAATCCACGGTGTAAAAATCCTCTCTCTTACCCTGAAGCGAAACTTCGGGACTCCTGTATCTAAAATTTAACTGCATGCGAGTAGACTTCCCTATGCGAAGTTCATTTCCAAAACGTGCACTCCATGTGAATTTTTCGCTTGAGGAATTCCCATATTCAAGTGTGCCCTCAATAGTATAGCGGTAAAAATCTATACTCCAGTTGAGATTCATAAAAGATAATGGTGTCCAGTTGTACATAATCTCAGCACCGGCTCTTATAGCCTTACCTGCATTCTCAAAAGTATGGAGGAAAATGTTCTGATTGGGAGAATAAAGAACTTGAATTCTTTCTATTTTATTATGGATTACTCTATAATAGCTCTCCAGTGAAAGTAGACCTATACTTAATGGAGTCTTAAATACCAATTCATAGGAATCTATATATTCTGGTTTCAAGTTTGGATTACCTTTCCTGAGAGTATAGGCATCAATCCAGGTTTCAAAGGGCTCCAGCATCCATCCTCTGGGCCTCCTAATCCGTCTTGTATAGCTGAACATCAATTCCTTTTGCCTTGTAAAGTCATAGGAAAAATGAAGTGTTGGAAATATGTCCAGTGCATTTATGGCAAAATTCTCTCTCGAATTTAGTTCTTTTATATTTCGAAATGTATACTCTCCCCTCACCCCAAGCTGAAACCCCATTCTTTCATACTGTCCTGAATAAAGTGCATAAACAGAGTGTATATCTTTTTCATACTCATCCTCTCTATGAAATTGTTCATTAAGTATATAATCCATGGCCACTGTATCATAACTGTAGTAATCCACAACATCCTCCTGTCTACTTAACTGCCATTGATATCCTGCCTCCAGATAATTGTTTTCCCCAAGAGGTAATCTATAATCTATTTTACTCCTTACATAATTGGAAGGACCACTCTCAATAACGCGCTGCCCTTCAACAATAGAGTCTTTATCGTTGTATTTCAGAGAAACAGATTTCCCTTCTCCATCTCTCCTGCTATAATAAACTTCACTGGACAATGTGTGACCCTTGGTTTTGAACTTATGTTCAAAATTGATAAATACTCCAAAGCTTGGACTTTTTCGTGTAAAGTTTTCAGTTGTTCTGTAACTCTCTTCTAAAGTGTCAATAACTACATAATGAAGTTCATTTCCCCATTGCATCTCCCATTTTCCATAACTACCGCCAAGACTTAATATATCCCGTGAAGATAAGTTAATATTCACTCCACCTCTCAGATACAAAGGTCTCATAGTTCTCTCAATGCTACCTGTGGATGTAGTGGTATAATTACCACTACTCACTGATACATCACGCCTTGTTTCAAGATTACCCGGGAAATTTCTGTGATTATACCCAAAGCTCAAATATGCATTGTAGTATCTCGTTCTTCTTGATAAAGTGACACTTCCACCATAGTTTTTCTCTATACCCACATCGAGATTCACTGTACCTCCGGTATTTCCTCTACGGGTCTTCTTAAGAATTATATTTATGATGCCCGATTCTCCTTCAGGATCGTATTTTGCAGAGGGATTGGTTATCACTTCGATTTTATCAATCAACGAAGCAGGGATTTGCTGGAGAACTTCATCCGGTTCTACAAGTGTAGGTCGTCCATCTATTAAAAGGGTAAAATTTTCACTTCCTCTTAACTTTATATTTCCCTCTATATCAACCTCCACAGAGGGGACATTGGCCAGGATGTCAATGGCTGTCCCGGATATACTTGTGGCCTGTTTTCCCACATAAATCACTTTTTTATCAATCTTATAAGTAATCTCAGGTGCTTCAGCTGTAACTTCTATAGGTTCTGTGGTAAAGGGTACTGGTTCAAGATAAATTTTCCCAAGTTCAACTATTGGATTTCCTGGTTTTATAACCACAGGAGTAACTGTTTTCTTCTTGTAACCGATAAAATCAACCTCAAGATAATATAGCCCAGGACGCAGCCCCACCAGTTCAAAATAGCCTCTGGAGTCTGTGCTTATACCTTTTACTTTAATGCTGTCACGTACCCTGTAGGCTATAACGCTGGCATATTCCAGAGGAATATCACGTTCTTTATCGTACACGTACCCGGTTATGATGGTTTTAATTCCTTTTTTACCAGCATTCTGTATACTTCTTACCTGCGCTTTAAGGCTAAAAGGTGAAAATACTAAAATGGCTATAATTATTATCCTTTTCATCACAACCTCCTTCTGCAATAAAACTAATTTTAAAGTACGAGAGCCGAACTATTATCTATAATTATGACTCACTTCAGGTGAGTTTTGTTCCAATTTTTTTGAATGTATAGTTTCAGGGAATTCGAGAACCTTATCCGGTAGTTTTTTGTCAATATTTTCTAATTTATCCATGAGCACTTGCGTAGCAAAACCAAACTTCTTATAAACTCTCCCCACCAGTACTACCCAGTAATCCTTTCCGGTAATTTTACGAAGACGTCCTTCAATATCATCTGCTTCCTGAAAGGATCTAATTTCATCATTTATATCAAATCTCAAAACTATCCTCTGGCCATAATCGGGGAGGGTAATGTATTCCTGTAAACTTATACCTGGAATTTGTTTTTGGATCTCTTGAGTGATATGTTTAACTGAATTTTTTAACTCATCTGATAGAGAGTATAGTTCCATGCTTTAACTATAATATATCTTCTGCGTTCATTTTTCATAAATTACATTAATATGATTCCCGAAGTCTAAAAGATTTCTGTTTATATATTTGCTTATTTAACCACTTTAAGGAATCTGGCATTTATTGCAACTATAATAGTACTCAACGACATAAGGACAGCTCCCATGGCAGGACTCAACAACACTCCCCAAGGGTACAGTACACCTGCAGCAAGAGGTATGGCAAATGCGTTGTATCCTGTGGCCCATGCTAAATTCTGTACCATCTTTTTATATGTAGCACGGGCAAGACCTATTATCGCCACCACATCCTGCGGATTGTTTCTAACAAGTACAATATCAGCGGTTTCTACAGCAACATCAGTTCCAGCTCCTATTGCGATACCCACATCTGCCTGAGCAAGTGCAGGAGCATCATTAACTCCGTCCCCGGTCATGGCTACGACAAGTCCGCGAGATTGGATTTCCTTAACTTTCTGAGACTTCTCATGTGGAAGAACCTCAGCGAAGTATTCATCGAGACCTATCTCCTCTGCAACCCATTTCGCAACCTGCTTGTTATCTCCTGTTAGCATCATGCATTTTATACCCATCTTTTTGAGCATGGATATGGCCTTCTTTGATTCAGGCCTGACAATATCTGCAAGAGCAATCGCCCCCCTTAACTGCCCATCAATTAGAACATAAACTATGGTTTTGCCCTGTGAGGCAATCCTTTCGGCCCTTTCATCTTTTAGCACCATACCTTTCTCTCTCAAATATCCCGGGCTTACGATCATAATATGCTTCCCATTTACTTTACCCTCTGCACCTTTTCCTGGTATTGACTTGAATTCCTCTACTTTGAATAATTCATTGACTGCAGTGGTAATTGCCTTAGCAATTGGATGTTCCGAATGCGATTCCACAGAGGCTGCATATTTTAAAATCTCCTCCTCGGTAACATCATCCGTGAATGTTAACACATCCGTGACACCAAACTCACCCTTTGTAAGCGTCCCTGTTTTATCGAATATTATGGCCTGGATATTTCTTGCCTTTTCAAAGGCTGCACGATCCCTAATGAGAAGACCATTCTTTGCAGAAATTGCCGTTGAGACAGCCACAACAAGAGGGACAGCAAGACCAAGAGCATGGGGACAGGTAATGACCATAACAGTTACTGTTCTCTCAAGGGCAAAGGCCACATCCTTACTTACTATAATTGTCCATACGAGAAAGGTAATCACCCCGCCAGTCAAAGCGAGAACTGTCAGCCAGACTGCCGCTCGGTTAGCCAGATCCTGTGTCTTGGATTTACTCTCTTGAGCCTCTTTGACAAGCTCAATAACCTGGGAAAGGAACGAATCCTTACCAGTTTTTAAAACTTTCACGGTAATCGAACCTTCCCCATTAATTGCTCCTCCAATAACTGCACTACCTTTCTCCTTCAAAACTGGCTTGCTTTCTCCAGTTAACATTGATTCATTTACAGTTGTTTCACCCTCAATAACAATCCCATCTGCGGGAACTTTCTCACCAGGCTTTACAAGGACAATATCTCCTTCCTCGAGCTCATTCAAAGGTACATCCATTATGGTGCCATCTGGCATGATTTTATGAGCATCAGAGGGCATAAGTTTTGCCAGCTCCTCCAGGGCTCTGGATGCTCCTAAAATGGACTTCATCTCTATCCAGTGACCCAAAAGCATAATATCTATAAGAGTTACTAATTCCCAGAAGAATATTTTCCCTTTAAGTCCAAAGACGACAATGCTGCTGTACAGATAGGCCGTGGTGATTGCAATAGCGATCAGGGTCATCATTCCAGGTTTTCTAGCTCTTATTTCATCAAAAAAGCCTTTTATAAAAGGATACCCGCCATACAGATAGATTATAGAAGCAAGGGCAAAAAGCACATACAAATCCCCTGGGAATCTGAGTATTTTATCAAAGCCCAGTAATTTTTGAATCATAGGAGAGAGAATTAAGACAGGGATGGTCAGTACTGCTGAAACCCAGAAGCGCTTTCTGAAGTCTTTTACCATGTGAGCATGATGACTACGGTGATCATGATGCTCCTTGTGCTTATGAGCCCCATGCTCTATGTGATTATGCTTTGTTTCAGTATGCGTCATAGGATGCATATGGTCTTCATTTTCACCTGGTTTCCTGCCATCATCTTTATGCAGATCGAAATTTTTTACTGCCATAGGATATTCCTCCTTTGAAAAATTACATTTACCGTAGAAATTTCCTTACCAGGGACACTTCAGGACCTAACTGATTATTCATCATATCTTATACTAAGGTATAGTGTAATTACCAAGTAGTCAAGATATAAATCTGTTTCCGTGCTCTCATTAATACCACTTTGGAATAATAACCCAGTCCGTTTTTCTCTACCTCCTTGCCAAATTTTGACTACAATTAGTTACATCCTCTTTTTAATATTTCTATAACATTTTGAAGATTCTTTTTTGATATTATTGTTTGCATTTCGAATAGATCTCTCTGAAATATCAATACCAATAATTTTAACAACTGATAATCGGCGTGATCATTTTAAATCGTCCATTGTTATCACTCTTCCCACGCCAATATTTATAAAATTCTTTTTGTACTCCTTTTTAAACAGCTCTCTGGCTAAATCGCCTGAACAGTGACAGGGACCAACAAAGTGGACCCCTAAGTTCCTAAAGCCATGAATAATTCTATCAATTTCCTGTTTGCTTCTACCTACAAGATGAAAACCACCCAATACTAAAAGTACAGGTTTACCAAGCAACTCTTTGGCCGTATTTATAATCTTCACAACACCAGGATGGGCGCACCCTGTTATCACTATCAATCCTTTCTCTGTATTTATAATTAACGATTGTTCTTTCACCCATGTGCCAAGTTCACCTGTGGAGTAAATTCCTGCACAGATCTCCATGGGCTTTTTGACCTCAATTACCTCTGCCCCGTACTTCCTCACTCTATTTTTGAAACTCTCGGGAAATGATCTCGGGAGATAAACAATTACGTCAGGATTCTTCTTAAGGAAACTGCTCAGCCCTCCCACATGGTCACCGTGAATATGAGAAAGAACAACCATATCAATTTCTCCAGGTTTGATGCCTTGTTTCTTCATATTGGACAACAATATGGAACCATCTCCACCTGTATCAAAAAGAATGGTCTCTTTATTGGTTTTTATGAGACAGGAGAATCCCCAGTCAGTTTCTAACCCTTTCTTATATTGATTATTGTCGTAAATAACAGTAATACTTATGTTCGAGCCAACTGATAGAGTACTCTTTCCACCTGAAATTTTCACTTTATCTTCAGTCACATTTTTAAATGGAATTAAAGTTAACATATTATTTATAGATACCATTAAAATAACTAAAGTAAATATCTTCTCCATATTTCTCACATTCCGGCAATAAGAATTCTATTACTGTTATTTATTATAAAGAACTAAGAACCTTCTTTCATCCTCTTCAGCTGTTCTATAGCTTCTCTATATCTCTCCCCGCCTTTGGCCCATTCAGTCAGCATCTCACAGGGGAAATCCTTACACTGGAAACAGAATTGTAAACCTTTTTCATCCACACAACATTTCAAAATCCGGCAGTCTGGAGACCAGTGTTTTGGCCTATCCCCCTTACACCCCTCACAGCGAATATCTTCTATTTTTACCTCTATATCTCTTTCTTTTTTGAACCAATCTGCAATCGCTTTCGCTATTTCAAGGTTATCTGATGCCTGAAAAATTTGACATTCCCTACAGTTCAAACCACAAACTGCGATCAACTGATTTTTTTCCATCTCCATCATTGTCCCCCTCCTTTGGATATTAATTATATTCATCACACCCAGAAAAATAGCTATCTCTTGAAATACCAGTGGATCTGAGAATCCAATGGTATCTATGGCTAATAATAAGTAAAAAGCTTCAGAATGTCAAGCCAGCTTGAAAGTGTTTTAATAAAAATTGATATAAACTAATAAATACCTCATGCATTATTAATCTGTAGGAAAGTCAAGCTCATTTTCGGGTATTCCCTGTGCTTCTCCATGCTCAACAGCTTCATGCCATGTGGATTTGTCATATCTCTTGATCTCAAATAGTTTGTCACAATACACCACTATAATCTTATCACCTTTCCAGAAATGTGCATACCATCCTTTCAGAATATGTGACTGTAGATTATTTATTTCGTCTCGGGTGCACCTGACATAATAAATACGCCACCTTCCCACATTTCCTTCGTAGTCTATAGGTACCCCATATTCTGTTATTCTCACTCGATAAACCTTGAAATCATTTAATATTATGGGACCATCTAATCCCTCTTCAATTATGACTCCTCTCCAGGATTCTATCTCGTTTATTTTTATTCCCTCCCTGCGACTCCCCCAAAACCAGCTCCACCACAAATCTCCAGGATCTTGACTTTCTTCTTTTCAGACAATTTTTTCATCCAAGGGTGTTCAATAGGCGGAGCTATATATTCACCTGTTAAATGACCCCGATAAAGACAAGGCGCAAAGCACCACAGAGTGCTCAAGCCCGCAAAAAATATCTTCCTTTGTCCACTTAATATACTGAAGGATTATTGTATCCAATATCAATGACTTCAACTTTATCATAGCAAAAATCTCCGGTTTTTAATTTCCAGATAATATTTACCTTGTTCGGGATAATAACGCCATTAACCTCCCGGTATGCAACAATTTCCCCTTCCCAATCCTCAAGTACAAACTTTCCATTCACTTCCCTATATCTCTTTGCCGTTATCTTTGTGATCTCTCCTTTTTCATTAAAATGAAAAATAGCTGAGGCAGTAATTCCTTTATAACTAATCGTTGCTTTTGCTGAACTCTCATCAATGGTTTCCCACCTAATATAATCATTCAAAAACGCTGAAGGGAACCATATGCATTCAGCCAGAAATCGCAAAATCTCTCCATCATCGACTTCATATCCCTTTGCATCAACAATTTTGATGAGTCCAAGCAGTTTTACCACTAAATTTCCCTTACCCTCAATAAATTCGTCTTTTGCATATATTGACACCAATGGAGCAATTCTTACCTTTGCTATCCAGATAAACTCAACAGAATCAACATTGAAGTATTGTTCTGCTTTTATTGGCATCCACTTTTGGTTCTCTTTCATGCGAAAATATCCTCCCTGTTTCAACCTCACAATTTTGATCTTTTCCTTGCCTATGATTTGCGTATATTTCAAATACCTTTGAACAGGTTCAGGCAATCCTTTTATATCTTCATCAGTGACGATTTCTGGTGTTATTTCTTTACCCTCTCTAAAAAGTTCCTTTGCCTCTTCTTTCACCTTTTTAGTAAATGCAATGCTACCTATAGCACAAGCTGATGCTATTAGAGCAACAATTACCCCCAAAATGATTAATACAATTTTTACCATTTTTACCTCCATGTCACCACAATTGTTTCACGTTGAAAAAGGCGAATAGCAAACATGACATATTACATCTGTCCAGAAGTGTATACCAACTGCTGCGAAAAATCCAAATTTCATGAGGTAATAAGCTGTAAAAAGTGAAAGAACCCCATTTAGAATAATAGTCTCATTCATCAGGGCAAAATGAAAAATAGGCGGAATATTAATTCTTCGCCAATACCTGCAACAGCCAAGGCGACAAGGGAGGCTGGAAACGGCGGATGAGGAAGCGTCCTAAGGTGTGGAAACGACTCAAAATTGCATCAGCGAGTATGAAAAATATGCCAATAACTGTTCCGGTGAGAGCGGGGGGTAAGAACCTCTGTCTACTAAAAACCTTTGGATCCCAGATATCGGCAAAATCCAACCTTTGTGAAAGCTTCAATCCAACGAATTCCAATCCGCCATAGAGAATAAGCATAACAGTCGCATTCACAAAAGTGAGCACCGATTTAGAAGCTGGAAGTTCTTGTTCTAGCAAAACTGTTGAAAAAGAACCTTAAGGTAAAAAGACATTAATTGCTGCTAAGATAGCAAGGGTTATGATGAGACCAATATAGATTTTGATTGATAGATATATGTTCTTCATGATTTTACCTTAATATTTATGAGTTTAAATCCGTATAAAATTATTCCTTTTCCAAAAGCGGGCTTGGGCGTTTCACTTAACGTAGGGAAACGCGAGATCCTGAACCTCGCACATCCCAGAGGTACAAGCGTGACCTCCTCTTTTTCATCTCTCAAATCCCGTAAAAGTATGCCGGCGCAGATGTTTCCTGCCAGATTCTGTTATGTTCAATTGCTCTTCCCCTGTTATCCAGCCACGTTGAAATAATTCTGTCATACACTGGTTGATCATCTCTTCGGTTTTGGGCTGTTTGTCAAATCCCAGCTCACGCAGCACCGGATTTCCGGTAAAATCGAGAACCTGTCTTGCCTGTGCGAGCAGTTCGCTGCGTGTTCGAGCGATCTGTTTTTGTATCAGGTAGAGCATCCAGTTGCACAAGCGTGCCTGTCGGAATTGGTCATACCTTTCAATTAGCCCAAACTTATAACGGGATAGGCTCACCTCTTCCTGTCCCTTTGTGCGAACAAGTTCGATTGCCAGTTCAACTGCGCTTTTGAGAATTAAAATAGCCACAACAAACCCCACCAGCGTATCCAGCAGGGCAAAGTTCAACAAAGATGCGATCAGTCCGGCAGTAACGCCGCCGGCAACGATAACATGATTGCGAGAGTCCACTGATTGGGTGATGAGTGCCAATATTCCACTTCGCAACCCAACATAACGCTGGTAAGCCCACAGCAAAGCACAAATCAATGCGGAAATGGTCGCTGCCAGAAAAGTCAACCAATCTATTTCCGGCTTAAATGGGACAAAGAAGCGTCTCACGGCTTCGTAGAATGTGAAGCCTCCGGTTCCTAACATCAACAGCACCAGCACAACATTTGCTACACGCTCTTTGTTTAAGCGAATCCCAAAGTAAACCAACAAACTGGAAAATCCGTCAAGCAGTGTATCTACCCCATCGTTGAGCAGTCCCACACTGCCGGAAAGGAGCGCTGCCGGCAGTTTCAGCGCCGCCAATCCCCAGTGCACCGCCAGTCCCACTTGGGAAACGGTCTGGGGCTGTATAAATTTTTGAAACAATCTGCGGGTTCGGCGCATGTCCGAGAGAACTTTTTCTGCCTCACCCCTTCCAAGGTGGGTCAACGAATAGCGCTCACCTTCCTGCACCACCCAGCCTTGCTCTATCAACTCCCCCAGTGCCTCTTTGATGCGCTTTGCCATCTTCTGGTGGCGCCGCTCCATACGTCCTGTAACGCCGAAAAAGCCAAGCAATCTGGCGTAGCTGTGGAAATGGTCTACGATTTCAGAAATTGTCCTGGGACCGTCCCACAGGGCTGCGGCTATCTCCCAGCTCTGGCCGTATTCCCTGAACATCCGCTTCGCCATAACGCTATCACGCCTTCCTG
>Ga0190359_1001072_pt1 | contig 17816 bp, 15 predicted proteins | sample 48721823_MG_FD_161269 | JGI IMG/M metagenome (GOLD analysis project Ga0190359, IMG submission 161269) | Hydrothermal vent microbial mat bacterial communities from Southern Trench, Guaymas Basin, Mexico - 4872-18-2-3_MG | ecosystem: Environmental > Aquatic > Marine > Hydrothermal vents >... | reverse complement strand
GACCTCTGGTAATAGGGTGATTGAGAAGGCCATACTGCGGGCAAGGGCGAGCATTGCCCAGGGTGAATCCATTGCCACCCCACTTGCAAAAGAAAAAGGCCTTTTCCCACCGATGGTTGTACAGATGATAACCATTGGTGAACAGACAGGTGGACTTGATGAGATGCTCAATAAGGTTGCAGACTTCTATGATTCAGAGGTTGACCAGGCAGTGGAAAACCTTATGGCTGCCATAGAACCTATCGTTATTGTTGTTCTTGGTGTGGTTGTGGGTGGCATGCTTATGGCGATGTATCTTCCCATATTCAAACTTGCAACAGAATTTATGGGAGGGTAATGGAGAGGAACTTTAAATGGTTCCTTTTCCTTAGAACCTTTTTCTACTACTCAACACTTTCTATTGAAATTCTTCTTTTAAGGGGAGAAAGTTATCATTTTCTCCCTCTTTTTGTTTTTGCACTTGTTATACTGATTGATAATCTGATAAACATCTTTCGCACAAAAGGGATTACATTCAGGGTAATTACATTGGAGATACTTTACTTCAGTGTATTTTTGATGCTCACAGGGGATGCTCAAAGCCCTTTTATCCCTTTTTATTTTGCCCTTATTCTCCTTGCTGCTGCCAACTTCTCAGTGAGTAAAACCTTTGTGACAGCGGGCATTGTCTCTGTGCTTCATGGTATTGTGATGTTTGGAAGAGGAACAATCTTTCCAGAATTCATCTTTTTTCTGAAACTACCCTCTCCATCAACACTTGAAAGCATACTGGTATACACGATCTATTTCCTTCTGTACTTCTTTGTTGCTGCCATATCAGGCTACATAGCAGAAAGACTGAAGGTAGAGGTTGAAAGGCTCAGAATTACCACAGAAGACATACTAAATGCCATTGAACCAGGAATTATTACTATTGGCAATAATGGAAAAATCCTCTTTATGAACAGGGCAGCAAAGGAATTCCTGCTTGGAGAGGATACAGCCCAATTAAAACACTTTGAAGAATTTCCACCCGATGTCAAGAAACTTTTTGAAAATCATGAGAAGGACAGAGAGGTTGAATTCAAGGGAAGAATTTTTTCAGTTTCAAGATACCTTTTACACAACGGGTTGGGAGAGATATTTGTTATAACAGACCTTACCGAGATAAAGGAGATGGAGAAAAAACTCATACTCTTTGACAGGATGGCAACCCTTGGAAAATTTGCTGCAGACATTGCACATGAAATCAGGAATCCTGTAATGTCAATCAAGGGGTCGGCTGAACTTCTTTACAGGGGGAAGGTTAAAGACAAGGATGAAGTAGAAAAACTCTGGAAGTATATCTTTTCTGAGAGCCAGAGACTTGAGAAACTAACAAGGGACTTCCTGAACTTCTCAAAGGAGATAAAAATTGAAAGAAGCAGTGTAAATCTTTGTGAACTTTTGAAAAGTTGTATTGACACAATGTCATTCAACCCTGTTTTTGAGAAGAAAAAGGTTAGGATAATATTTGACTGCGACCAGAACATCAACATTAAGGTTGATAGCGAAAAGATGAAGAGTGCAATTATAAACCTTCTTGAGAATGCACTGTATGCTGTTGAGGAGAATGAGGGAGTGATTGAACTAAGGGGTTACAAAAAAGGTGAAAGAACAATTATTGAAGTGAAAGACAATGGAACTGGAATACCAGAGGAGATTCAAAACATGGTCTTCTCCCCATTCTTCTCAACAAGAAAAGAGGGATATGGATTTGGCCTTGCAATTGTGAAAAAGGTTGTTGAACTTCACGGTGGCAGGATTGAACTCTCTTCAAAGAAAGGAGGAGGAACACGGTTCAGGATCATACTATAAAGGGAAACTTGCTGATTATTGACGATGAAAAACACCTCGCTGATGTTTTGAGAATCGCCCTTGAAGAAGAAGGATACAGGGTATTCCTTGCATATGACCCGGAAACAGGCATCAGGATTTTTGAGGAAGAGAGGATAGACCTTGTTATCTCTGACATAAGGATGGAAAATCTTTCAGGTCTGGACCTTCTGAAAAAATTCAGGGCAAAAGACCCTGACGCCCTTATAATTCTTATGACAGCGTATTCCTCTATTGAGAGTGTTATTGAGGCCTTGAGGGGTGGTGCTGTTGACTATCTTATGAAGCCGTTTGAGATAGATGAACTCCTGTTCAGGGTTAAAAATGCCCTTAACAAAAAACATCTCACAAAACAGGTTTATACCTTAAGGGAAGAGAAACTGGGTGAACTGAATCTTATAGGTAAAAGTGAAGCAATTGCAAAAATAAAGGAGTTTATTGATAAAGTAAGCCAGGTGAATACAACTGTTTTGATATACGGAGAAAGTGGAACAGGTAAGGAACTCGTTGCACAACTGATACACTACAAGTCCAACAGACCAGGGAAATTTGTTCCTGTAAATTGTGCAGCAATACCTGACAACCTTATAGAGAGTGAACTCTTTGGATACAAAAAGGGTGCTTTCACTGGAGCGAGTTCAGACAAGATAGGATACTTTAAACTTGCTGATAGTGGAACCCTCTTCCTTGACGAAATATCAGAGTTTCCCCTTCACCTTCAGCCCAAGCTACTGAGGGCAATCCAGAATCAAGAGTTTCTTCCACTTGGTTCTACAAAACCAGAAAAGGTTGATGTCCGAATCATTTCAGCAACAAATAAAAACTTAGAGGAAGAGGTGAAGGCAGGAAAGTTCAGAGAAGACCTATTTTACAGGCTAAATGTTGTACCAATAGAGATTCCTCCTCTACGCAAAAGACGGGAGGATATACCCTTACTTATTGAGTTCTTTATCAAAAAATTATCAAAGCGATTGAAAATTAAGGAGAAAACTTTTACTAAAGAGGCTGTTGATTTGATGACCTCATTTGATTGGCCTGGAAATGTGAGGGAACTGGAAAACTTCATTGAAAGAATATGTGTTCTTGAAAAAGTTAATATCATTGATGAGGATGTTGTAAAAAGGTACTACATGAAAGAAAAAAACTCAGCACCTATCACAGGAAGCCTGAAGAAAATAGAAAATGAAGCAATCAAAGAGGCATTAAAACAGGCAGGCGGCAACAAGATTGTTGCCGCCCGTATTCTTGGGATTCACCCTTCCACACTTTACAGAAAACTCAAAAAACTCAATCTTGATTCTTAAAAAACAGATTTAACAATGTGGGGGGTGAGGAATATCAAAACCTCTCTATCCCTATCTTCTGTATATGTCCTTCTGAACAATGCACCAATTATAGGAATACTCCTAAGTATGGGTATTCCCTCAACCCTCTTTGTCTGGGTCTTGTGAATGAATCCACCTATAACAAGGGTCTCCCCATCCTTAACAAGTGCCTGGGTTTTTGCATTTGTTGTTGTGATTTCCTTTTCTGAAATCACATCACTCAATTCCACTTCAACATCCATTGTTATATCCTGAAGTGAGTTGATGTGAGGGGTAACATTCAACTTTATACCTGCATTGAACCACTGGGTTATGGGGTTTCCCCTCATATCCAGTGTGGTTATTGCAAACTTCTTACCACCAAAGATCTCTGCCTTTTTATTGTTTGCAGTTGTTATTCTTGGGTTTGCAAGGGTGGTAAGTTTGTTTTCTGTTTCCAGTGCCTTGAGGGACGAGGAAAGCAATGCAAAATTCTTTATTGTACCCAGAGTGAGGGCAAGCCCTGAAATAGGACCTGTTAACTGGGAACTTCCAACAGAACCCATCAGGTTCCAGTCGGCATTTCTCAGATTTTTAACACTCCACTGTATGCCAAGGTCATTGAGGACACCCTTATCCATATCAACCACCTTTGCTTCTATGGCAACCTGTGGGGTCTTTGTATCAAGAATCCTGATAAGGCTCTCAATCTGCTCTACCTTTGATTTTATATCCTTTACAATAATGGAGTTCGTCCTCTCATCAATATCCATTGAACCCCTTTTACTCAACTGATTCTTTATCACCTTCTCTATCTCTCTTGCCGTGGTAAACTCAAGTACAATAACCTTCTGTTCCATTGGCTCTGCAAGTTCCCTTGCCTCCCTCTCTGCCTCAAACTGTTTTCCTGTTCCAACCCTTATCACATTCCCCTCTATCACATATGCATAGCCCTTTGTCTGGAGAATAAGTCTCAACGCATCTTCCCAGTAAATGTTGTCCAGTTTAAGGGTAACCGTGCCTTTAACATCATCCCCAATAACAATATTCATACCTGCATACTCAGCAATTGCCCTCAATGCAGTTGTCATATCAGCATTCTCAAACTCCATGGAAATTCCTTTTTTCTTTACCACCCTGGTGGGAGGTGTTACCTCCTCCTGTGTTTCAGTTGTTTCAGTCTCCTTAACTTCTGTTTCCTCAACTGGTGGAATTGTTTCAGCCCCACCTATATTCATGGGGCCAAAATCCTCAGTTCCCGTTGATATTTCCATTACAAGTTTTGAATCCTCCTGAGATATTGTATAACTGTACTCCTGGTCACAGGAAACTATCACCCTGAGTATATCTCCAGAAGGTATCTCTGAAATCTGAATATTCTTAATCCCACCATTATTCACATCCCATGTCTTACCTTCCAATCCCTTTGTGTTGAGAAGGTCAATTACAATCTTACCATCCATTGTAAAATCTGTATAACTCACCTCACCATCAAAAGTGAACTCAACAATCGTGTTACCTTCGGTACCCGATACAGAGATGTCGGAAAGATTAAAGGCATAAAGACCTATAAACACAAGCAAAAAGAGTAGAGTTTTCCTCATTTTCCCCCCTCTTCTTTTCCTTCTTTAAGGTGCAGAACAATCTTGGAAGTTACACCAAACTGTTTCATTCTAAACGTGATGGACTTCCTGTCTATCTTCTCAACATATCCGTTAACAACCCTATCGCCTTCCTGCAGGACAAAAGCAGAACCGCCTTTTTCCTTAACAAGTGCCAGGTAGCCTCTCTGTCCGCCCCAGATAACACCAACCAGTTCACCCTGGTCAGGATGTAATCCCTGTCCAATGGTCTCCTTTGAGATAAGGGGTTTGAATGGGTCCTGCCTTCCATGAGTGGAATAGTTTATTTTTTCCCAGTTGAGTGCAGACATTATGTCTTTAACAGTATCAATGCTCACTGTATCAAGAATGGTATCTGGAATAACACCTGCATCAGCAGTTTGAACCTGTGCTGCCACCTGAACAGGAGATACACCTGGTTTTACAGTTGTGGTTTCCTGTATTCTGGGTGAGAAAAAGGAAATGGTCCTACCTATGATTCTGTCCACTGCACCACCTCTGGTGCATCCAAGCATAAACAATGGTAACAACAGAAGGACGGTTCGGACCATTTTACCTGCGCCTTCTTTTTTTCTTTGTTCCTTTCTCATGCTTAACACCTCCCTGGCCAACGTATGCAATTGCACTCATTTTCGCTTTTAATCCCCAGGTTTCTTCCTTTCCAGGGGTCAAATCTATAGAGGAAACGTTGACAATCCTTTCCATATTGTTTAAGTAGGCAAGAAATCTTGCTATCTCGTGATAGGTACCAGAAACCTCAATGTCAAGAGGAATCTCTGTGTATTTTTCCTTTGGCACGGGTGCTTTAGGTTTAAAGAGGTTTATTTTTACACCAGCAGCTCCAGCAAGCTTGTTAATGTCTCTCAAAATATCAGGAATATTACCCTGTTTTGGTAGCATCTGGTTTGCCTTCTCCCACCTCTTTGTAACAAGCCAGTACTCCCTCATTGCCTGATTCTTCCTCTCTGCCACAGCCCTTGCCTTGCTCACATCAACAGTCAGGTTCTTGTACTCCTCCTCCAGTTTGAGATACACAGTTTTTTGTTTTTTAATTATTGTGAAATAGCCAGCAACAAAGGCAATTATGGCAAGAAGGGCTACAAAATATGATGGTCTGAGTTTTGACATTACTTACCTCCTGATGGTGGGTGAACATTAGCAGTTATAGAAAAGGTCTTTACTGTGTGACCCTCAAAGTCTCCGTCCTGAACCTCAACCAGTTGCACATTTGAGATATAGGCTGACTTCTCAAGATTGTCCATTAGTTGTGGTACAAGTTGATTGGAAAATGTTATGCCTTCAAGATTCATAGATGTGGTGGTGAGGTTCAGGGACGTATACCAGATGTAATCTGGTTTTCTATAGTTCAGTTCATCAAGGAGATGAATCATTAAAGACCTGTTCTTATTGAGTTCCTTAACAAGGTCAATAAGCACGTTTAGTTCTTTCTGCTTTTTCTCAAAACTCTTCACCACCTTCACCTCGGACTCAAGTTTTTTCAATTCCTCCTTTGCAACTGCGATATTCTCCTTTACCTTTTTTATCCTTGCTGTATAGCCCCTATGCATAAAAAATAGAACTCCCCCAACAATCAACAGTAAAACAAAACTGCCTATAAGGTCTATACCGGGTATCCCTATCTTTGGAACACCCATTCTTCTTTTCTTTCTTACCTTCTTTCTCTCTTCCTTGGGAATAAGATTTATTCTTATCATCCTTCACCTCTCAGTGTAAGCCCCAAAGGAAGCGCAACTATTGGGGCAACCTTTTGCAGGTCATCTTCATAGGCATCCTCTCCTATGGTGAAGTTCTTTAATGGGTCAAGTGTCTCTACAGGGATTCCAAACCTCTGGTTAAGGAATTCTGGTAAGCCCTGTATAAGAGCACCTCCACCACTGAGAACAATCTTGTCAAGTTTCTCAAATCCTTCAGGCAGATAGGGAAGAACCCTCTCAATACCTACTGCCAGGTCGTCCTGGAAAGACTGCATTGCGTTCTGGAAAGAGTACTGGTCAACATCCTCAATGTTCTTTCCAGATATTATTCCCAGTGCCCTCTCCCTGTTGATACCAAGTTCCCTCTGGAGTGCCTGTATCAATGTATTCCCTGCAACGGGGATATCCCTTGTAAAATGGTTGATGTGTCCCTGCACATAACTGATACTTGTGAACTGTGCGCCTATGTGGATAAGTCCGATAAGGGTGTTTGGGTCAAGTTGATAGTTGAACTCATACACGTTTTGAATGGCAAAGATAGGAATCTCAAAAACAATCGGATTCAGACCTGCCTCTCTCAACAGAAGAAGCCTTGATTCAACTGCATCCTTCTTTGCACCAACAAGAAGAACCTCCATGGTATCATCACCAAGGTCTGGATTCAGTATCTCAAAATCAAGGATAACATCTTCAATTCCATATGGAATATACTGCTCTGCCTCCCACTTAACCTGTTCCTCTGCCTCTGATTCCTTCATCTTTGCCATCCTAATCTTTTTCACAATCACATCCCTACCAGAAACTGCGCTCACAACATCTGTCTCATTTATCCCAAGCTTGTCCCAGAGGTTCTTTATCAGGTCAATTACAGCATCCCTATCCATTACTTCTCCATCAACAATGGCATGGGGAGCCACATACTCCATTCCATACTTTACAATTGTGGGTTTCTTAGGGAGCCCTTCAACAACTGCAACCTTGAGTAGTGTACTACCAATATCAAGCCCTACACTTAATTTTTTTCCAAACATAAGCACTCCTTGATTTTTTTTCTAATTATAGAGAAGATTTTGAGAATTGTCAAGCAAAAATTACTTTATTTTTTCAAAAAAATTGACACTATTCTATCTCAACAATAGTAACTCCACTGCCTCCCTCTTCAGGTGGAGCGGAATAAAAATCCCTCACACGTTTATCACGTGATAGGAAATCCCTTATTGCACTTCTCAGTATCCCACTTCCCTTACCATGAATAATATAAACCTTTGAAACGCCCTGTAGGTATGCCCTGTCAATAAATCTATCCACCTGTTCAACTGCATCGTCCCTGTAAAGTCCTCTTACATCAATATCAAGTTTTTCAACAGGTTCTATTCTCTGAACAATCCCTTCTGGTTTATCCTCAATCTCTGGAACTGCTGGAACAACTTCCTCCGCTTTGAACCTTTCAAGTGCATCCTCAAAATCTTCCTTGTATTTTCTGATTGATTCCTTGCTTGCATTCTTCTCCCTTATCTCCTTTATGGTTCTTTCAACAAGTGACCGTGCCTCTCTGATTATGTCCTCTGCCTCCTGTTTAGCCCTTCTCAGCAACTCCTTTCTCTCCTTCTTAACATCTTTCAATCTTGCCTCATATTCTGATTTAATCCTCTCAATCTCCCTCTCCTTCTCTACGAGTTTACCCTCCAGTTCCTTTATGGTGGATAACCTGTTATGGTATTCTGAAAGGAGTTTGTTCACCTGAAGCTCCTCCTTATTCACGTACTCCTCTGCCCTATCAAGTATCTCCATTGGTATTCCAACCAGTTTTGCAGTCTCTATTGCCATTGAAACCCCTGGAAGTCCCACAATCAATCTGTAGGTTGGACCATCCTTAAATTCCATTGCTCCATTCACCATACCCTCAATGTTCTGAACAAAAAACTTAAGGCCTGATAGGTGGGTGGTGGCAATGGTGAGGCATCCACGCCTGAGTAGTTCCTCAAGCACTGCCATTGCGAGTGCACTTCCCTCCACAGGGTCAGTTCCTCCGCCAATCTCATCAACAAGCACAACATCCCCCTCTCCTGCATTCTTAAGCACCTCTTTGAGTCTTATAAGATGTGAGGTGAAACTTGAAAGCCCTTCCTCTATTGACTGCTCATCCTCAATCACTGCAAATAGGTTCTTTATGTTCCCGATATAACTTCCTTCTTCAGCAAGTATGGGAATACCGTGGAAAGAAGAGAGAATTGCAAGACCAACTGTTTTGAGGAGAACAGTCTTACCACCTGCATTTGGCCCACTCACAACAATGGTCTTAAAATCTTCACCAAGACTGATGTCCTGCGGAACAGCAAAACCTTTAATCACAAGCAAAGGGTGTCTTATCTTCTTGAAACTGAATGCAACCCTCTCATCCTGTATTTCAGGGAGTATTCCCCCATACTTCTTCATAAAACGCAAACGGGCAATAATTGTATCAAGGTAAAGAACTGTATGGAAGTTTGAAAGGATCTCTTCTCTGTGTGATTTTACAATTGAGGTAAGATGTATAAGGATTCTGTGCTTTTCCCTCTCAATCTCTATCCTTGTTTCTGTTAACCTGTTGTTCAGGTAGACTGCCTCCATGGGTTCAATAAATGCAGTTTCCCCACTCCTTGATATGTCCACAACAACCCCATCAATCCCTGAGGCAAAGCCTTTTTTCACAGGGACAACATTTCTCCCCAACCTCTGGGTTATAATCTTTTCCTGCAAAACATCACCGTGTTCCTCAAGAAACCTTTCCACAACCTGCTTTATTTTGCCCTCTATTAACCTTGATTCATTGAACAATCTTTTTAATTCTGGTGTGGCATCCTCTTTTATCGCTCCTTCGTCATCAATGCACTCCATTATTTCACTCTTCAAATCTAAAAGTGGAAGGAGGGCAACCTTTAAGAATGGCAAAACATCCTTCTTTTTCAGGTATTCCAGCAACTCCTCTGTATATTCTAAAAGTCTGGCTATTTTTAGAAGATGACCAGGTTCAAGCACCTCGCTTGTCAAAAAATCTGGTATCCAGTCAAGCCCACTGAAAAGGGGAATATCCTCAACAACTGAATCAACCTCTTTTAACCTTTCAAATTCATCCTTCACCTCATTAATATCCCTCAGAGGCTTGAGTTCCAGACAGCCCCTCTTACCTGCCTCAGAAAGTGAAAACCTTGCGACTTCCTCTAAAAGGGAATCAAACTCCAGTGTTTCTTTTAATCTTTTCATACTGCTTCTTCAAGGCCTTTCTGTCTATTCCCCTGAAGGAACGGGGAAGTTTTGACACAACATAAGGGGTGAAAATGGAGACAAACCTGTATGATAGAGAATCAGTAAGCGGCTTGTATTTTATGGGAAACAGGGTCAGGATAAAAACAATGAGAAGTGAAAAAAAGAGCCCCTTTACTGCTCCAAAGGCCATACCAAGTATCCTGTCAATAAATACAAGTGGTGTATGTCTCACTATTTTTGATACAATGTAAAAAATGATGTGAATTAAGAAAAAATAGAGGACAAAACTCACAAGATAAGAAAAGAGCCTACTCCCTAATGGCAATGGTGAGTAGGCGGTTAAAAAAAAGGAGATTATCACACCTGCAATATCAGAAATCTCTAATATAAAACCTCTTTTGAATCCGTACGAAACAAACAGGAGAGAGAGAAGGATGACTGCAATATCCACCCATGTCATTCATTTACCCATCCTTCTCTGCCTGTACATCCTCTTTCTTGCTGCAATAATCTTCTTCTTTCTCTTCTCGCTTGGCTTCTCGTATCTCTGATGCTTCTTTATCTCACTGAGGAGTTTCTCCTGTTCACAGAGCCTTTTAAAGCGCTTGAAAGCAGCCTCAAAACTCTCATTCTCTCTTACTTTTACAGCAGGCACCTTTCTCTCACCTCCTTTCTTTTTTATGGAAATATAACAGGATTGGGTGGGTTGTCAAGCACAGCACCTTTTCTTCTTGACCCATAATAAAAAGAATTTATAATCTTCGCATGACAGAACTTGAAAATATTCTGAAAAATGAGTTCCCTGAAAGTTCCCTCATCCTTGATAGAGAGGCAATGGAACCATATTCCCGTGACGAAACCCCTGAAAAACTCGTTTTCTATCCAGATGCAGTTTTAAGACCAGAGAATACTGAAGAGATAAAGAAATTGCTCCATCTTGCAAACACTTATAAATTCCCTGTTATACCAAGAGGGGCAGGTACAAGTAGATGTGGTGGTCCACTCCCTGTAAGAGGCGGGGTGGTTGTTTCAACAGAGAGAATGAAAAAAATCATTGACATAGACACAAAAAATATGTTTGTTCTCCTTGAACCTGGTGTTATAACTGGAGAGATAAACAGAACCCTTAAAGAAACAGGGCTTTTCTATCCCCCTGACCCAGCATCCATTGACTCATGTTCAATAGGTGGGAATGTAGCAACAAATGCTGGAGGACCACACTGTCTCAAATATGGTGTTACAAGAAACTATGTTTACGGGCTTGATGTCTTCACCCCTGACGGCAGTGAATTAAACCTTGGTGGAAAGGTATTGAAGAACACCACTGGATACAGTTTACTCAACCTGTTCATAGGATCTGAAGGAACCCTTGGAATATTCACAAAGATTCTTCTCAGGATAATTCCTGAACCTGTTTATAAGAACCTTGTCCTTGCCATATTCAACGACCTTAACCAGGCAACAGAGGGCGCAATTGAACTTTTGCGCAGGGGGGTCATACCGGATGCCCTTGAATTCATTGACAGGGATTGTGTAAAGGCAAAAAAAGCCCATGAAAGTGAACTGCCAGACCTGAAGGTAGGGGATTATCTTCTCATTGAGATTGCGGGTTTTTCAGAGGAAGAGATTGACAGATACCTTGAAACCCTTGGAGACATACTTGAAAACGCAGAGGATATTCTTGTTGCAGACCAGCCCTCCCAGATGGAAGCACTGTGGAACTTCAGAAGGGGAATTTCTGAGGCAATTGATACGGAGAATCTCATAATCCCGGAGGATATTGTGGTTCCAAGAAACAGAATCCCTGACGTTATATCCATGATTAAAAATATAGCAGGGAGGAGAAAAACACGCATCTATACATTTGGACACATTGGGGATGGAAATATACACGTTGATATTGTATCAACAGGGGACGAATCAGTTGTTGAAGAGATACTGAAAATTGTTGCAGATGCAGGTGGAAAGATAAGTGGAGAACATGGAATTGGATGGACAAAAAGGAAGTATCTTCACTATTCAAGGGACAAAAAGGAAATTGAGATAATGCGGAAACTGAAGAGGACCTTTGACCCGAATAACATCTTAAACCCTGATAAACTCTTTATTTAAAGGAAGGTGCCATGCAAATGTTACTTTTGCTTATCAACTTTACAAATGGTCTCACAGCAGGTATTGAATTCAGTGAACTTCTTCAAAACCGATTCAGGGATATTGGGATCAACAATCTTACCTTCTTTGTAGAGACAAAACTGAAAAATCCTAAAAACCATATTAGCGATGTGAAACTTGTTTTCATTAATGTTGAACTCAGCAACGAACACCTTTCATCTGAGACCCCATTTATTCATGGGAATACAGAAAACCTGACAGGCAATTTAACGGTATTCAGACTCTATTCCCTATACTCAACCGGGCAAAGACACTCTGGATTTTTGAATCTATCTGCCACCGCAGGTATGGGAATTGGGTATGAAAAAACTGTTTTAAAAAAGAACAATGATTTATTGATGCGGAGAGGTGTAACTGGTGGAATTACACTTTTAATCAACTGGCTTCTCTGGGATAAATTAATAATTGAATTCCCTGTATGCGACATCTCGTTATTCCTGTGGAAAACAGGTAGCCTGAATGGAAACCTTGATGGGGCGGTTATCTCCTTCCCATCATTTGGTTCAGTTTACTTCTGGATAAACATGGGCATTAGATTTGCCTTTTGAATCCCCTAATCTGTGTTAAAGGGGATGACCTGTTTATATTTTAATGAGGAACAGAAACTTGACAATGTAGGTCCATCTGATTAAAATTTATTCATCTGAACATAAAACAAGGAGGGATCATGGTAGGGAAAATTACTTTTTTCTGTTCGTTTTTTCTTGCTCTAACAGTCTCAGCCCAGTCTGGTGTAATTAAGGACGACTTCAGGGTGAACAACGATACCACGGGAACAGACTCATACCAGCCCTGTGTTCTTATATTTGATGACAACAGCGCATTGATTTCATGGCACGACCTGAGGAATGGCAATTACAACATCTATGCACAAAAGATTCAATCCGACGGTTCACCCCTTGATTCAAACTTCAAGGTATCAACAAATGTGGCATCCACATATGAGTATGAACCTTCAATGATTGAATACGGAGACAGTATTCTTGTTGTGTTCCAGTATGGATGGGGGCAATGGATTCTCCGTGATGGAACACAGCAGGGGAATGCGTTTTCATTGACCCATTTATACTCTGTATATGACCTTGATGCCACAATAAAAGATACCGTTATCTTTGCTGTGGGAAGAAAATATATATCTGGTGGATATAAGATTGTGCTTGGGAGATACACACTTTCAGGAACATTGATTGGGGACACAATACATGTGAATGAAGGTGTACCAACCTCCTATGTATATACCCCTGTTATAGCCACCAGTAAAAATGGGAATATTGTGGTGGCATGGTCTGAAAGAAGGGAAACATCCCTTGATATATATGCCCAGATTTTTGATTCTGAAGGGAACAAGATTGGTTCAAACTTTATTGTTAACACAGACACCTCCAACCTTCAGGATTCACCTGCTATTGCAATGGATTCCAGTGGAAATTTCGTGATTATATGGGCTGACTACAGAAATGCACACAAGGACATATACGGTCGTATGTATGATTCAAATGGGAATCCTGCTGGCTCAGATTTCCTTGTGAATGATGATGGTGGCACTGCATATCAGGATTATCCAGATGTTGCTATGGACTCTACTGGAAACTTCATTGTTGTGTGGACTGACTCAAGGGATGTCACATATCACATTTATTGCCAGTTTTACGATTCCAGTGGCAATTCTATAGGCTCAAACTTCAAGATTTCTGATAATACAGGGTCTGAATACCAGTATTCGCCATCGGTCTATACAAACGGAAGTAGATTTATAGTTGCATGGGAAGACCAGAGGGATGATAGAAGTATCTACTACAGGATTTATTCAACCTCTGGAACAGCACTTACAGTTGACCGGAAGGCAAATGACTGCTCTGCAACCAGAAATCAGTACTATCCAGCAATAGACATGAATTCTTATGGCTATTGTGTTGTTGCCTGGGAGGACCTGAGGGATAACTATAACTCAATATACTACTCTGCTTTTGACCAGCAGGGGAATGTTATTATTGACAATTTCCTTCTTCAGAGAGGGAAACACCCTGATGTTGCTGTCAGGTCTGATAGCAGTATGATAATCACCTTCTCCTCTGTGGACCAGAAGTACATATACTATTATCTTATCACATCAACAAGTGTTGATTCGGGTTCTGCCCAGGATACCACATACAACACAAGGCAACAACCTGCAGTTGCAGCCATGCCATCTGGCAGGTATGCAATCACATGGTTTGATACAAGATGGAATGGATACTACCATATCTACTTGCAGTATTTTGACAAAGATGGCAATCCCATCGGGAACAACATACTTGTTGATGATGACAGCCTTGATGTAAACCACTATGACTGTGATATAGCAGTCTCCCCCACTGGTAAATTCCTTGTTGTATGGTATGACTGGAGGATGTCACCCACCCAGGTATTCGGACAACTCTTTGATTCAACAGGAACAAGAATTGGTCAAAACTTTATAATCAGCGATTCTTTAAGGAATGCCTACAGATATCGTCCTGCTGCTGCATACCTTCCCACAGGTAGATTCTTTGTGGTATGGCAGGAAGGAAGGATATATGGGCAACTGGTGGATACAACAGGTGCACTTGTGGACACAAACTTTTTGATAAATGACCCTTCAGTGGGATACTCTTATGAGCCCAATATTTCTGTGAGTCCATCAGGGAGAGCAGTGGTTGTATGGAGGCAGAGCATTGATGGAAATTATGAAATATGCGCAAGGTCCTACTCTGCTGATTTTTCCACGATTGATTCAATTGTGAAGGTGAATAATGCACAGGAAGGGGACAACCCCATCCAGAGAAATCCTGCTGTTGCTGCGAATGACAGCGTGTTAATCTTTGCATGGGAAGACCCAAAATGGTTCCATGGTTATGACATCGCTGCAAAGGTTGTTGACTGGAACTTTGTGGGGGTTGAGGAAAGAAACGTCATCCACAAAAACAATTTGAAACTCCTTACACCCATTGCCACTGACATAATTGAGATTGAATACACTGTTTCTATACCGACCACTGTTAAAATAAGCATATCTGATATTGCAGGAAGACGGGTAAAGGTTCTTAATGAGAAAATTTCTTCCTCACTCACTGGAAGACTGGGTATATCTGTCAGTGACATAAAGCCGGGGATTTACTTCATCACCATGGATACAGGCGGAGAACAACTTTCCAGAAAGGTGATACTGGTAAAATAGGGGGGACAAAAGGGCAGGGGGCTTAAAGCCCCCCTTTTTTGTTGACAGGGAATATATATAAAAATATAATTACAACAATGCTCAATGCATCTGATGAGATAAAGTTTAACAAATGTAAAATATGCAAAGGAAAAATAAGGGCGAAAAAATGAACAAATCACTTCACCCTTGGCTAAGAAGGCATCTTGTTTGTCCACTCCACAAGAGCTATTTAAAATTCTCCGGGGATAAACTTGTTTGTAAGGAGGGGCACAGTTTTCCTGTGATTGCTGGTGTTCCAGTAATGCTATTAAAAGAGGTCAAACTTCCTTGTTATCCCAGATATGAAGACTTATGGAACGCAGTTAATAAATATCTTCAAGGTGAAAGGTCTATCTATACTCCAAAAAGCCGAGCTGATAAAATTGATCCTTTTGTCAACAAAATTATAGTTGGAACCTGTGGAAATCTTTATAAAGGTCTAAAAAACAGACTTACTCAATATCCTATACCAGAGTTAATTTTACCCAAAGGAAACAATGATGTTTTCCTTGATATTGGTTGTAACTGGGGAAGATGGAGTATCAGTGCGGCTAAAAAGGGGTATCTTACTGTTGGTATAGACCCATCCATTGATGCCATAATGGCTGCTAAAAGAGTAGCAGAGCAATACTCTCTAAATGTCATATATGTAGTGGCGGATTCCAGATTCCTTCCTTTTGATAATGATTCTTTTGATATTGTCTTTTCTTACAGTGTATTACAGCATTTCTATTTAGAGAATGTTAAACTGGCACTACAAGAAATTAAAAGGGTTCTTAAACACAAAGGATTGTCTGTTATTCAGATGGCAAACAAATATGGTATTAGAAATCTATTTATTCAATGTGAAAGAGGATTTAAACAACCAGAAAACTTTGATGTCAGATACTGGTCTCCTCACATGCTTTTGGAAACATTCTCAACATTTATTGGACCATCTTATATACTGGCTGACGGTTTCTTTTCTCTTAATCCTCAATTAACAGATATTCGTATATTACCCCCTTTCAACAGGTTTATTGTAATTACATCAGAATTTTTGAAATATTTAAGTAGACTTGTTCCTTTCATAAAATACTTTGCAGATAGTGTTTATATAATATCAAGGCCCCTGTAAAAAGGAGAGTTGACACCTCTTTTCAAATAAATATACTTATTTTATGAGCAAACCCCTTGTAAGTATAATAATCCCCAATTATAACAAAGCCCCTTATATCAGGGAAGCAATTGAATCTGCCCTGAATCAGACATACAAAAACATAGAGGTGATTGTTGTTGATGATGGTTCAACTGATGAATCAAAGGAAATCATAAAATCATTTGGTAAAAGAATTAAGGCCTACTTTTTACCACACAAAAATGCAAATGTTGCACGTAACTTTGGCTTCAAAAAATCAAAGGGTGAATACATTCAATTCCTTGACTCAGATGATATAATACTACCTGAAAAGATTGAAAAACAGGTGGAAGTTCTTGAAAAAACAGGAGCTGATATGGCGCTGTGTTATTGGGAATATATCACCGATTCAGGAGAGTTAAAGAATATTAAGGAATTACCCAAAGAATTTCATGATAGAGAATTATTTAGATGGTTTATTCAAGGGAACTGGTATACCCCACACTGCCCATTATATAGAAGACAATTTATAAAAGATATTGAATGGAATGAAAATCTCTGCCGTGCTCAGGATACTGATTTCCACCTTAAAGTGGCTATGCATTATCCAACGGCAAAAACAATCCCTGAAGTGCTTGCATACTACAGGATAAGCGATTCAGAATATAAAAAAAGTTGTAAATATAGGCTAATCTGGGTAAAAGATTCCTTCTCCGTTTACAAAAAATTAAGGAACAGAGTATATGATGATGAAAAAAAATATCTATCCCGAATACTTTTTCATATTGCACGGGGGATATACGAATGTGATAAAAATCTATATTGGGATATTGTGAAAACTGCTTCAAGATTATCACATACATATTATAAAAGTGAAAGCAATCTTTTTATGTTTACCTATAAACTTTTAGGCCTTGAATTTGCAGAGAAACTTGCTTCTCTCTGGAGGAAAATATGGAGAAAATAACCCCAGTTTCCCCAAAAAGAAACTCAATGAAGAAAATTCTTATTATCCAGCTGGCAAATTCAGAGAAATATCCACCTGTTGCTCAAATGTACCACTTATTAAAAAACAGGGGTTATGATGTAAAGATATTTTGTGTAAAAGATACAGAAGGATTTGGAATGATTCAGGAAGACATTGTTTATCTTGGCAAAACTTCCAGAACCCGCATTCTCAACTGGATATCATTTTCTACCTTTTTTATCCTTTCTTTTTTCAGGGGTTTAGTTTACAGACCACATCTGGTGATTGTTGTTGACTTTAAGGCCGTATTGGGAGGGCTTCTATTGGCAAAAACTCTTTCAATTCCTCTTATTTATTACTGCCTTGACATCGGTGTAAAAAATGAAGTAGTGGGGATACAGAAATTACTTATATCAATGGAAAGAAAATTTTCTAAATATTTTAATTTAATTATTTTCCCGGAAAGAAACAGGGCAAAGTTTTTTAGAAGAATGACAGGAAACAGGCAAAAAATAATGGTTGTATATAATGCAGTTAGTAAAAATACTCTTCCCTTCAGGAAAACATCTCTTAAAAATATTTTAGCAGAAAAGGGTTACACT
>Ga0190359_1001071_pt1 | contig 17834 bp, 14 predicted proteins | sample 48721823_MG_FD_161269 | JGI IMG/M metagenome (GOLD analysis project Ga0190359, IMG submission 161269) | Hydrothermal vent microbial mat bacterial communities from Southern Trench, Guaymas Basin, Mexico - 4872-18-2-3_MG | ecosystem: Environmental > Aquatic > Marine > Hydrothermal vents >... | reverse complement strand
TGATATCCCACTGTGATCGCGTCTTTTCTTTTTATCCTGATCGGTCCAGGCAAAAATGAGAAAATTATCGGCGACATCAGCGAGACTGATCCACATTTTCTCGCCATTGAGAATATATCTGTCGCCCTTTTTGACGGCGGTGGTCTGGATACCAACTACATCGGAACCGGCATTTGGCTCGGTCAGACCGAATGTCGATATTTTCTCGCCCCTGGCCTGCGGTACCAGGTATTTCTCTTTCTGGAATTGATTGCCGTATGAGAGAAGCGTCAGCGAATTAAGCCCGATATGAACCGAAAGCACCACCCGGGCTGAGGCGTCAATATATTCCAATTCTTCACATGCCAAACCCAGCGAGATATAATCCATCCCGGCGCCGCCGTATTTTTCGGGAATGCAGATACCAAGAATATCAGCATCGGCCATTTTGTCCAATAATGTAGGGTCGAATTTATGGGCCCGGTCGTTTTCCTGGATAGTCGGAGCTATATATTTTTTGGCAAAATCCCGGCACAGCTCCTGTACCGACAGGTGATCATCATTTAGTTCGAAATTCATATTTTATTCCTATCTTGTATTCGGTTTGGTTGTTCGCTATCGCAGTCCCTATATATAAAATATTGTCATAATTGCCAAGAGCAAAAGCCCTGCAAAAAGAGTGGAGGTAAAATTTACAAAGTCGTTGTCTGCTATTTGGTAACCGCTGTAAAAGGATGTCTCCCGGCCGCAATGCCGTTTTTTCTCCGTTATTTGATTACAAATGTGACATTTGTACTGCACCTGGACCGCCGCTCCCAATACCGAGTCAAATATTGCCCCCGTCCAGCCGGCCAGCACCGCCATAATCCAGACGGAATTTGCATACTCAATTGATCCGCCGGTAACAAAATCAACTAAATAACCGGATAATATCACGACTGCAGAACCGATCAGCGATACCGCCGTTCCCGGAAGTGATATCCCGCCTGAACGTCCCGGCTCTACAGTCTTGAAATTTGTAATCAATACCGGCTTATGGCGCGAAAGAGTACCGATTTCGGTAGCCCAGGTGTCGGCGGCGGCCTCGGCAATCGAAGTCAGGAATACAATATACCAGATGGCATTATTGGTGATTGCGAATATTACCACCGTGAGAGTCGCAATCCCGCCGTTTGCAAAAACCTGAAAAATATCCCGCGGGCCGCTTTTGCCGATCACGGCAAGCGCTTCTTCTTTATGAACCGACTTTATAAATGACAGCAGGGTGGATGTTATAAAAAAGACTATCAGCGGAACTGCGAATAATACCCCGCCCAGTCCGAAAATAATAGTTCCGATAATCATCATCCCGATTGCGCCCGACTTGGTCAGGGCGCGAAACCTGTAAGACAAAATCGCTATAAAAGCCGCCAGTAGAAATCCCGGCGCGATTTGAGACAGATTTATCAGATTATACAGACTGTTTTCCAATTTCCCGGGCTCCGTTTTTTCATTAACATATACTTAAATAATATATTCCGAAAATCACACAAAATAGTGATAAAATAAAGGCGGGCCAAAAGACCCGCCCGTTTGGATTGATTGCACAGGAGATTTTACTTTGCGAATTTTTTGAATCTCTCGTTAATCCGTCCCCAGTGGAGGTTGTTGAAGAAGTTGTCGATATACTTGGCCCGGCCCGGACCATCCTTGTGATAATATGCATGCTCGAAAACATCCAGAGAAATTATCGGAATTCCGCCCCAGATGGCTCCGTAATGATGCTCGTCAACAACGACATTCAAGAGCCTGCCGCTGTAAAGCCGGTCGAGTGTCAGAACTGCCCAGCCGGAGAGCTTGGCCGCCATCGCGGTCGCCTTGAAATCTTCTTTCCACTTCTCAAAACTGCCGAATTCTTTCTCGATCGCCGCAATCACTTCCGGGCCTTTCGAAATGTCACCATCGCCGCCAAGGACTTCCCAGTAAACATCGTGAAGCAGGGCGCCGCCGTGATTCCAGGTCATCCGGCGTTTCAATTCACCGATATCGGACCAGTTTCCGTTAGCCGTCGAACGGTCGGCTTTTTCAAGACTCTGCTCGATCTTGTTTAAGAAGGTAACGTAGCCTTTATGATGTGTATTGTAATGCCAGTCTGAAGTCTCCGGTGAAACGACATCCTTGAGCAATTCTTTGGCCTTTTCATCCGAATACGGGCGCCTGTTAAATTTCCATTCGTATGCCATTGTATTTCTCCTTTTTTGTTTTTAATTTTGCTGTTGACTTGTTGTAATTAATGCCCCTTAGCTATCCCGCTGGTTGCCCTCTGATATTTTGTGTTTATCATTTAGATTATAGGTGTAACCAAAAGATTGCAAAAAAGTTCCTTGAAAAGTATGGGTGATTGTAATCCGGGTTGGGCAGATTGTCCGCCCGGGTTAAAATTGGGATGGACACACGGGTTGCGATTGTGGGGATTATGTTTTCAGCTATTGGGTGATTTATAGTATATCCGTTTATATCGGCCGGATCAAATCAAACGACTGACTTTTCCCGGCCTTTTTCTCTGTATCGGGCGGCCGCCGCGGCCGCCCATTCTTATTTGGTGTGACAATAGTTCACTTGAATGTGCCCGTCAATTTCCTTTTTGCATAATATAAAAAGAGGGGACAGGATCACGGGGATTCTCAGGATCCTGCCCTTTATGAATCAAAGAGGAAGTTTTCATTTGCTTCATGCTTTACGGTGCCGGCAGATAAGAATTCTTACAGAATAAATTATGGAAGACATCAGGTGATATTTAGTCCGGGCCTTCCCGGCATTATAGAGGCCATTCTCACAGCAACCTGATCGATGGTCAGCCGATCCGGTAGGGGAAATATATATGCGTCTAAACGGCCATCTAATTTGATACGGCAGCCACCGCAAAGGACCCGCCCGGAGGGCGCGGATTTTCATTCAAATTTGGTCATCGAAAAGTAATTAAAAATCCCTCATCATTTTTCCCCTTATTCAAAATAACCGCAAGCGCTTAGCTGAGCAGCCTTGTGACAAACATCACAAGCTTTTTTGAAAACAAGCTTGACATTTGACTTATTTCTTATAAATTCAGCTTTAAATTTGTAGGGATAACCCGCACGGGCAACAGGTGAGAGGATTTTATCAGGGCAGGGACATGACTTTGTGTTTAATCATAATTAATTATATAAACCTAATTTAAGGGAGTTGTAAATGGATCACTGGATCTATTTGTACGCTGCACAGATTTTAGGTGTTGTCGGTATCATCTTCGCCGTGATACTCTACTTCAACATAAAATCCAAGGATGCAGGAAACGACCTGATGAAAGACATCGCCTCGCAGATTGCGCACGGCGCCATGATCTTTCTCAAACGGGAATACTCGATTCTCGCCATTTTTATCATTGTTGTGTTCATTTTGTTGTTCATTTTCATAACCCGGGCCACAGCGATCGCCTTCCTCTGCGGCGCTCTCTGTTCCATGCTTGCCGGCTACTTCGGTATGCAGGCCGCTACCAAGGCTAATGTCCGGACATCGGCCGCGGCCAAGGATAAAGGCCAGGGTGGAGCGCTTTCGATTGCTTTCACCGGCGGTGCCGTAATGGGCATGTCGGTGGCCTCGCTGGGCCTGCTGGGTGTGGGAATCTTCACCTACCTGGTTTTCAGAACCGACTTTTTCAACTGGCCCGATCTGGCCGGGTTCGGTATGGGTGCTTCCTCGATTGCGCTGTTCGCGCGTGTCGGCGGCGGTATTTATACCAAGTCGGCTGATGTCGGCGCCGACCTGGTTGGTAAGGTTGAGGCCGGTATTCCTGAAGACGACCCGCGTAACCCCGCTGTTATCGCTGACAATGTCGGCGACAATGTCGGTGACACCGCCGGTATGGGTGCTGACCTTTTTGAATCCTATGTCGGTTCGGTCATCGCAACAATTGCCATCGCGGCGGTCGCACTCGGCTCTGATATGCCGACCGGCTCGACTCTGGCTAAAGTGCTCCTGCCGATAGCCATCGCTACCGCGGGAATTATTGCCTCGATTCTGGGTGTGCTTTCAGTCAAGATATTTGCCAACATGAAAAACCCTGCGGCTGTTCTTCGAGTTGTTACCTATGTCGCCTCGATTGTCCTCTTTATCGCGGCCTGGTTTATTATTCAAAAGCTTGGACTCGACCCCAAATTGTTCTGGGTGATCCTGGCCGGTAATGTGGCCGGTATTTTAATTGGTCTGTTGACCGAATATTACACCGCCGCCGGGCCGATCAGAAAAATCGCCAAGGCTTCCGAAACCGGCGCCGCCACCAATATCATTTCCGGTCTGGCCGTCGGTATGGAATCGGTGGCAATCCCGGTCTTTGTTATTGCTATGGCTATCCTGCTTGGATTTAAGCTGGGCGGTTTGTATGGTATCGGTCTTGCCGCCGTCGGCATGCTTTCAACCATCGGTGTGACCATGTCGGTCGATGCCTACGGACCGATCGCCGATAATGCCGGTGGTATTACCGAGATGGCCGGTTTGGGCGAAGATGTCCGCAAAATCACTGACCGTCTGGATTCGCTCGGAAACACCACTGCCGCTATCGGTAAAGGCTTTGCCATCGGCTCGGCCGCTTTGACCGCGCTGGCCCTTTTCTCAGCCTACAGCACGGCCGCCGATGTCAAGACAATTTCTCTGCTTGATGTCCACGTGGTGGTCGGATTCTTCATCGGCGGCATTCTGCCGTTCCTGATCGCCTCCCTGACAATGACCGCTGTCGGAAAAGCTGCGTTTAAAATGGTCTCCGAAGTGCGCCGTCAGTTTAGGGAAATCACCGGTCTGATGGAAGGCACAGCCAAGCCGGATACCGGACGTTGTGTCGATATCGCTACCAAAGGTGCCCTTCAGCAAATGGTGTTGCCCGGATGTGCGGCTATAGGCGCTCCGATCCTGGTCGGATTGATTTTCGGAAAGGAAGCACTCGGCGGATTCCTCGGCGGTGCTACTTTGACAGGTGTTCTAATGGCCCTGATGATGGCCAATGCCGGTGGAGCCTGGGACAATGCCAAGAAATATATCGAAGCCGGTAATCTGGGCGGCAAAGGTTCCGAAACCCATAAAGCCGCAGTTGTCGGCGATACCGTCGGCGATCCTTTCAAAGATACTTCCGGCCCGTCGATGAACATCCTCATCAAGCTGATGGCTATGGTTTCGCTGGTGCTCGCCCCGTTGTTTTTGTAAATAGAAATTCAGATACAAAAAAAGCCCCGGTCCAGGGGCTTTTTTTATCGGTTAATCCCAGAATTCCCATGTAACCCCGTAGTAGTTGAAACGATCGACATACAAATAGTCTTCTCTCGAATAATAGTCGGTTCCCGGTACATTCTGCGATATATAATAGAACCGGAATTTTTTTATTCTGAAGGTGAATTTGATATTTAAGATCATGTCCCGGCCGTATTCCTGCCCGTTATAACCTGAGTATATGTCATTGTAAACGGCTTCACCATAGGCGTAGAGATGGACATCGAATTTCTTGATATGATAGTACAGTTCAAGACTCGAAAACGCCTGATAATCGGGGGAATATGGCGGATCATTGTCGCCGTCTATCTTCAGGTAATGGTAGCTGGCCCCGCCCGACCAGTATATAAGGCTCCCCAGCGTCAATTTTTTCTGCACTGTACCGGTGACAAAATCGATATCCCTGTTGACCGGTCTATATTCTCCCTGTGTATAAAGAGGATTGTCGAATTTTTTCCAGTCGATACCGTCCCTGATTCTCCCGCCCGTTACTGATAACCTTAAATCGCGGCCGGTTCTCCCCAGGGCGAAAGTCAGGTTGCCGATTAACTGCTTTTCGGGTTCGAGATCGGGATTACCCGATTCCAGATAATCTTCTCCAAAATCGACTACCAATCCGCCGGCGGCCGGTACCAGGTCAAGTTCATACTGACTTGGAAATCTGGTGCTGTAACCGACTGAGCCGGAAAAAAAAGTCTTTTCTCCATTATTTGTAAAAGCAAACATCCCCGATGGTGCCGGGTCATATCCTTTGACCTTTTCACCCTTAATATACATTAGGAAAGCGGTCTCTCCATGTGCCGCTAAATACTCGAAATCAACAGTGCCACGGCGGCGTTTATTGGACAGGCTCCTGTCCTCGTATTTTCCTTCTGTAAGACTCAATCCGGCCTTTAGCGCCGATCTTCCCATCTTCCGTTGGTGATAAAGGCTTATTGTATTATCTGAAAGATCGATATGCCTGTAGTATGGTTTTTGAAATAAATCGATGTTGGATTCCGAGCTCTGATGGCGAAACTCTATCCCGGTTGTTTTGCCGGCATCGTGGGCCAATCTAAGCCCTGAGCTGATATCGAGGTTGCGGCGAAACCTGTCGAAATAGTTTTCCGATATGGCCGGTCGATGTCTGTAACCGCCATCGTTTTTATAAAGGTGACCGTTCAGATCCAGCCGGACATTTGATGTGATCGGAGCGATAATTTCACCCCACTGATTATAACCGTCGTCATCACTGTTAAAATATGTTCCATCGGATTTCCTGTATCCGACGGCCAGGCGGATTGAACGCCCTTTCCGGTTGCGGTGCGTGAACAGACCTTTGGTATATGCATAGCCGTTCCAGCCCTTATCAACCATCATTTTCGATTCGGCCCTGGTTCCTTCCGGTTGATGCGGTACCAGGATTAGCGACGAACTGCTGTTCTGACCGCCGAAAATCATGCCCAGGGGACCCTCGATATTGTATATATCCTGCACCGGGGCGGTGGGGATACTATTGAGATCTGTCATATTATCGGGTTCAGGGAGATGCTCAAACGGCGCCAGGTTTCGACCATTCAGGATGATGTTCATACGGTTACCCGGCAGAGTGAAAGGCGACACGGTCTTTCGAAATGGTATTTCCTGATAATCGATAATGAAATTAGATGGACTAAAACGAAGGTAATCGCCGGCGTCGTGTTGATTTGATCGAGCCGCATCATCTTTTATATTGAGACGGTCAATCAGAAACGCCTGTCGAACCGAATCATCGAAATCATAAAAATACTTCAACCGCGTAGTATCGATTTTCTCTTTCTTCTTTATAGGGGGCAGCTTGAAAAATGTGCTGTCCGGTACCTTTGATGAATCAGTTTTGAATACCGATGTGTCCGGCTTCGGTTCAGGCGGTTGATCCTGAGCCGTAATATTTGATGCCGTAAAAAGAAAAAATATTATGGTTGTAAATAATAATTTTTTTGATACAATCATATTACCGCACTTCTTTCGCTCTTCATCAAATAAACCAGAGCAGGGTAAAACAATGGGAATATTATACAATTAGAAATGATTGTAATCAATGAAAATAGCAATCCTCCGATCAATCTTGGCCAGAATGGCTGAAAGAGAAACGCATCGACCGGATCGACAATCAGATGATAAGCCACTCCGCTGACCAGCCCTGCCGCCGCCATGATTAAAATATTTTTTAATGTATTTCTCTCTTCGGTCAACCATCTTTTCGCCGCGGCGCCGATCACGGCCGTCAGCGAAATGCCGATAACCTGTGAAATCAGAATGGGGAAGGGAGGCGGACCGAAAGGATTTAAACTCGACCAGAGGAAAAAACCGATAGCGCCGACACCGACCCCGGGCCATATACCCCATAAGAGACCGGCTGAAAAGACAATAAAGAATGCCGGATTGACATTATTAATAAAAACAGCAAAATACGAGAAAACAAAAACCAGAGCCGCAAAGACAGCGACTCTGGTAATGATTTTTATTCTTGAATTCATTTATCTGATGACGGCTACTTTGAATTTTTCCGAACCTTCTATCCCGCCGTTGGCGGCAATCACATGACAATAAGCCAGATATACTCCGGGGGCCACTTTTTTGCCGCTGGCATTGTCAAGTTTCCAGCCGACAGTTATCTCATTCCTGTTATAATAAGTCGAGAAATTACTGTTCTCAGGTATCACATTCACTTTTTCGCCGGCTATATTAAATATGGTTACTTCCATCTTGGCCCGTATTCCCGAAAGAGATGAAGTTATTATTTTGGATTTGAAACAGACTGAATCGGTCGGTGAACTAACCTCGATTGGATTAGGAAAGGGGCTGGAAAATTCATAGGAATCAGCGAATTGTTCTGGCGTAACACTGCTTAATATCGGTGAATACCCATATTCAGCGGGATAGGCAGAGATAGCGGTATCGACCGGAGTTGGGATAACCACTACATTACCATATTCTGCCGGATCGAACTGGAAATACAACGGACTGCCCACCGGTGCACCATAGCTTCCGAGGATCTCCGCCTGTCCGATACCGCCAATCGGGAAACCGACAAATGAAACATACCATTTTATACCAACAGCGCCGACAAATGAGAAATAGAAAGTGGTGTCGATCAACAGCGACAGATTTTGCAGGTCCAGATAATGAGCACTGGCGCTTTGCGGCATGTTGTCCATATAAAAAGTTATAGGCATATCTTCGCCCAGTAAGAACGGTGAACCGTCACTCAATGTATCCGGCCAGGGCCAGATCATGCGCGGAATATCATAATTCGCGAAGCCGAGGAAAGCGCTGTCCGGTATCATCGGGTATTCTTCCGCCTCTGTAAATCTGTATCCCGCGGGAGCTTGCGATGCCCTGGTGCCGGTGAACAGATTCCACACCGAAAACTCGCTGAACGCTTTGTGAATGTCGTAATCGGGAATTATATTTAATGTGTCACTAGTAATAGTATAATCTACTAACGCCGCATCAATAGCCTGAAGAAACTGCGGTCCGGGCTGAAGCGCGCATCCTTCCCAGATATCCTTGATTAGCGAAGTAACAAATTTCTCTGATAGGTACAGCGGAAAGATGGCGGCGCTGTACTGATGAACCGTATTGGTGTAAATGGCATGCTGCAAACCCAGCCAGGGGTAATCATAATAATAGGGGAGATAGTAGTAATAATCGTTGATGTCGTCATACATCATCTCTTCCATCCAGACAGCCGACATTTCCCACCATGGTAAAAAATCATAACCGCCGTGATTCTCGTACTCTGTGGCATCCATAGCGTAATGAATGGTATGGAAAAATTCATGCGCGATGGTAACGCGGGCGGCATCAAGGCGGCTTTCCATCTCATCACTTTCATTATACGGCCAAAAATTGAAATCATTGTCGATTTCTATAAAGGACGTATAAGACTGTAACGTTATCTGATCTTCATACCACGTCATTCCGTAGAACTGGCTTCCCAGGCCGATAATATATATATCCTTGAGCGTATCCCCGCCGCCGGTATCCGGCGGAGGAGCCGGAAAGCCGAGGTGATTTACCTCGAATTCCCAGACCGAATCGGCAATATCGGCGACCTTGTTGACATAATCCGGAATACCGTCGCTGTCATCATCGACCAGCGGCAGATAAACCGCATCCGAACCGCTGGTGGCATAGTGGATTCTGAAATATCCGGCCGGAGAGACATAAGAAAAAGGCAGACTGGGACGGTCCTCAAGCATTTCCGCCATGGCGGCATATTTGCCCGTAAAATTATCCCTATTATTCAGGAAATTAAGGGCCAGTTCAGTTCCGCAACGAGGCGGTACGGTGCTGTCGAAGGAAGCCGGCATCGGCCCCTCGCCACGCATATAAAGAACATTTTCCAGCAATTCCTGCTGTTGCTGTTCGCTCAGCACATCCGAAAATGAATACTGCCAGCCGGCTGACAGCAGAATCACCATTGATAATAAGACCAGCTTTTTCAAATTTAACCTCGATCTATCTTTTTATTTTTTTCTTCATTGCAAGAAGCAGGTCATACGGCACCGGCTGTGAACCGATCGCCCCGTACCGTCCTTCCCGGTCGTGATAATCGGATCCCCCGCTGGCCAGAATGGCCTTATCTTTAACTATTTTGGCAAAGGCTCTGACATGGTTGCTGTAATGATAAGGGTGATAAACTTCAATTCCATCCAGACCGTAACCGATAAACTCATCAATATAATTATAGGCCCCGGCAATACGCGGGTGCGCCATAAAGGCCAATCCTCCGGCCCCATGAATAAGTTCAATGGCTTCTTTGGGAGACAGGTTCGCTTTGGGAATATAGGCCGGACCATGCAACCCGATATATTTGACAAAAGCCTCATCCATGTTTTTAACTGCTCCGGTTTGAACCATTGCCTGGGCTACGTGTGGACGGCCGATGGCGGACTGACCGGCCAAATTCTTCACCAACTCGATAGGGATGTCAATTCCCAGTTTCTTTAACTCTTTTAACATCCGGGCGCCTCGGCTGTTCCGTATTTTTCGGAAACCCTTCAGCCGGGTCAGGAAAATCTCGGAATCGGGATCCATAAAATAACCGAGAATGTGCAAATCTTCACCGCCCCGACCGGTCGATAATTCGACTCCAATGATAATCTCGGGATCATCCTTCCGGCGGAGTTTTTTTACCTCGGAATAAGCGCCGATATTATCATGATCGGTGATCGAAAAGGCAATTAGATTTTTCTCCCGTGCCAGCTCCAGAATTTCAGCCGGCGTCTTGTTGCCGTCTGAAAAAGTTGAGTGAATGTGCAGATCGATTCGCCGATCCATTTATATTTTGCCTTCTACAATATTTCTGATCTCATCGGCCAGTTTATCGCTGGCGGTTTTTATTTCACCAACTTTTTTTGTCATCTCATCCACGAAGTCCTTATCTTCGAATCCGCCGATGTTGATCTTAACATTATAAATGGCGCCTTCAATAGCGGCTTTGGCCATCAAAGCGGCCACTCCGGCATCGGACACCGAATTGACATTGCCTTTTTCCGCCACCACTCTGGCCAGTTCCATCACTTTCAAAGCCAAACCGGCGGTCTCGAGCGGTGTTCGGGCGGCGCCTTTGGTCGCCTCGAATATCGCCTCATTACGTTTGGCGATTTCATCATCGGTATCCTTTGGCATTTTGCGGGCAGACATGACCAGTTCGAATGCCTCACCATCCTTGACGATCATCTCCTTCATTTGTTCACGAATTTTTTCTGATTTGTCAAGCACCTCATTAAGTTCATCGGCGACGTCTTTGTATTTTTTCTTGCCTATTGTCAATCGGCAGACCATTGAAGCCAGAGCCGCGCCCATGGTGCCTGCCGCCGCCGCCACCGAACCGCCGCCCGGAGTGGCCGTCTTGGCGGCGACTTCGTTATAGAAATCAGATGTACTTGCCTGCGATGTTCCACCCATCTGTCTTAATTTTTCCTCGAGCACCTGGGCCGAACTGAAATTTTCTAACTGCAAATAGAAATCAGCCACATCGAGCAGGGCCTGCTGGGGGATAAGTCCGATAATTTCCGAAGACAGCACACTGACGCCGTAGCGGGCCGCTTCGGATTTTATGGTTTCGAATACCCTGAATATCGGGGTCTTGGTATAGCGGACAAGATTCATCGAAACCTGGGTCAAATTGCGTTCCTTTATGGAAAATCCCATGGCCTTTACAAAACGATAACCGCCGCGCGCATCGCGGACGGCATTGGCAATCTTTTTGGCGATTGAAACACGATTGGTGTTCAAATAGACATTATAGGCTACCAGCGGGAACCGGACCCCGATTGCAGTCGCGCCCGCCTTAAGATTCATTTTGGACGGCCCATAGTCCGGCTTACGGCTGGGATCGGTCTCGATCGAATCGCGGATCCCTTCATATTCGCCTTTACGGACCACTGCCAGGTTTTGCCGCTCGGGCGTTGTGGCCGCCGATTCATAAAGATATACCGGTATCTGTAATTCTTCGCCGACCCGCTTACCCAGCTGATGTGCCAGTTCTTTGGCCTCGGCTTCCGTAAAATCAGAAATGGGAATAAAGGGGCATACATCGGTGGCGCCCATGCGAGGATGCTCGCCTTTGTGCGTGGTCATATCGAGTACTTCGGAAGCTTTTTTAATGCCGCGGAAACAGGCCTCGACTGCCGCTTCGGGGGGACAAACAAATGTAACGACTGCCCGGTTATGATCGAAATCCATTTCACGATCCAGCAGGACGACCGATTCGACGGATGTGATTTCGTTTATGATTTGATCGAGGACTTCTTTCCTGCGTCCTTCCGAAAAGTTGGGGACGCATTCCACTAGTCTTATCATTTCTTTACTCCATAGTCTTTTATGTTTTTACCCATATATGATTTAAGGCCCCAGGCCAGCAGGGGGATCATGATTTCGTGATGACCTATAAAATTATAACCGTGGCCGCCGTTGGCGGTCGGGCGGCTGACAACATTCATCATCGGCCGATAATGAGATATCATATCGAAATTGGCCGTGGTGATATTTCGCCTGCCTTTGTGCAGATTTCGTGAAACAGTCAGCGCTTTGAGAAATACCTCCGGCAAAACCACTGCCGAACCGATATTGGCCACGACACCGCCCTTATCGGCCGGTCCGAGAATCGAGGCCAGGATTTTAAAATCGCAGTAAGATGCCTCCGCCGCCGGACCGGCTTTAAAACCCGGTTGCTGATGCACTATATCCGCTCCGACAACCAGGTGAACGGTGGCGGGAAGGCCCAGTCGATTTGCGGCCGCAAACAAAGAATAATCTTTGTAAAGTACATTTGAAGAATTTATATATCTTCCGGCCGCTTCGCCCAACCCGATTTTGCGACTTTCAGCCAGATCAACTACGCCATTGAAATATTCGCCGGTGTCGTTTGCCATGCCGAACGATCCGTCAGCGAGACCGGCCTGCACATCTTCCGATGTACGGCCGATAAAGGACACTTCGAGATCATGTATCAAACCGGCCGAATTCATTGAAATGCCGGTAATTATACTTTTTTCCATTAAGTCGATGATGATCGGGGAGAGGCCGACTTTAATCACATGGGCGCCCATGAGAACATGAAAAGGACGGTTTTTCTTGCGCGCCCTCACCACATGTTTTATAAATGCCTTCAGATCCGCCGCCTTGAGATTTTCTGGAAGATTCTCGAAGAAAGAATCCGCTCCGATCAGCGATGTCGGTCTGCCGAATGATGTTATTGAGGCCTTGCTCTTTCTTCGTCTGAGCGATACGGTCTTCACCTTATTGAGATCGGCTTGTTTGAATTTACTCATGCTTTATCAGAATTCCACTATTTCACCAAGCTGATAGTCAGTCAACTCCGCCGAAATCGAACCGACCAATACCTTTGATTTCATCAAAACCGGCATTTTCAATCGATCGTCGGTAAGCCAGACTTTCAGGCGGCCTTCATGCCTGAATACACCCGATGCCATCATGATGGGCTCGACTACAATACAATCGAATGTGCCGGCTTTGACCTTGACCGTCTCCTTTTGCCTGACCTTGACCTCCAGCGGATAATTTTTGCCATCGGTAAAATTGTCTATAAAGATCGATTTGCCTACATCCAGATCCTGCGTTCTGACATAATACAGGACCGACAGGGCATCCTGGACAAAAGGCGCGACTTCAAGAGTATCTTCCTTATAAACGGCATAATGATTTTTCTGGTCAATGGTGTATGATCGATTGGCTCTATAATTTCCCTCTTTCAGATTCTTTTCGAAATACCAGCTGAATATCCCGATTGCGTCGACAATGGATTCCGCACGATCCTCGACCCGATAAAATGAAGAAAAAAACTTATTGGAGTTGGCGGTAGAGACAATCTGGTAACAGGGACGACCGTCATATTCGATTAATTCCCTGACCTCCATTGTGGCATATCCTGCGTTGATAAAACCGTAGCCGATATCGAAATCGAATCTTTCCCCGATACCGAAAGCAATGTTTTCCACATAACGGAAGGGATCTTCCATCTCTTCCTGATTAGTCGTTCCAGTCTGTGCCGATGCCAATCCCGGAATCACACGCGTGAAATAAATACCTCCGAACACAATAGCCAGAACAAATACAGATATCATAAATTTCTTAATCATCGACTCAGGAGACTTCCCCTTTCATCTTGGCCACCTCAATTATATGCGGCAGGATACGGCCCAGTTCCTCTCCAATCTCAAGAAAGGTCTGATTATACATGTCGAGCGAGCCCCCGATAGGATCGGCGATATCATCACCATTACAACCCGGATCGGGGTAGTTTGTTAATAAGTAAGTCTTATCCTTCGCACTTGAGTCGATAGACAATACGTCCTGGCAATGATGCGTCGTCATGCACAAAATCATGTCGGCATTGCGAATCGCCTGAATTGTCAGGGGTGAAGATTGGTGGCCGGATATATCAGCATCCCATAGTTTGGCCGCTTCGATTGCATAGGTCGTGGCCGGGAATCCGTCCGCCGCCGCCGTTCCGGTTGAATAGATATCGAAATTTTTCAGCCCTTTGTTTTCAAGTAATTTCCTCAGCCCGCCTTCGGCCATCGGTGAACGGCAGGTATTACCGGTGCAGACAAACATGATTTTATACATAATCGGACATCACAATTTTACGATTTTCTTCCTGATTTCTTCTCTTGTAAATGCCCCGGTTCGCAACACTTTATATTTATCGCAGGAACAGTCAACCACCGTCGAGGGAAGAGCATCCAGGCGTCCGCCATCGAGATAAAGATCGATCCGGGTTCCAAATACCGCAGCAATCTCCTCGATATTCCCCAGATTACCGCCGCCGGATATATTGGCACTGGTGGCCGTTATATTGAAAGTCACCCTTTTCAGCAGTTTGGCTATGACGGGAGATGATGAATATCGAATCCCTATTTTACCTTCCGTCACAATCGGCTCCGGAAGCCCTGATTTGTCGCTCAGGACGATCGTCAACGGTCCGGGCAGAAACTTTTCGGCCAGTATGCATGCCAGTTTACTCTCACAGCCGAATTCGAACATTTCGTTATAGTCACGGACGAAAATCGCACTGGGGAGATTGAATTTTCTTTTTTTCAAGGCATACAATTTCTTGAGCACCGTGATGTCGTCAATTCTGCCAAGCAGTCCATATCTGGTCTCAGTCGGCGCCACAATCAGTCCACCGTCGTTTAATATCCCGGCCGCCTGTTTAATTATGCTGTTATCAGGCCGGAATTTACTGATCTTCTGGATATTGAGACTGTTCATCTTCTGACTCCCTATTATCCGGATATACCTCCAGCGAATCAATCAATGGCGGAATATCTTCATCATATGACTCCTCGACTTCCTGTACATTTATGGTTACTTTGACAATCCAGGCGTTACTGTAACCGGCTTCGATCGCGGCCGGCAAATACGCCTCGGCTTCCTTACGGTCGGCAAAATCGCCGACCCGGACCTTATAGTAAGGCACCTCGTAATCAAGATGCACGGCCTGATCGAAGACCTCACGGGCTATGCCCATTTCCCTGGAGGCAGGTCCGTATGTGTTCGATGAATATAGCTGAATACGATATGTTTCATAATATTCCAGCAATGAATCGACCGTCTTACTCGATACATCGTTCAATGTATCTTTCGCATTTGCGGCTGTATCCGCCATGGTCAGTAACGGATACTTTTCGGGGATTATGTCAGAATCCGAGGGTAGACCCATTGGGTCGAATGATGAATCGCCGGTATCACGCTTTTCTTCCGGACGGCTTTCATCCGGTCTCTCAAATGTCCCGCGACAGCCGCCGGTCATGAGAAATTGCGCGAGGGAAATAATGATTGCAACAGTTGCAAATCTATAAATATTTTTTAAGTTCATCATCTTCGGCCAGATCCTTGATCACCTGTTTAACTTCATTGACTTTGGTTTTATGGGCCACCAGAACAATATCATCGGTTTTTACCACAACCAGGTCGGATACACCCAGCGTCACGATGATCCCACTGCTTTCATTATAAACCGTTGTCTCGAATGAGTCCGCAATTATGGCTCCCCCGATTACCACGTTGTTGTTGATATCCTTACTCTTGTAGCGTTCCAGAGCGTTCCAGCTCCCGACATCATCCCAAACAATGTCACCTCGGATAGCCAGAACATTTTCCGCGTTTTCAAGAACGGCAAAATCTATCGAAATAGGATTACAGCCTTCATAAAGCTCTCGCCTGGCAACAGTTTCTTCATCGGTCCCGATTTTAACGGCATATTCGTCAAGTTGCGAGGCCATATTGGGCTGGCACTGATTTATCGCCGTCAAAACACTGCTGACCGACCAGATAAACATACCCGAATTCCAGAGATGTTTTCGTCCGTAATAATACTGCTGGGCTACCGCAGTTTTTGGCTTTTCGGTGAATGAATCGACCTCATAAACCGGTATACCCTCGAATGCTTTATACATCTCGGCCAGTTTTATATAACCATAGGCTGTTTCCGGGCGCGTTGGATTAATGCCGATGGTAATGAGTTTATCCTCGTCGGCCGCAACCTGCGCCCCCACCTTTATTATGTCCAGGAGTTTCTCCGGAGGTTTGATAATGTGATCCGCCGATAGGACGACCATGACACCATCCGGATCGGCTTTTTTGATATGCTCCGCGGCCAGTCCGATAGCCAGACAGGTATCACGCCCAAATGGTTCCGCCAGGATGTTCTCCGCCTTCATACTTTTGATCTCGTTAAGAATCAGCGGAGTCATATCCTCGGACGTGACGACAACTATTCTTTCCATAGGGATAAGCGGCAGGACCCGGTCAATAGTTTCCTGAAGCATGGTTTTCTCGGAAATCAGCTTCAGCAACTGTTTCGGCCTCTGCATTCGCGACAGCGGCCAGAAACGCTCACCTCTGCCACCCGCCAGAATCACTCCGTATATCAATTGGTCACCCTCCTGTAAAACAAAACTGATAGTTTAACTAAGCCTGCTGATAATGTCAAGCCGCCCTATAATTATTCGCTGAATATAACTGCCTGGAACTTATAAATAACCGTCTCGGGGCTCCTGTAGGCCTCGGCCGGCAATCCCGCCTTACGGCAGGTTTGTTCCAGAAACGTGGTCCTGTCCCAGGCATAATCGGTCGCGACCTGGGGGAGAAGCAATCCCCGATTTCTCCCCTTGAATATCATTAAACCATCGCGGCCGACCTTGATTTCATCCAATGACTCGACCTTCTGCATCGGGCTCAGGACCGAAATCTCAATATGTAGCTCATCGAGCTCAGCACGATTGACAGGTGGAAAACGGCTATCTGAAACCGCCGCCTGGACCGCACAGGTTGAGACTGTTTTATATAGCGGCTCGACCGCCGTTGTGTGGCCGATACAGCCGCGAAGCTTGCCCCTTTTTTCCAAAGTCACAAAGGCCGCGCCGAATTTTCGCAAATTATCGGTGACATCAAAATCAGGCATCGAACCGTCAATCAGATAGCTTTCCAAAGTCTTTCGGGCCACCTTCAGGAGAATTTGCTTTTCTTCATCCGTTAATTCAAATTGAGACGGCAATTCCTTATCCTCCAATGTATTCTGATGACCAACATCTTTTTTTTCGGCGTCCGCCGGTTTATTTTCATCTGCCTTATATATCGCTATAGCGGCGTAACCGACTACAGAGCTTTTATCACCGGATATATCCCCCGAATCGCCGTACTTTAATATCTTTGCCTTATTGGCGCCTTTAGCAATAGCCGCTTTCATGACCGCCGCGGCCGGCCCTCCGCCGCACATCTCAACCGAACCGTCAGCCAGATGTCGCTCAAGTCTGACCGGGTCAAGCTGTTCGAAACAGGCCAGACCGGTCGAATCGTATTTCCACCCCTCCGATGCCGGTTTGTAATGCTGCCAGTCGGAAGACGAAATCAAAATTGTCTCCGCATCAAGATCGATAGACTTCAAAGCATCAGCCATAAGTCTGATATTTCCCTTGCTCTGGCTCCCCATTATAATAGGGACGATGGTAAACTCATCAAGAACTGTTTGCAAATAGGGAAGCTGCACTTCAAGGCAATGTTCGCGATCATGCGCCTCCGGG
>Ga0190359_1001070_pt1 | contig 17847 bp, 20 predicted proteins | sample 48721823_MG_FD_161269 | JGI IMG/M metagenome (GOLD analysis project Ga0190359, IMG submission 161269) | Hydrothermal vent microbial mat bacterial communities from Southern Trench, Guaymas Basin, Mexico - 4872-18-2-3_MG | ecosystem: Environmental > Aquatic > Marine > Hydrothermal vents >... | reverse complement strand
CGCAAACCTAGCCGGCTGGGTCACAGTCAACACCATACCTATTTTGACTCTACGGCACCTGTTGTTCATGGTATTTGTTTTCACGGTTACTGCTACTCCTCTTTCCGGGTCATGCTCACAGGCACTGCTGAAAACATTACAGAAAATAGGATTCTCATTCCAAGAGACTCATCGAGAAACGGTTTAACTAATCCAACGTATAAGCCTAGAAAAGCATCATAGAAACATCCGCCTAACACAATGAAAGCCACCAAAACCAGCGCCCAAAACCGGTTTTCAACACATTTTGCCCTATACCAAACCCATATGTCTTTAGTTATTGGTTTAAAGGAAAACTCGGCAAGAATAGCGCCAAAAACAATAATTTGTCCCCAAGGACCACTGTCCGTTAGTAAATAATATCCCACACCCGTTGTGATTAGAAAAACAATTAATTTCTGCAACCAAATAGACATACCCTAAATCATATTATTTTTTATATAAATTTTATAATATACCCCAGAGCCCTAGCTCATCTTTAATCAACTCCACACGTTTCTCATGCACAACCACATTATAGGACTCTATCAGCTGCATTATCTTCTCATAGGCCTCCTCCCTGGATTCTGCCCGGTCCACGATATCGAGACATGTAAGCACGCCATCCTCAAACTTTAGGTTACTGTTCATGTTTCAGAGTTTTATAGTGACAGGGATTTGATTTTTACCGATGTTTTTGTAGTAGAGTGACCCCCTAGAAAATAGGTGAAAAGAAGCAGAAATATCAAAGATTTACCGCTAAATGTTAGAAGCTTCTCAGAATTAATACATTCGCGTCATGAAACCCATAGAAGTTATTGATATTTTAGCTTTTTTTGTAATCCTACTTCAGGTTTTCTTAAACTAACAGAGTCTATTTTCGGGGGGGTCTAAAAATATCCCCACAGCCGGGTGAAAGTAAACAAGTATTAAGGTAATAAATTAGGGCTCCTGATCCTCTATAGCTTCCTTCAGCAGCTTCCTGAACTTTGGTCCATATTTTTTGCTTTTAATTAAGGTGTTAATGTCCTTTATGTCCTGCTCTACTGCTCTGAGGCGGTCCATGTCGGCCTCATATTTCTCTACAGGCATCTGTGTGGGGTCCTCTGAGACTAGGTTCACATAAGGAAGGTTTTTTCTATATTCTCTCCGGGCATAGGTTTGATCGCGGTAAATTTTCTCATAGTTGTTGGGGTCCAGGCTCTCACTATGGCCCATCATAAATTCTGCTAGATTCAGATCAGCTGGTCCACGCTTCCACCAGGTTCTGGCTACGTCCCTGATTTCGTGCAGGTTTTTCCCATATCTGGTTGTATGGCTGGGCTCGTTTATCTCCTCCACAAAACCCAGCTGCTTTAGTCTCTCAGTCCAATAGGTCCGCGTGGATCGATATTGCAAAGGGTCCCCGTTTTTGTTTCTAAAAATAGCTCCAGGGCCCTCTGGTCTATATTTATCCAGATAAATAGTGAGATACTGCAGAGCATCGCCTCCAATCAGGTTATAGAAAGGCATCTCATTGAGGTAGAGTTTTCGACCACTTTGCCACGCTACTATGATGGTTTCACCACTCTCCAGCTGCTCCATAAGGCTGCTATATCCGTGATTACTCCAGTATTCAAGCTCACCCCACCCCATGATCCCAGCATACATGCAGGCAAACACTGCTCTATACGTCGGGTTACTGGCCAGAATCACCTCTTTAATCTCGTTCCGTGTTAATGTGCCTCTTACTGGTGGCCTGATGGCCTTTGGTCTGAACACGTCCTCTGGAAACGCTGCTCGGTTATGTCTAAAAAACGATTTCACTGCACTATAATAGCCCTTCACAGTGTTTTTTCTGAGGTTCCGGGCCTTTATCTCTGTGATATAAATCTGCACCACATCGAGGAGATTATACCCTTTATGTTCCCTCTGATAAGCCACTAATTGATCAGGGTCCATGTCTTTGAACTCTCCACCATTCTCCTGCAGCCACTCCATCCAAAGCCTAAAAGCATCCAGGTGCACCTGGGCTGTGTTTTCTTTGAGGTTCCTAGTCCATCTCTGCACTGTGCTATATTTTCTTAAATGCTTGTTTCGATCAACCATGTTTTAACAATCTATTTTGAGCATTTAAAACTGTGCACAGTCTCGCCATTGTGACTTGTGTTTTCTGAAGCTCTCAAGTTTCTGATCCATATAGTCTGTCACATCAATGTAGACGTCGGGTTCCTGTTTCGTCATGGGTGAACCAAAGAAGAATATCTCCGGCTCAGGACGATGAGCAGGAAAATCAGTTTCATGCAAAGGTAGGCTTGCCTTGAGACTTGCGTCACTAGCTGCTTGTCCTACTCTTCTATGATCATCACGCCAGACAAGTGGGTGAAAAGTGAGTACAATATCGGGTTTGAGTTCACGATAAACATCAACGAGGGCTTCACGTAACTCATCGCCATCAGGTACACTAGCATCCTCATATTCTAGGAAACGTACATCTGCTCCAAGCACCTTCGCTGCTTCTTGCATCTCCTTGGTCCTGAGCTTTTCAAGCTCTGGTGTAGGTATGTCCCAGTGTCCTTTTCCGCCGCGAGTAGCATGAACTATGGTTGCCTTGTGCCCGTTTGCGATATATTTCGCTATGGTTCCACTTGCAAAGGTCTCATCATCCGGGTGGGCTCCAATGAATACTAGATGCATCATTCCACCTCAAACTGTGGTAAAAGGTCTCTATGAACCTTCAGCAACTCATCGAAGGCTGCAAGAGCTTTCTCTTGGTCATTCACCACGGGATCAACTAGCAACGCTTGTTTACCTTTCTCAAGGTCCCCGGAGACCCCTGATTCTACCACAAGACTCTGGACCATGATCTGGATATTGCATAGAGCCGCGAGTCCTTCAGGCATATCTCCTACCTGTATGGGTCGTATTCCGCCCTTGTTGATGATTGCGGGAGTCTCTACTATGGCGTCTTGAATCAGATTTGGTATCTGTCCATCATTTGGGAGATTGACCTGTAGCTCAAGATGATTTGTGTTAGAGATCAAACCAGTGATGATATGCATGGCTCGCTCTCCTGAGAGCTTGCCTTTGAGGTCCAGCGGCTCTTCTCCGGTTATCAGCCGATTGATGCGCTCCCAGTTTGCTTGTCCCTCGTCATCGCAGCGGTTTATCCAGTTTAATCCACGTGCTTTTTCTGGGGTTACCTCCCATGAATATGCGAGGTATTCTCCTAGGTGGTTGTCATCGGTTGAAGGGTAGAGCCCAAATTGTCTGTACATGGCTCTGCAGAGGGGCTGGAAACCTTTCGCTTTCTTTAGTGCTTCATCCAGCATCGGGTATGCGTCTGTTCCATCCTTCAACCGTAGCTCTTTGTACCAGCTGAAATGGTTTAGTCCACAGGAGACAGCATCTATGATGGCTGTGGGTACCCCCATCATGGGCGCTAATCGTTGTAGCTGATGTTCCACCTCATGACAGAGCCCCACGGTTTTGATGTCCGTATATCGGTTTATCGCCATACAGAGGCGGGGTACAGGATTCGTATAATTGAGTAGCCAAGCGTCTGGACATACCTCCTCCATGGTATACGCGATGTCCAGTACGGGGGGTATGTTTCTCCAAGTGTGAAATAGTCCTCCGGGTCCACCGTTTTCCCCGATAACCTGTTTAATGCCATGGTTATAGGGTATCTCCCAGTCCAGTCTCCACCGGTTCATCCTGTCAACCTCGATGGACATCAAAACATAGTCAGCGTCTTCTAGAGCTTCCTCCTGGTTGATAGCATGATTGATCATCAGGTCTGCTTCTGCTTCACGGTTCATCCTCTCAGCCAGCCCAGTCATTGTCTTGAGGCGCTGCTCATCTATGTCATGAAGCATCAACTCGGAGCCATGAAGAGCCGGAATATTCACCGCGTCGAGAACACTATTGTACCCGAATACGCTGCTTCCGGCTCCCACGAGAACTATCTTAACCATGAGTAATGGTTGATAAAAGCCGCTATAACCTTTAGGCTAACCCATAGTAGATCATGTAAGCGCCTGCGAGAATCAGTATCGCAGCGTTGATCTTCTTCATATGAGGCAAGACAGCCATCAAGTGCTGATAGATAATCTCCCTGCTAAACGTCAAGGCAAGCGTCAATGGTACAAGCACCGCCGCAGCGCCCAGTCCATAAGCAAGAAACATAAAAATTATCGAAAGAAATCCTCCTGCTGTAGCTGATTGAAGCACCAGTAAAACGAAAACCGGGAAGCTGCAAGCCATTGAAGCCGCCCCATAACCCAGTCCATACAGGTAGAAGGCTTTGAATCCTCTTCCCTCTGGCACAGCCGTCCTCAATACAGGCAGATTATAGAAAATATCAGTAAACAGATGCCCAAGACCAAGAATAACCAAGATCACCCCAATAAACGGTGAAACCAAGCTGATCTTACTCGCTACCACGTTCACAGCGAAACTAGGCAATATACCAATCGCTAAAAATATTGTCAAGAAACCGGCAACCGTAGTCACACCAAAACCTAACGCTGAGGCAAGGCTTTTTTTCTTTTCCTCTGTGTTCATGAAGAAGGATACAAAGCTTGGCAGCATAGGTAAAGCGCATGGAGCAAGTACTGCTAATAGTCCTGCGCTAAAGGCTAGGCTAAGGCTAGCAATCTCCATCAGTTGACCAACTCGGATAGGATAGTATCAAACTGGTTTACTGTTGTATAATATCCTCGGTAAGCAATCAAGCCTTCCTGATCAACAATGAGTATTGTTGGGATTGCTGAGACCTCAAAATCAACGGCGCTATCTGGGCTTGAACCGAAAAACCAAGTAATTCCCTCTTCTTCACCGAATCCGTAGAGGAACTCCATATCGTAGTTGGGGTCAATATTTATGCTCATCACCTCAACGCCCTCAACAGATTCAACCAAATTGAGAATATCGATCTGAGCCTTACAGGGCTCACACCAAGGCGCCATAAAGTCAATCACAAGTATCTTCCCCCGATAATCGCTAAATTTGACACTACTACTTCCATCAATGTTTGGTATTGTCTCATCAAGAAGCATGTTTCCGGTTTGAATTCCTATATCTCCCTTTAGTGAGGATGGTTTGAAGAAGTTATCATAAATTAAGTAACCTGCAACAAGTGCTACAATCAGTAATCCAACATATAATACTGGTTTTCGTTGACCTTGCATTCTACAAGGTTTCGGGAGACCCCGATTAAAAAAGATGGTGTAAGGTGTTTACCTTCTTTGCACTACTTAAATAACCGTAGATACTCACTGTATCCACGTTCTTCTAGTTTTTCCTTTGGGATAAACTCCAACGCTGAACTGTTGATACAGTATCTTAACCCAGTCGGCTTAGGGCCATCACGGAAAACATGACCCAGATGACTATCAGAGTCACTACTACGCACCTCGGTACGCACCATAAAATGACTCAAATCAGTCTTACGCTCAATATTCTTCTCATCAATGGGCTTCGTGAAGCTAGGCCAACCACAGCCAGACTCAAACTTATCCAAACTAGAAAACAAAGGCTTACCTGAGACCACATCAACATAGATTCCCTCCTTCTTGTTGTCCCAGTATGGGTTTTTGAAAGGTGGTTCTGTACCGTTTTTCTGGGTAACTTCATATTGTATTGGGGTAAGTTTCTCGCGTAGCTCCTTGTCTGAAGGTTTCGGCATAAAATAGTCGCGTACCCGCGGCTTATAGGATATGATAAAAATTGGGTTTATCGACGCAGGATATTACCCGCTAGGTATATTCCTGCTCGGAGTGCACTCAACGCCACTGGGTAAGTATCGTAAACCGCCTTGATTGTGACACCATTCACCCGCTCATAACCCGGAATCAACATAACCAAATCAGCCATAGCCGCGTTCGTCAACTCTAGCTTAATCTCAACAGGTTCATTAATCACTCTAGGCTCTGGGAACTTTTTAGTAAGCGCCTCCTTCGCCTTGGCTCTAATGAGTTTAGCGGCATTCTTTGGGTGAAGACACTTTGCGCCGTATCGTCCATTCGCCCATTTCACAGTAGCAGTGGTGATACCGGGAACAAATACCTCTGCCTCCTGTGTAGCAGCATAATCACCTGCAAGCATCACAGACGGCACACCATAGTAGCCTGCAAGCGCACTGTTCATACCAAACTCCCCGGTCTCACGTCCATTGAACCAGACACGCTGCACGGTGCTACCGCTGATGGTGTGCGCACAAACTCCCTTCAATGTACCCTTCATGCTGTGATAACCAACATACATAGCAGCATCATGACCCTCAGAGATACCCTCCATCATACTATCAGGCTTCGGAGAACCACGTGTAAGCACAGCAGCCTCATGAACATCCTCAGGACGCAGATTCCTCATTCTACCATGAGCATCAGAGACCATAATCTCCTTAGCACCAGCATCCAAAGCACCTTCGATGGCTGCGTTTAAGTCCTGTACCATTATCTTTCGTGCGTACTGGTACTCGCTGGTGTCTTTCCCAACTTCCTCCCAGTCTACGATTGTACTAATTCCCTCCATATCAATGGAGATAAAAACACGTTCAGGTTTTACCATAAGAATACATAGTGTAGGCTATTTATGAGACTACTTATACTCAGGCTCATCCAGACGATGCGTAGGATAAGGATCGATAGTCTGTTTCTGTATTGCTTTGAATAACCCACGCATCCCATTCACAGGACCCTCCAATAACACCTCACCTTTGTTACTAGCGAACTTCAGTATACCCCGTTTACTGAGGGTACCCTGTTCTGTAAACTGAAGCCCTGTGATCTGCTGGAAAGCCTCGGTGATTATCTCTTCTTTCTTGAAGAGCAATCCAGACTCGTTATACAATAATAACCGTAGATTTGTGATGTAAATCTTGTACTTACCATCGCCATGAGTTACCAGAAAATCGCTCCAGAACAGTATCTTCTCTCCAGGCAACAAATAGTTCTCGATGGGCATACTGGTTGAAAGAAGCCTCCACGATTATTAAAACAATAGGATAAAATGAGTCTAGGGGAAGAAACCCTTGCCTGCTTCCTCAAGCATGGGCAACTTGTGAGCCTTGTTCCACTGAGTCACAGTGACATGGTCATACAATTTGAAACCTATCCGCTTCAGATACTCCTCAAGCAGGTTCAACGCACGAGTCGAACCATTACCAGAACCACCAGCACAAGCAATACCAATATACCGTTTTTCATTAAAGCGTTTAAACCCATGATAAGTCTCACAACGCCTCAACCTATCTAGGAACGTCTTGGCCGACTCACTGATATCCCACCAATAAACAGGGGTAGTGAACACCAAACCATCAGCCTCAACCAGCTTATCCACAAGCATAGCGAAATCATCCTCAAGAATACAGGTACCATCTCTGCGGCACTGTCCCCAGCCGGTCTCACATGCCTTACACTTCTTGACAATCAGGTCATTCAGGTTAAACAACTCGGCTTCATGCCCAGCAGATTCCAGTCCCTTGATTACTCTTTTCGCGGTCTCGGCTGTCAAACCATCATGGTTTGGGCTTGTCTGAATAGCAACTACTTTCATAATACTCAATAAAAACTTGGGAGGGGCGAGGTATAACCTGAATGGTTACTCTCGCTGAATGACCTTGAGAATAGTCTCATCCATACCGGTCATACCTTTGTCACTGATCTCGCCAAGCACCTTAGAGACGTAAACCAAGTCAGGCTTCAAAATACCCTGAGTCTGATTCACACCACCACCCATCAACGCTATCAATGCAAAAAGATACGCTTCACCAGCAGCCGTAGACACCTTGAAGGCACAGCTACCCTTACCGCCATCACAGGTCATACCCATCAAACTAGCCATCAAACCAGCGACAGCCACCTCAGCCTGCTTTGGGGTTCCACCAGCTAGTTTGGTGATAGCTGCCGTAGCTCCTGCTCCAGCCGCTACCGCGCATCCACAAATAGGTGTCAGCAAACCAGTGTAGACCTTGATATAACGTGTAACAAGGTGACTAAGAGCTAATGCTTCAGCTAGTTCTCGCTCAGATTTACCGTGCGCCTTGGCGTATAGAGTCGGAGGCAGTATTGCCGTGATTCCATGGTTCCCGCTTCCAGCGCTACTCATAACAGGCCATGGCCCTCCACCCATCCTCGCATCTGCAGCTGCTCCCGCGTATGCCTTGATCTTGTAGAGGAGATCATCACCGTTTATCTTGTTGATATAGTAGCCTACGCCCAGTCCCCATGGCTCTTCTAAGCCGTGTCCAGCGATCTCCAAGTTCATGGCTGATCCTTCTAAGAGGTATTCAGCTACTTCATCGGAGATACCTGATGCTAGTTCCCAGAGGCTAGCCATGTTCTGATCCTTTAATCTTGCTATATGGCCTGATTTTTTCTTCCCACCAACAGCGGATTCACCGCTATAAACCACCTCACCGTTACGAGATACCTCCACTACGTTATCGTGACGCCCAGATAACACGGCTACCGTCTTCTCGTCACCAGCGTCCAGAGTGACCCGAGCATAAACATTTGGAACATCAATAGCCACTTCCTGTGTCACACTACCAGCATCAACAAACGTCTGAGCCTTCACAACATCATCCATGGTAATGTCTTCAAGAGCCTTGAGCCCTTTCTCAGGGTCACCAGCTAAAACACCTAATACAGAAGCTAGAGGGTTTCCTGTACCCCCATTTGTTCCGGGTACACCAACGTTTGCTCCATTCTTGTATATGTTTCCTGATAACTCTAGGTGAATCTTTTCTGGTTCTTTTTTCATATATTTTGCAGCGGACGCTGCTGCGAGTGCTACTGCCCCAGGCTCGGTACAGCCGAGGGCGGGTTTTACCTCGTTTAAGAAAAATTCTTTGAGGTTCATATCCTCCAAACTAGGAGTTAGGGATATTTACGGTTACCGCTAACCGAAAAACTTGTCAAGTGTGGTTCTCGCAGCTTTCTCCTCCATACCTTTCTGCATCTTCTTAACCGCACTCATTACACGACTTTGGCTAAAATTATGCTCAGCACAGAGGAAACCCACCAAACCAGCTACATCAGGTCTATTCCACTCAAGATTATAATCATCTGTGGTTCGTGGATTCAAGAAAAGCTCCTTGATCTCCTCAACAGGGTGAGGAAACTCCGCGTTCTTGATATGAGGCAACGACTCCTCAAGGCTGCCGTGCTTGGTGATGAGTTTAAGGGCAGTCTTTGGGCCTATGCCTTTGATGCCATCGGGGTTATAATCAGTTCCAACGAGAATACCAAGATCGATAAGCTGGTCTTGGGTTAAACCGAGAGCTCGTTTTATCTTCTCTAACTCAAGTAGTTCTGGTTCGATCTTGATGTAGACGTTCTTTCTCGGGAGTTTACGTCGTCCAGTAATACTCAGGTTACGTATGTGACGTGGCGCTCCATAGAGGAGACTATCAAAGTCCTGACTTGCGGCGCCCCAGACATCTTCTTTTGCCGCCATATAGGCGGTCTGCGCCTCACCTTCGCCGGGTGCTTGCACCCATGGGATTCCCATTAGGGTTAGGAGTTCTTTTGCCTCTGAAATGATATCGGTGGTTGCGACCACGGATTGTTGACCATATCTTCTTGCTTTCACTTGGTCGCCTGTCTCTACAGCCTTCTCGTATTCTTTTTTCGCTGCTCTACGGGTTTCTTGGCGTCTCTTGAGTACGGTTCGTTTGAACTTGTGGGGCTTGCCGTCAAAAACATAGACGATCTTTACACCTTCCTCCATCAGGTTACTGTTTCGATAGAGTAGCCCGCTTAGGTGACTTGTTATTCGGCCTTGACGGTCTTTAAGAGGCTGCCCGTCTCTTCCACGTATAATCGATAAGAATTGATAGAGAATGTTGTTACCGTCGAAGGCAACCGCTCTTCCCTGAAGCTCGGGTATACTGAGCTTACGTGCGTCAACTATGTCGCCTAGTTGGACACCCACAGTGGGTCACCTAGGCTAGTTCTACCCTGCGTTTTCCGCGAGGTATCCTGTAGACCTTGACCAATCCCTGTATTTCCATCTTCATGAGCTGGTTGTTGAGATCGTTCTCGTTGAAATCACTGTTAAACTTCTTGACGCGTTTGTATAGATCATCGAACTTGAGGGCGCCGTTGCGCTCCAGTAGTTCAATAATCTTTGGGGGTATCAGTTTTGTATCCATTTTTTTCACTACGCGATGTCTATTGGTGGCTTTGTCTGCTCCCTGAAACGTTGCTGAGTGTTCTCATACCAGTTGATCATCTCAGGCGTTATACTTGGGGCTATCTCCTTCATAGCTGCATCAAAGTCATCCATGGTAACTATCTTTGTCTCTGTGTCTCGTCTTAATGCGTTAAGTCCAGCCTCACGGACAACACTGTCGATGTCTGCGCCGCTGTAGCCATCCATTTTACGTGAAATGGTTTCTAAGTTTAAGCCTTCTGTTAGAGGCATATTTTCGGTCTTGATTTTTATTATCTTTAGTCTTGCCTCTTCGTCTGGTGGAGGAACATACACTCGTCTATCGAATCTGCCGGGTCTGAGTACTGCGGGATCGATAATATCTGGTCGGTTTGTCGCAGCCAAGACAACGACGTTCTGGAGGCTTACCAAGCCATCTATCTCAGTCAAAAGTTGACTGATGACTCTTTCAGTTACCCTGCTATCAGCCGCCGAGCCTCTAGAAGGTACAAGTGCATCAAACTCGTCAAAGAATATGATACTTGGCGCCGCCATACGGGCTTTCCTGAATATCTCCCTGATGGCTTTCTCGGACTCGCCGACCCATTTACTGAATATCTCCGGACCTCTGACGCTGATGAAGTTCGCCTCAGACTCTGTTGCCACTACACGTGCAAGCAGTGTCTTTCCGCAGCCGGGTGGACCGTGAAGCAGTATTCCCTTGGGCGGGTTTATGCCTAGTCTTGTGAATCTTTCTGGTGTTTTGAGCGGCCATTCGACTGCTTCCCGTAGGTTTTCCTTTACGGATTCTAGTCCGCCTACTGCGTCCCAGTGGATATTTGGTGACTCGATGTAAACTTCACGCATGGCTGTTGGTGTGACTTCTCTGAACGCGTCCCTGATGTCTTGCTGAGTAACCACCATCACATCCAGTACCTCGTGGGGGATTCGTTTTTCCTCAAGATCGATCTGGGGCAGGTAACGTCTGAGTGCTTTCATTGCTGATTCACGGCTTAATGCTTCTAGGTCTGCACCTGTATACCCGTGGGTGATGTCAGCTACTCTGGCTAGGTCTACGGTTTCGTCTAGTGGCATTCCACGTGTATGGATTTGGAGTATCTCGGTTCTTCCCTCACGGGCAGGGATACCGATCTCGATCTCTCGGTCAAATCTGCCGGGTCTTCTCAATGCTTCGTCTATAGCGTCTGGTCTGTTGGTAGCGCCGATAACGATGATATGTCCCCTTCCCTTCAAGCCGTCCATTGATGCGAGTAATTGTGCGACGACTCTGCGCTCAACTTCTCCGGTTACCTCGCTTCGTTTGGGTGCGATGGCGTCGATCTCGTCTATGAATAATATGCTTGGTGAGTTTTTTTCTGCGTCTTCGAACATTTTTCGCATTCTTGCTTCTGATTCGCCGTAGAATTTGCTCATGATCTCGGGTCCGTTGATGGCGTAGAAGTTTGCCTCTGACTCGTTTGCAACGGCTCGAGCTAGCAATGTCTTACCGCAGCCGGGTGGACCGTGAAGCAGTACGCCTTTGGGCGGGTCAATGCCTAAGCGTTGGAATATCTCGGGGTGTCGGAGGGGTAGCTCAACCATCTCCCTTATGCGTCTGATCTCCTCTTCTAATCCACCTATGTCCTCGTAGGTGGTTCTACTGGGCATCTCAAGCTCTGGGACTGGCTCGCTCATGATACTGATCTCGGTTGTTGGAGCGATCTTGACTATCCCATTGGGTCTGGTGTTTACCACCATGAATGGTACGCTGTGACCAAGCATCATGATCAGAAGTGTATCGCCTCTTGTGGCTGGGCGGTCAACGAGGCGGTCCTTTACGAACCTGATGAAGTCGTTGTCTACGCTGATCCTGATATCGACTGGCGCCAGTTTAACGCTGGTGGCGTACTCTGCGTCTACCTTTGAGACGGTTACGAACTCGTTGATAGCCGCACTACAGTTCTTCCTTATGAAGCCGTCAACCCTGATGAGTCCTTGTCCTTGGTCTTCTGGGTATGCGGGCCATGCCTTGGCTGCTGTAGGTTTCTTGCCCTCTATCTGGACAACGTCTCCCACGGTGACGCCTAAGGTTTTCATGGTGTCTGAGTCCATTCTGGCTATGCTTCTGCCTACGTCTCGTTGCTGTTTTGCTTCTTGTACTTTTAATTGGACGCTAGTCAATGATGGTCACCTTGATGAATATCACTTTCATGGACACGGTGGTTAATAAAAAGATTATTTAACCAAATTAAGCAACAGCGGATTAATAACAAAAAAGGTTACAACTCTGAAAAAAACTGTAAAGAGCCACTAAATCGTAAGTTTTTCTATATTACACCAGTTGATTCAGCTAAATCAATAGCCAATTTTTCGTCAAGATTGATTTTATTGAGAATGGTATAACGATTAGGTCTAATCGATTTAGCCAAACGTAATGCCTTGATAATCGTCTTATCGGGAATACCAAGCTCTTCAGCAGTGGTGGGCGCACCAATAGTCCTCAAACCCTCCCGCAAACCCTGCCAGTTCAAACCATGAAGCTTAGCCATCATAATACAGCCTACACCACACTGCTCACCATGAAGCGCGGGAGCATCTGCTATCTGATCCAAAGCATGACTGAAGAGATGTGCAGAGCCACTGGTTGGTCTACTACTTCCAGCGATACTCATTGCCACGCCACAGCTAACAAGCGCCTCAAGAAGAGTCCTGATGCCTTCCTCGGTACGTTCCCTGATTATTCGAGCATTCTCAATAACGTGCTGACTACTCATAAGACTAAGACTACCAGCATAGACACCATAATAATCATTGTTTTCACGATGGGCAAGCCTCCAATCACGAACCTCAACAGCCTTACAGATCATATCCCCACACCCAGAGGCAGTAAACCTGTAAGGAGACTCCTGAATGATCTTGCTATCCATCACCACAGCGATAGGCGAAGAAGCCTCAACCGTATATGGTCGCTCTGTACCCTTTATACTGGCTAGGCTGCTGGCTATACCGTCATGACTGGCTACAGTGGGTACACTGATGAAGAAGCGATCAGTCTCGCAACTGGACAACTTTGCTATGTCTATGTTTCTACCGCCACCTATACCGAGAACCACATCAGCCTCTGAATCAATTATCTTCTCCTTAACCGAATCCACGGTTTCCCTAGTAGCCTCAGACACCTTTGTGGTGCAGACGTTTAATCCTTCATCTTCAAGGATCATCTCTGATTGTTTCCCAGCAATATCATAGGTCCTATTCCCGGTTACAATCAATGCACTGTTATAATCGAATTCTCTACAGATTGAGCCAAGTTGATTGAGAACGGTCTCACCTACTATAACCACCCTAGGCAAACCAATTCTATGGATCGAATTCTTCTTTGGCTTAGTCAAACCCTTGTAGACCCTCTATAGATACCGATTATTCATTTTCTGATATACAAATATGTTTGGTATTTTGAGGAATGTTTTTAAAAAAGTGAGGTTTTTAAGGTACTTGGACTTCCTTCTTAGGATACCTCTCGTATTATTATATGGAGAATAAATCAATGTCAAAGGAACTTGGAATCCTTAAAGGCACAACAACTGTTGGAGTCGTATGCAGCGACGGCGTAATACTAGCCACAGACACACGTGCAACTATGGGAAACTTCATCGCGAGTAAACACGCAAAAAAAGTATACCAGATCACTAACAGACTAGCAATGACAATAGCGGGCGGAGTAGCAGTAGCCCAAAGAGTAGTCGAGATACTCAAGGTCAATGCAAGCCTCTATGAGCTAGAGAAAAACAGACCAATGCCGGTACAAAGCGCAGCAAGACTCGTACAAACACTACTTTTCAGCAACAGGGAGGTTGGTGCACCACTACCAATGCAAGCAATCGTCGGAGGACACGACGAGACAGGACCACACGTCTATAACCTAGACCCCTATGGTAGCTTGACCGAGGAATTGATGATCTCAACGGGCTCAGGTAGTCCATACGCCTATGGTGTACTTGAGGCACAATTCAAGGAAAACAGCAAAGTAGACGAGATGCTCCGTGTTGTAGTCAAAGCGGTTGACAGCGCCATGAAGCGTGACGTCGCAAGCGGTGACAGCTTTGATGTAGCAGTCATCAATGGTGAAGGTTTTAGAGAGCTTCCCCCAGAAGAGAAAAAACAGATTTTGAATAGTTGAATATTAAAATGGAAAACCAGCAGGGCCTAACCTACAGCGAGATAAGGCAAGCGATACTGGACAAGATACCAGCACAAGTAGGTATAACCAGAATCGAGTTCGAGGGACCAAGACTTGCCATCTACTGCCAAAAACCAGAGATACTACAGGAAAACAGCCACATAGTCGGCGAAATAGCGGGAACAATCAAGAAAAGAATAGTAATACGCAGCGACCCATCAGTCCGAATGCAAGAACTACAGGCAGAGCATATAATCGAAGACATACTAGAAGAAGCCGGTCTCGTTCAAGCATATTTTGACCCTGCACTAGGAGAAGTTGTTCTCGAAGTCGAGAAACCCGGGGTAGCCATCGGTAAAAACGGTGCAAATGTACTTGAGATAGTAAAGCGGACCCACTGGAGCCCCAACTTTAAGCGAAGCCCGCCCATCCCCTCCATGACTATCAGACAGATCAGAGGATTCCTATACAGTAAGAGCAAAGAAAGGGAAAGGGTTCTCAGGGAGACAGGCGAGGCCATATTCAGACCCATCTATCAACAGACCGGGGACGTACGAATAACCTTCCTCGGAAGCAGTAGACAGGTAGGGCGTTCAGCTATACTGGTGAAAACCCGAGAAAGCGAGGTACTCTTGGACTGTGGAATTAACCCGGGTAGCAGAAACGCCATAGGCACATTTCCAAGACTGGATGTTGAAGAATTTGACCTAAACCGACTAGACGCTGTGGTGATTAGCCACGCTCACCTTGACCACTGCGGATTCCTACCATATTTGTACAAGTATGGATATCAGGGACCAGTATACTGCAGTGAGCCAACCGCTAGCGTCATGACTCTCCTACAAAGCGATTATATTGATGTCACAAACAAGGAGGGAAAAGTACCACCATACAGCCCAGAGGACATCAGTGAAGCAATTCTACACACCATTCCATTATCATACGGCGATGTAACAGACATCTCACCAGACGTCAGACTCACACTCCACAACGCAGGCCACATACTAGGATCATCAATCAGCCACCTACACATAGGAAAAGGACTACACAACGTAGTCTACACAGGCGACTTCAAATACGGGCCAACAGCCCTGCTACAACCCGCCAGCAACTATTTCCCACGAGTAGAGACCCTCATCATGGAGTCAACATACGGAGGACCAGACAACAATACCCCCAGCCGCGACGAGACAGAGTCAATGTTCGTGGAAATCTGTAACAATATACTCAAGAAAGGTAAGGTATTGATACCTGTCCCAGCGGTAGGCAGAGCCCAAGAGATACTCATGGTAATCAACCAATACATGAATAGCGGCGACTTACTACAAGTACCAGTCTACATCGAAGGCATGATCAGCGAAGCCACAGGAATACACACCGCATACCCAGATTATCTGAGCCACGAGATCAGAGACCAGATACTAAAGGAAGGCATCAACCCCTTTGAGAGCGACTATTTCACAGTCGTAAAACAACACGATATGCGTGACGAGATAGTCGAAGGTGGACCATGCATAATCATGGCAACAGCGGGCATGATGGAAGGCGGACCAGTACTAGAGTACTTCAAACGTCTAGCACCAGACGAAAACAATGGATTGATATTCGTATCATACCAGGTAGCAGGCACCATGGGTAACCGCGTTCAATCAGGCATGGGCTCAGCCCAGCTCTATGGTAACGATGGCAAGATGGAGATAATCAATATCGCAATGCCAAACTTCACAGTACATGGGTTCAGCGGACACAGCGATAGAAGACAACTCATGAACTATGTGAAACGCCTCAGACCAAGCCCAAGAAACGTCTACGTGGTACACGGCGAGGAAAGCAAATGCAACAACCTTGCCCGTAGCGTCTCAAGACTACGTGGAATAAGAGGACACAGCCCAAGACTACTGGATACAGTAGCTCTTGCCTAGTCCCTGTTTCTCCAAATCTGGATATTCTTCGGAGTAATTATTACCCTTTCTTCGCCCAGACGAGCAATATCCCCTTCAATCAGGTTAGCATACTCGTTAAGCTCATTGATACCCCGTTTTACATCCTCGATGTTGGTTTTCGCGAGTGGAGCCACATTACAGATAACAATGTTGCCTGCACGGACCTCAGCCTTTATGATATCAATATCTTCGTAGGCGCGTAGTGGTATTGCTTTAATGTATCTTACGTCTTGGAGCTCTTTCTCCTCCCCGTTCTTCCCTACCAGCCGATCTAACAATCCACTCATTTTGACCCCACACCTTCTTTATATATAATTGATGGACTTCGTATAGATGTTTCCTGTTCTGGGCTTATATTATTATCCCATACATTGAACAGAAACCATGTTTTCTGATAGGATTTTTATTACCGTAAAGGCGTTTCAAGGTTGAAACAACCATGCTTTTCCTCAGTGACGCGGATATCGAGAAACTTTTGACAATGGATGAGACCATCGAGACAGTTGAACAAGCATTCAAGGAGTACGCAAAAGGAAACGTCGTGCTACCAACACGAAGCACCATAATGGTACCCAAGTACAATGGCTCAATAAGCTTCATGCCCAGCTACCTCACAGGCTTGGATGCACAGGCAACAAAGATCATCAGCATATACCCAGACAACAGAAAGAAAGGACTATCCACAACAGTGGCATGGATCGTGGTAAACGACCCAGAGACAGGCATGGTAAAAGCATTCATGGACGCCACATACCTCACAGCAATGAGAACAGGCGCCATCACAGGCGTAGCCGCCAAATACCTCGCACCAAAAGACGCCAAGACCGTGGCAATATTCGGGGCAGGAGTACAGGGAAGAACACAGACATGGGCAGCATGCACAGTAAGAGACATCAAAAAAGTCTACGTCTTCGATCTATACCCTGAGGCACGTAAAAAATTCGCAGAAGACATGTCAAAAAAGCTGGGAATAGAGGTCATCCCAGCAGCGTCAGGCGAGGAAGCATGCAGAGACGCTGATATCGTGTTAACGGCAACTACTAGCCCAAAGCCTGTATTGAAACGAGAATGGCTAAAAGATAAGGTACACGTTAGCGCCATCGGAGCATTTTATCCTGACTGGAGAGAACTTGATACAGCTACTGTCGCTGAAAGCAAACTGGTTATAGATGACATGGAAGGCATCGAGTTAGAAGCAGGAGACATACTCATACCCATCGAGGAAGGCGCTATTACTTGGGATCATGTGCACGCCGAGTTGAAGGAACTGGTCTCGGGAAAGAAAAAAGGACGCACACCAGAGGACACGGTAACGGTTTTCAAGTCGGTAGGGATCGCGATTCAGGATAGCAGTGTCTCGAATCTGGTACTCAGGAAACTGGGTTACTAGTATTTCACCTGTAACCTAGTTCAGTTTTGATTGTTTACAGCGATGCTAAGGGGGGGTAGCCAATACTACCCCCTATGGAACATAATCTGAGTCTTGCTGAGCAGTTTTTAGGAGAAAATCAGAGGGATAATGACTCGTTTTTATGGCTGATTGCTTATGATTTCATCGAGAAGAAA
>Ga0190359_1001068_pt1 | contig 17872 bp, 7 predicted proteins | sample 48721823_MG_FD_161269 | JGI IMG/M metagenome (GOLD analysis project Ga0190359, IMG submission 161269) | Hydrothermal vent microbial mat bacterial communities from Southern Trench, Guaymas Basin, Mexico - 4872-18-2-3_MG | ecosystem: Environmental > Aquatic > Marine > Hydrothermal vents > Microbial... | reverse complement strand
AGAAGGGGGGCAAGACTGTGTTCGCTATTCCGTTGAAAGAATGGGAAGAAAAACAATAAAATTTTTCCCTATAAAGAGATAAATCTCTGAATAGGGTTTTTTATTTCAAAAATATAAACTCACTGGCATTTTTGCGGCTTTCTGGCATTTTTTATTGTCCGCCCTTAAACACAAGCAACAGCACTCTTGATGTTTAAATTATGATGTTAAATAATAGAAGCAATTTCACAACTTTTTGTTTTATTATTTTAAATGCGCTGCTGATGCGTCTTATTTTTCTTCAAATTTTCGCAGGCGAAAAGTATAGCCGACTTTTTATTTTATTCAAATCTTGATAAAATAATTTTGGATCTAGAAAATTTCTGGATCCCGAAATTTAATTTTGTATTTTGATTTTTTAATTTTGATTTATGCTAATCGATACTCACGCTCATTTGAATTTTGCTGCTTTTAATATAGATAGAGATGATGTTATAAAAAAATGTCTTAAAAATGACATTTGGATGATTAATGTTGGAATAAATTATCAAACTTCAAAAAGAGCAGTTGAAATTGCAGAAAAATACGAAAAAGAAGTTTATGCGGCAATCGGATTGCATCCGATAAACTTAGATACGGGTTTGATAAAAATGAAAGCTGATGATTTAGAGAGCAAACAGCTTGAAAGAGAATTTGATTGTCAAAAATACAAAAAACTGACAGGCTCTGGAGAAGTAGTGGCAATTGGCGAAATTGGTCTTGATTATTACTGGCGGCCGAAAACAACTAAAAAGAAGAAGTTATTTAAGCAAAAACAAAAGGATTTACTTTTGGAACAATTGAAATTAGCCAAGGAGTTAAATCTGCCGATAATTTTCCATTGCCGAGTGGCGCACGACGATCTTATAGAAATCTTAAAATCCAAAATCCAGAATTTAAAATTAAAAGGGGTCGTACATGGCTTTGTGGGGACCTCAGAACAATTACAAAAATATTTAGATTTAGGACTTTATATTGGTTTTAATGGAATAATTTTTAAAAACATTAAAGGAATTAATTTTGAAGAAAACATTAGAAAAACTCCCTCAGATAAAATTTTGATTGAAACCGATTGTCCTTATTTAACTCCTCCTCAAAAAGAAAACCAAAGGAATGAACCTTTTTATGTGAAATATATAGCAGTAAAAATTGCCAAAATTAAAAATTTAAGTTTTAAGGAAATAGCAAAAATCACTACCGAGAATGCCAAAAAATTATTTAGAATTAAATAAAATTATTATTTTAGGATGAAACTTGAAGAAAATGAGTTTTTTAAAAAACGCTCCTTTGCGGAATTTACTGTACCGGAATCATCATCCATAATGATTTTGAGAGATCCCATCAATTTCTCGGTCTCTTAGCTCCCATTGAATTCCACCAAAAAAACACCATGATGCCTCATCCTGAAGGATTTTTGTTTTCCCAAAATTATCCAAGATGGACTAAGGAAAAAATCCAAGGAGATGAAGGATTAAAAATTTTCAAAAACGCAGTCAGGTTCGCAAAAATAAACCGTAGTGCCTTTTTATAACCTTACGCTCTCCCCCGGTTTAATCACGCCTTCTTTAATTTTGTTTTTTCTGGCTTGAGTCTCTTGAGCCTGCGGTTCATCTTTCTCAAACGGTTCGTCTTTTTTAATTTGAATATCCTTTTCTCTTCTCTTAGTTAAACGATCAATCTCACGAAATGAGACTGGGCCTCGAACCACCGCTTCTTTTAAAGAAATTGGAGCAGGTGAATTTTTTTCCAGAATTTGAGAAAATTGTCGCTTTGGCTTCGACGTATCTTTATCTCCAGCTGTCAGAGAAGAAGTTTGAAAATTATTAAAAGAAGCAAGCCGCACTTTTCTTAAACATTCCCGACAATAAGTTTTACGAGACGGATCTGGTTCAAAAGGCACTTCAATTTTCTTTCCGCACTCGTCGCAGACAGCTTCCCATATTTTTTTCGCTGGTTTTCCAGAATTTTTTTCTTTCTTATTCTTGGCTTCCTCTAAAATTTCCTCCTCCTGATCTATTTTCATCCCAGTCCATCTGGCAATTTTGGCTTCCACCTCAACTCTGTTTTTGCTATAGCGTTCACGGGAAACATTTATGATTTTTTCTTTCAGACCCTTTTTTGGAACTGTTGAAAGCGGCGGTAAAGTTGTAGCGCTAAAAGCCGGACTGGCCACCCCGTCAATCATTAATTTCAAATAGATAGAATATTTATCTAAATTAACCAAATCATTCATCTCAAAAGCCGGAGCAAATTCTTTCTCTAAAAATTCCGCATCGGCCGCACCTACTCTGAAAGAAATAATTGTCCCCACATTACCAAAAACAGCATCCCGAACCGTCTCATCCATCTGAGTAATATATTGATGAGCAATAATTAGATCCAAATGATATTTGCGCGCTTCGGATAAAATATTAGCAAAGGATTCTGTGGCGAAATTTTGAAATTCATCCACATAAAGATAAAAATCTCTTCTTTTTTCTTCGGGAATGTCTACTCTTCCCATTGCTGCCAGTTGAATTTTGGTAATAATCATTGCCCCAAGAAGAGCGCTGGAATCCTCTCCGATCCTTCCTTTGGCAAGGTTAACAACAAAAATCTTTTCGTTATCCATAATATCCCTAAGATCAATAGTTGATTTTGTCTGCCCAACAATATTCCTAATTAAAGAAGTAGAAAGGAACTGACCAACTTTATTTTGAATCGGAGCAATAGCATCAACCAAAAACTGGTTATAATATTTAGGGTATTCATCAACCCAAAAAGACTTAACCACTGGATCGGTAACTCGGCCGATAACCTTTTTTCGGTAATCTTTATCAACCAATATCCGAGGAACTCCCAAAAGTGTACTGCCCGGATATTCAAGAAGAGCCAGAATCGCATGACGCAAAATATATTCAAGTCGAGGACCCCAGGTATCAGCCCATATTTTTTTGAAAACACCAACTAGCCCCGAAGCAACCAAGTGGCGATATCTGGGATTTACTTTTTCCATAACATTAAAGGCAATCGGAAAGTCAATGTCTGACGGATTAAAATAAACTACATCATTAATTCTGTTTGAAGGAATAAAATCCAGAATTTTCTCAGCAAAATCCCCATGCGGGTCAATAACGGCAACACCTCTTCCGGCCTGAATATCTGAAATAACCATGTTTTCAAGAAGGGTAGTTTTCCCCATTCCTGTTTTTCCAACAACATAAACATGACGCCTTCGATCGTCATTTTTAATTCCGAAACGTTTTTTCTGACCCCGAAAATTTGTCTGGGCAATTAGGGTTATTTTTTCCATGTCTTTTTTAAGTATTTTTGCTTTAGTCCTTTAGGAATTTGAAAGTGGAAAGAATTTGATTAGTAATCTTATCTCTTAAGGGATTATTTTCTGTCACCATATAAAAGCTTTGATTATTATTTGATTCAAAAATTATTTCACAACCACTTTCTTTATAGCAGGTAATAAATCCATTTATTTGACCAATTTTAAAATTTTCCCAGTCTCGAGTTCCTAAAACAAAATTTTCATTCACAATATTAATAGAAATAGAGGGAGACGTGTATTCACTTAATTCTTTTTTACTTAACTTAATTTCCAATAAATTAAAATATGGATTTAATATTTCGTCTCCTTTCTTTTCATCTATAAACCAATTTTGCGGATACCTCAATTCAAAACCATATTTTTTATTATTATAAGTCTCCCATTCAGAAATATCAATTTCAGATTCTTCTTCTGTCGGTTGCAAAACAACCGATTCACTTCTCGGCTTTGTCGCTAAATACTCAACCGCAACACCCAAAATAAAACAGATAAAAATAATCAGCACTATAATTATTTTTACAAGATTCAGTGATAATGGTTCTTGTTTCATAATTTTGTTTTCCTTTTTTAAAAATAATTTATAAAACAACTCTTTGTTGATTTCTTCTATTTTTTGTTAATTGTCTCATCTGCTTGCGTTAATTGCATTATCTTAAAACAAAAAACACAACAAAATTTACTCCACTGGTAAAGTTGCTGGCGGCTCGCCCTTTCTGGCTTCAACTCGGGAAACCATTGGGGCTTTTGTTGTAATAGTCGGAAAATGAAAAACCGTTGCCAATTCTTCCGTATTCAAAACAAATCCATTTTCCCAAAATGCCCTTTCCCTGTAATTTCTAAATATCTCTCTCTTACGCCAAGTTTTACGAAATTCTGTCAAAAAATAATAAGCACTGGTTTTAGTGCGGGAATCCGGGATAAAACTATTAAGATTAACCGTTTTAAATTGAGAAAAAATCCCCATTACGCCGGATACGCCTCTCGGCTTAAAAAATTTATCCCTTTTCGCTATATAAGTCCAGCGAATTTTCACTTCAAATCCAGGCTTAGCAATATTTTTTTCAACAGCCTCAACAACTTCCCTTTCACCAGGAGAAAGATACAACATTAAACTTTCTGGAGCTTCTGCCCCTTCCTCGGCTTTTAGGGATGAAGCTTCTGGAGGGCGAAAGGTAACAGCAGAGACTAAATATCGTCCAAAATCCCCAATTTCTTGACTTAACATTTGCAGAATATTACTGGGACTTTTCTTTACCTTTTTGCCAATAAGTTTTGCGACTAATTCTCTGCCTTCCTCTTTCCACTCGTCTCCAGTTGGACGAATAAGAATCTGAATCCAAGTTTGTTCGCCCTCCTGGAGCTTGCCCAATTCTTCAACAGCAACAGATACCGGATCAACTAAAGTTCCGGTGGGTTTGTCTTCAAACTGAGAATAAGTCATAATTGGATACGCATCTTCCTTGCTTAATAACATTTCTGTCCCCCATAAGTCATAATCTTTATTTGGAAGATTGCGAGGAACATTCTTGACATAATCTTCTACTTCAACAATTTCAGCCTCGGGATACTGAGCATAAATTTGAGCCTCGGTAAAATCCCTTAGAGTCTTTGGAGTACGAATGTAAAAATGGACATCGCCGGCAAAACTGGCAATTTCTAAACTAAAATAATAATCAACAACTCCTTCTAAATAAATATCATAAAGAGTGTCAATTGCGCTGTCATAAATACTCCACATACCGGCTAGCATCTGCTCGGCAGTTTTAGGGCCTTTTTCAATTTCCCGCGGCAGACGAACTTCAAGCAGAGACCACTCAAGTTCAGCTAAATATTTTCTCTGAATATAATTCATCCATAATGTTATAAATATCCAAAACAAAATAGGCGGGTTCACGAGCCACCACCAATCAAGATACAAAAACCAAGCAGTTTTTAAAATTTCTAAAATAATTTCAATCATTTGTTTAAAATTTAGAATCTTTCAGTTTATATTTTCCGTTATTTAATTTTATAAAATAATCAGTGTTCTGTAAGTTTAGCAAAACAGTGTTTCTTTTGACTAGACGCCTCTTTAAAACTTCCTTAACCAGATCTTCTTTTGAAAATGACAAGGAACCTTTCTTGCTTAACACCTGTTGAAGAACTTCAAGGACAGTTCCTTTGTGATATCCCCATTCTCCAAGAGCATAAATTCCTCTTCCAACTAAAACGCACCTCTCATCTTTAATCAGTTCATTATGGACGGTTTGAGAACGAGCTTTTCTGTCCTTTGACCAAGTTTGATTTATTAACTGAGTGATCTTTGTAAAATGGAGAGGTTTTTTCTCTTTTTGAAGTATTAAATAAGCTTTATCTTTTACTCCTCGAGGAGAAATCTGAAAATTACTCTTAAGACCCCATTTGCCTAAAGGACTTTTTATAATTTTCTGGCTGATGGAAATCCAATTTAATAAAACTTTGTCAGAAAGTTTATCTATATTTTTTTTAACAAAAGGACGCGTCTTTAAAACCCTTAAAATTGCTTTATCATCCATTACTTTTTGGTTCTTCTTTAAATATTCCTCCAGATCTTCAAGAATTGCCTTGCATAATTCTAATGAAGATTTATCTATTATCCATAAACATTTTAAAGTTTTAGTTTTTTTAACCTCAATAAATAAATCATTTAAAGAAAGAATCAAAAGAAGACTCTGCTTTTGAAGAAATCTTTTATTAGATACCTTTAAAATATTCTTGCTTCTAAGTAGATTTTTTAGAAGAGAATCTTCTGTCATTAAATTTCCGCCTTCAGCTAAAGTAGATTGGATAAACTCAAAAATTGGATTTAAACAGCCGTTTTTTGCCGCCTTAGATAATTTCTTCAGCGCCTCACTCTGAATTTGCCGAACTCTTTCCCGAGTAACCCCCAATTCTTTCCCTATTTCTTCAAGAGTTTTCTCACCTTTCCCATCAAGATTAAATCTTTTAATAATAACACTGCGAGGACGTTCTTTTAAATCTTTTAACATTTCAAAGACAAGTTTAACTGGATCAAGTTGTTGATTCTCATTTTTATTCTGCATAATTTACCTTATAATTTCTCAAAACAGGCTATATTTAATTTTTTAAGTATATTTAAGTATAGCATATTTTAAGAAAATTGTCAAGCTTATTAGAAATTCAATGGAACTTAATAAGAATAAATTACAAAATAATTTCAAAATAATTTAATATAACAACATAGCATAGATAGAACTAAATGTCAAGAGCGGCAACCCCTTTAACGCCTTCTTTATCGATCATTTCCAGTATATTTCTTAGGTTCCAGAAGTGTTACCTATGTATTTCATCACATACAAAATTAAAAGCCTTTCTTTAAGGCTTTTAATTTTTATTTTATTTCTTGCTTATAAGTTTTTCGCCGTTATCAAATTACTTTTACCAATATTTCTCGTTCCCGCGGCCGTTCATCAAAATCAATCAGAATAATCTGTTGCCAAGTTCCCAACTGCAATTCTCTATTTTTAATCGGCACCGCTAAATCCGTGCCGATCAGAGCTGACTTGATATGAGCTGCGCCGTTTCTGTCCCCCCACCTTTGGTGATGTTTGTAATCAGCATTCTCCGGCGCTATTTTTTCAAGAAATTCCCTCATATCTTCAATAAGACCCTTTTCATATTCCATTGTTGTCAAAGCCGCGGTTGAACCACAAATAAAAATAATCGCCGCTCCGTTTTTAATACCGGATTTTTCAACCGCTGAAATTACCTTATCGGTAATATTGATAAAATCACCCCGTCCTTTTGTTTTAACTATAAACCTCTCCATTTTTATTTCATTAATTTTTAAAAATATCAAACTTGCTTAAAACTATTTCCATAGATTCTTGCAAAATACCAAATTCTTTTGATAATGGATTAATAATATAAGATCTCAACAATATTTTATCAAAATTCCCCAAGTCAATTATTCTTTTCGTTTTCTTAATTACTCCGTTTATTTTTTCCTTAATAACTCCCTCGGAACTAATAAGTATCCGGCAAACTTGTCAGCGTCAGTATTACAAAATTTTCTAAACTTAAAAAAGGGGGAACCAAAAAATGCCGCAATTTTATCTGCGATATCTTTTTAATTTTTTGCCGACAAAAGAACAAATATCAGCGCTCTCAGCAGGAGTCGAACCTGCATCTCTTCCTCCGGAGGGAAACGTTCTATCCATTAAACTATGAGAGCATAATCTAAAATTAGTCGTCTATTTTTAGTATATCAGCTTACTTATTAAATGTTAAGCATAAATAAAAGAGCGGCCGTCTGAAATACGACCGCTCTTTTATTCTGGTATAGGAACGAATATACGCGCTCCCTGTTTTTATAGGTGAGGATAAATCACATCAGCGCCAGCGGTGTAGAAATTCAATTCATCAGCATTAACTGTATAAATCATTCCGGGAGTTCTCCCAGTGGCAAGAAATTGATCGGTTGTCATATTAAGCCAGTGTTTGGTTTTGTCGCCATTTACATCATAAACTTTAATCCCTCCATCCAGACGGATGAGAGCCGAATCTTGATAAGAATCTCTTTGTAAATCGCTTACTTCTTTAACGGCATCCCAATTTAGATGGCCATAGAAATCAAAGATTCTTCCGTCAAGAATGTGCCTCTTGTAAATTCCTTTGATAATATAGACTTTATAATCGCCAGCAGCCCGAATAAGGTCGCCGTCGTTAATAGTTACAGTAGATGGAACTTCTGCGCTTTCTCCTTCTCCCGGCTCGCCCATTATCGTAAAGTAAGTAAAGTGAGTTGTTGTTGCGGTAACAGTATTAAGAGAAGTATTGACAGAACTATCGGCAAGTTCAACCCATTGATTATTTGAACTATCCCAGTAATAAATCTTCAGAGTCTCTTCATTGAATCCTTCTATCTGTGCATTAGTATAAGTAAGGGTGATAGTGACTGCTTTGTTGAAACTGCTTACCGTGGTTGCTCCGGAGAAAGCAGTAAAGTTATAAACCATATCACCAATAATATTCTTATTGGCTGGAACTGGACGAGAAATAACTACTGTGGCTTTATTTACCGGAGTAATAGTAACTGTTGTACACTCGCTTAATGCATTAGCCGGTAAAGTTACTTTTGCCTGGGTTCCATCTGCGTTAGTCTTGCTGACTATTCCTCCTTGAGATGGAGTAGCTGCCACCTGTCCTATAGAAGAAGTTGGAACGGAAACACCTGTAAATCCTCCTCCTCCTTGAGCCACACAACTATTCCCGCTTAGTGTGTATCCGCTGTCGCAAGTAATCGTACAATCAGCGGCAACAGTTCCATTAGACACGCTCATTGTTGAACAAACCTGAATTTCAGCCGCCACCGTTGATTCGTTTCCACTGTCATCAACCGCTGTTACGGTATAGTAGTAAGAAGTCCAAGCGGTTGTGGTTGAATCGGTGAAATTAGAAACGGCAACTTGAGAAGTATTAACTTGATTCGCGTTTATCGCGGTAACCCCGGATGAAGTTGATCTATAAATCTCATACTCCATAAGATCAGCTTCGCTGTTATCGTTCCAGTCAAGAACAACTGAGGTTCCGTCTCCTGAAACTTGGGCAAGTCCGGTAGGGGCAGAAGGTGGGGTTGAATCAGAACCGACTTTGAGACCGAAGATAGTAAAGTGATCCGTCGCTGATTTTAAGGTTATCTGATAATCATTATAGGCGTCTTTATCAACGCTCACCGCGGCAATGAAGTCATCCCAGTCGGTCGGCATCCATTCGCTGTCAGCGGCCGCTTTTATTTCCACCGTTCTGGTGGTTGCCAAAGGAACATAGTTATTGGCGCTGTCATCCCAATAAACATTTCTCACTTGGTCCAAAAGAGCTAAATTATTATTTTCCGCGTTGGTCTCAGTCATCGCTTCAATTTTGTCCTTTTTATACACAAACTCCAGATCAATCATCTTGCCCGACTGAATACCTTCTGTGGCGGTAATATCTTTTCCAATCCCGCCTAACGGCTTAAAGTCAGCCGTTTCCGGAAGAGCGGCTGTTTCCCTGAGAGTAACATGCACTCCCCCGCCGGTAACAGAATCACCGAAAGCCTTTTCAGGAATGGTCAGTTTAGCCCCCACCGTGTCAATCTGATCAACCACTCCCCCGGAAGCCGGCGTAATTGATTCAGTTTTTGGGGTGGTTGACAGCTGATTTTTTGCGGCAACCGTATCAGTCAGAACAATTTCAATGCCGCTTGAACCGGAGGGAATATTCATTTTTTGCCCTTTGCCGCCGGTGGCGGACTTGGCGATTATATTCCATGTTTTACCAGAAGCGACTTCCAGCGCATTGCCGGATGCCTGGTTAAACTTTCCTTCGCTGTCAGTGACAATCTTTACAAAACCTTCTCCTCCAACTTCCTTTGCCATTACCGCGGCATTGACCGCCGGAATAGTTTTAGCGGCATTAGTGTAAACTGTACCGGTAATCACAGAATTGTTGGCTGTCATTTGAAAATCAACATTTGCTTCACTGGCGTCAATTCCTTCCTTGACGGCAGAAGAGCTGTATCCGTCTTTATCAACTCTTACTTTGTAAGTGGCAGAGGTGCCGTTAGGATTTTTGTCTGGAACTTTTAATTTATAATTTCCATCGGCATCGGTCTGGGTGCTTGCCACTTCAAAGGTATCTTCATTAATTACAGAAACATGAGCATTTGACACTCCCGCACCCGACGCCGTCACCTGACCTTCAATACTATACGGATTAATTACCGCTCCGCCTCTTCTCAAATCAAAGTGAATGGTCTTGTTGCCGCCGCTCACCGAAAACCCGGTACTGCCGTTTTCTGTTGCTTCAAACTCTCCGTAACCCGGGATATACAAACTCGCCCGATAGCCAGATCCTTCCGGCACACTCAAAGTTCCGTCCGTAGCATCGGATAAATCGGTGTCAATAATTTTCTTACTGTTTCCTTTTTTAGAGGTATCTGAATAGATATTAAGGAACGCTTTATCTATAAAGAAACTAGTTGTGTCATCAGGATCTAACAAACTATCACTGGGAGCATTCTGAATGTCAATAGTAATTGTTCTGGTTGTCGGCAAAGTAAGATTTAATCTGCTGTCATCGGCGCTGGAAACATTGGAAGAAGCGTCAATCCCGGTTATCGGCGTTAGATCTCCCGAATTTTCATCGGTCGCGCTGATGCGGTATCTGGTGTTGGCGGTTGAAGCCGGTACTGTCAAAGCATAAGCACCGTTAGCGTCAGTGCTGACAGAAAGCCCCCTACCGGTCATTGCTCCCTCGGCGCCATCAACCCAGGCAACCTCATCGGCGCGAACTTTAACGCCTTCAACCGCATTTCCGGAAGGATCTTTCACCGTTCCTGAAATAGTCACGATATTAGAATTGGAAGCGGTAAAGTTAATTCCGGTCACATCGGCAGAAGTGGTGTCTAAATTAGTAGTCGTTACTCCAGTGTCTGCTTCCAATTTTCCAAATCCGGGAGCGAAAACTTCCACGCTCCACGAAGTTGAAGGATCAACAAATAAGATGAATTCGCCTTCTGTGTCGGTCTCTCCGAAAACAAATCTTCCGTTGTTATCCCAAGCGTTTACTCCGGCATGAGGAATGGGGTTGGTGCCGTCGGTAACTTTACCGGAAATTGATCTGTTCGGCTTATGGACAATCAGCTCAATTCCTGAAACTGAAGCGTCTTTTACTTCCACACTTTGTTCCTGTATTGGCGGAAGCCCCGGTTTGAACGCTTCTATTTGATAAAATCCTGGAGCCACTTTCAATGTAAAACTTCCATCGCTTCTAGTTTCAGTATCTGAATGAAAGCCCGGACCGAAGTGAGTGAAAGCGCTGACATGGACATTGCTCAATCCTTTCTCAGTCGTCCCGTCTTTCACTATTCCGCTAATTTCATATTCAGCGACCGAAGAAACAAGCGAAAGAGAAACTTCCGCGTCTCCGCTCACAGTAATATGTTTTGGAGCCGGCGGCAGGAATGATGGTGGAGGCGGCGGTCCCATCACAAACATCGTCTCGGGGAAAAACGGATGAATTCCAACATCCCAATCGCCGTCAGCCACTTTAATAGTTAAATGATTTTGAATTCCATCAGTTCCCGCATCATCGTCCGTGGTAGAATCAAGCGTGAATTTCTTTTCATTATGCCCATTTGGTCCGCCTACCCAAACCATCACCTCTTCGCCGTTTAAAGCGGAACTAATGGTAGTTTTGACTGTCAAAGTATTCGCCGCGCTGGACAATCTAACATTTTTATTGCTGGCGGTCGGACTGTCTTGAGTCAGCTGCACATCAAAATCTGCTCCGCCGAAATAGTTATCATCATCTTTGGGAGATTCTATATGAATATGATACCAGCCGTCATAAGTATTGCCGGCCGACACTGGCAAACCACTAACGCTGTAAGTTCCGTCGGCACCGGTCATCGTGTCAATCGGTCCGGTCATCGGACTGTCAATAAAGACCATCGCGTTTGCTATACCGGTAGTTCCGTCCTGAGCGGTAACTTTTCCGGAAATGCTTCCCGGACCAGCCGCTTTGATCGGAAACTTCATTGACTTAATCGGGCCTTCTAAAAGTTTATCGTTATTATCTTTAGTAGTGATGGTAATCTGATACCCGCCTGTATCGGTTTTCCAGTCAATTTCTGAAGCTGATCCATTTTTAATTCCCGAAAGTTCAAAGTCAAAATAGTCAAACGGCATTGTGCTGTTTGTTCCCGCCTCGCTGGTATCGGTGCAAGCACTTTCAAAAGCTCCTGCGGCATCTAAAGTACATCCGGCGCTGTCTTGAACCGCTATTGTCAGCGTAATCGTCTTATCCATATTATTCACCGCCACATTGCTGATCTGAACTCTTCCGTCCGGATTAAACGTCCCGTTTTCATCCATTGTTCCGCCGGGACCATTAATGTCCTGATTAAAGAAAAATAACTGATTGTTTCCCATAAACTCGTCAACGGCCAAAGCGGCGTTCGTTAGATCAAATCCCACCGGAAATTGAAGAACAATTTTTCCTTCATGAGGAACGGCTTTGCTCGTCGGGAAACTGATATGGTAATTAGAAATTTGACCTTCAATCTGATTTATTGGCCAGGCGTCAATCGGCATAAATGTTTTGATGTCGTGATCCATATAGGCGTCATTCATCATCATCTTAGCCCCCATCATCGGGTCAAAAGCGCCTCCCGTTCCCATCATCTGATCATACTGTTTCATTGTGTCCTCATGGAACATTCCTCCTGTTCCAAATATCCCTCCCTCTTCATACATAGCATCATCAAACACTCCATCACTATAAACAACATCCCAAGACTCGGGAACAAAACTCAAAGAGCTGTTGGCCGTATCAACTGAAACATTGTTCATTCCTAAAACAGAAGAGTTTGGAGTTAAAGTGTATGTCTGGCCCGGAACGAGTTCAATCGGCCCAATGTGCAACTCCTTCATAAATGGATCATAGTCAAAATGAGACGCCTGCAGGCTGACAACCACTCCGCTTCCGTCAGTCAAAATCCAGTTAGTTTTATCAGTTACCGCGCTCTTCTTCATATCGGCGTTGAAACCAACATCAATATGGTGGCCGTCGCTGAAAATCCAATTGACGATCGGCGCTGTTGTGTTTAAATCCTCTGTTTTTGTCGTAAAGGTTAAAGTATAATTATCAGAGGTGGTTCCAGAAGCTGTTCCATCGCCGTCGCCGTCCAGAGTGTTGCCGGAAACATCTTTAATATAGACGCCCGACAAAGTTAAAGTGTAAGTTTGCCCGCTTTCCAAGGGACTGCCGAAAAAGTAGCCCATTCCCATCATCATTGGCTCGTAGTAGAATTCTGAACCGGGAACCGCCGGGGTCAAACTAACCGAGGTGGTGGAAAAAGAACTGTGATCCATATCCTTGTCAAAAGCGATTCCGACCATCGGCTCGGTTCTGGAAACAGAATTAAGATCTTTCCCTTCAAACATAAAGCTGTTTCCGATCACTTTCGGCGCTGTGGTGTCCGATCCTGAACTGGCTCGGAAATAAGCCGGCTTTCCCGCATAGGCAAGTCCGGACAAATCCTCCACTCCCGGCGAAGGAATGTCAAATCTGTATTTAGCGTTAGGAATCAGATCACTGGATAAACTAATCTCCGCTTTATTGTGATCCGCGTTATAGCTGACATAGACGCCGGAAACATCAGACCAATTATTTTCTAAGTGGCAGTCAGCGAGACAGACTTGCAACTTGATATTTCCGCTTGTTTCAATTGAATCCCGCTTCATCGGCTCGGAGAATTTAATTCCCATTTTGGCGGTGTTGGTTGGCACAATCGCTCCATCAAAAGGCATTGTTCCTTCCACCCAGGGCGCTTGGTCATCCATCTCTCCGCCATATTCCATTGTCAAACGAACGGCGCTGGAAGTTTTTTGAGGAAATGATCTTTCACCGCTCCCGTTTATGGCGACCACATAAGCGACATAACTTTCCAAATCGCTGATTGGAAAGAACGGCGCTCCGCTCTGCGGCGTCCCAACGGAAGTATCCACCGCTGTCCGACTATCGGTCATTAAGCCGGCTAAACCAATATAAGAGCAAGCCGTCTGGTTGCAAACATTAGAATGGCTAAGGTGAGCTATTGGAAATTGAGTGTTTTCTCCAGAAGTATAAGTTCCGTCGTTGTCCGGATCAAATGGCACAAAGTCAGGCAGAAGATAAATGTCATAAGTGTAATTTGCGTCAGCGCCGTCCGGAGCAGTCCATGTTACATCAATGTCCCGGCCGTCAATACCCGGATAAACTGCATCCGTATCGGACAAAATGACATTAGAAACGGGCTTAACATTTATTGACTGTAAGGTTGGAATTGTTGTTGTATTGTCGGCTAAACCGGCTAAATCCGTCACCGCGTCCGCGGGATCAAATGTGGCTCCGGCTGAAATTTCCGCTGCGTCCGAATCCAGTGTTACTTCGCAGACTCCCATAGACAAACAATTAACCGTGGGGTTCGTTCCAAAATCCCCGCTTGATATAGCAAAATTTGCTCCGGTAATTGTTGTTTGGTTCATTTCTTCGCTAAAGACTAAAATAATTTTATCGCCCGGATCAGCGTTTCCATCACCGTCGCTGTCTTCAATCAAAATAACCTGCTCCAAGACCGGCCTTGTCATATCAATAAATCCCGGTTTATTGACCCACGCTCCGTCCGCTGTCTGAACGCCGTAAGGCATTACCATATCAAAATCGGACAGTACCGGCTCTGTTCCGTCAGTAGCGTCGCAGGCACCATCACAAACTAAAGTAATAGTTAACTGTGTAAAATCAGTATTCCATTTTCCAGTTGAATTGTTTCCCCATGTTTTTATTATTCCGGGGTCGTAAGTTGAACCGTAACCGGCTTCCCAGTTAAATTCAACACCCAATCCCCAATCAATATTGGTCACTTCTGGCGTAGCCCCAGCAGTATAAGCGCCTAAAGTATTAGGGTCAATCGCACTTGAGAAATAAACTTCAAACTTATCGCCGTTAGTTAATGTTCCGCTCTTATCGGCATCACTATAAACAACCTTGTTAATTCTCGCATCGCGGGACTCTTTAATAACCGCCAGAACCTTGCCGGCTTCCAAGCTGTTGCCGGCAAAATCTTTAATATGAGAAGCGGCAGACGAAGAACAAATTATATCCCCGGCCCGAATGTCCGCTCTCGGACCTAAATTCAAATGGAGTTCGCCGGCATGCTCCTCCCACATATCAACCCAAAAATCAATCCACTCCCCGAAAGGATTGGCCACCGTAGTAACTCCAGCGCCGTCAGCAGGACATAATTCTCCTGCTACGGCAGTTGAACCTCTCTTGACTATAAAATCGGCTTTAAGATTATCAGAACTTACCGTGGAATAATCCACATCGGAAACAATGGTCGTCTGGTCGGCATCATTGTCAAATTTGAATATCATTTCATCGCCGCCGTTTAGAACCCCGTCGCTATTCCAATCGTTTGTAATTACTTGCGCCAGAACAGGGCCAACAGAATCTACGGCAAGTTCTATCTTGCCCGATGATAAATCTTCTTGAGCATCGGCTACTATTGTAATATCCGGCACGATATTGCCATTCTCATCGCCAATTTCAGAACTGGAAAAAACAATAGAATCGCCGACTTCCACCGGACCGCTGAAAGTTAATTTTATTTTTTTGAACATATCCATCATCATCCCGCCCATATCGCCGGAGGTTGTATCAAAAACCGGAATTTTACCGGCTAAAGTTACGCCTTCCGTGTTAGCATCAGTAAAACCAATCGTATTCTCATGACCTCCCGCCGCGGTAAAATCAGGAATAGGAGGATCACCTGAAGCGTTGTAATCTCTTAACATTTTATTAAACTCCAAAGTTAACTCGGTAAAAGCGGAATTCCAAGTATAGTTGCTCACCGCCAGCGGAGTCGTATCAATCATTCCTCCCCAGCCAAGATACATCCCGTTACTATCTCTTAAACCGTTAGCCATAATCTCGTCTTTGTTAGCCACAGTAAGACCGTTTGCGGCAGTGCCCAAAGTAATTTTAAGGCAATCTTTTCCTGTATCATTTGCATCGTCATAAGCAACAGGTCCTCCTATTGTACAGGTAAAAGCAGTTCCATCATAATCTCCCCATGCAACTGTGGCATCCGTTCCCCAACTGTGTTCCTCCCAATAAGGCATATGTTGAACCGGGGTTAATTTTGAGGCTAAAGAGGCGGCATCGGTTATATCTCCTCTTGTCATATCGCTGCTGAAAAACATCGTTACTATACTACCATCAGTAACCCCGGTGGCCGTTACCGCTTCCACTTCCGCAAAATCCATCTTGAATTTATTGTCAGCCGGAGTATCACTTTGCTGGGCAGTTAGTCCATTCATCCCCACAATTCCAATCGGGTTAATCTCCATCCCCGGCTGGATATTAACATCCCAGCCCTGCAGATAAATAGTTAACTTGTTATTGGTCTTTCCTCCATCATCTTCCAAAACCGCAAAAGAGTCTCCCAAACTCCCCATCATTTTTTCCACACACGCGTCAGAGCCGTTCCAAATTTCCCACGACTGGCACTCGGACGAACTGGAAGCGGCTCGAGTATGTTTCTCGTAAATTTCCAGATATGATCCAATGTTATAGGCAATGTTGTCAGTTGAATTATAATTAATACTGTCTGGATTTATTGAGCCGTCAAAAACAATAGTTAAAGAATCTCGATTTGTCGCCACGTTCACATTACATCCATTTGCACCGTCTGTTCCGTTGTACCAATTTCCCGTCTCTCCATATTGATCCATACATCCATCCATCATCATACTATAACTGCCGCCCGCCGGGTTGCCGGAAACAGAAGCAATTTTTATCGGATTGTTAATTCCAGCCGCCACTGTGAAAACATTTTTAGGCGGCGTGCCAGAATCATCCATTTGATTGCCGGCTTTATCGGTAATATTAGGAGAAACGGTCACTGTATCGCCCTCTCCTAAGGTAAGCCCGCCGGCGCAATTAATAACCACTATATTAAAAGAAGGAGGTCCGTCAATATTTTGTTTAAAGTCGGATGAAGGCGCGTTACAACTTGCTGTCCCGCCCGCAAAAGTATAATTACTAGCAGTCCTGACCGGACTATCCGGCCCAGGCATTAATTCTTCGGAAAAATATAAGGTAACCGTCCCAGCGGCAGTATCAAACGTTCCGCCGGTTATATAAGGCTTTGTTCCATCAATTGGAAATTCTTTCTGCCAGCCGAAGGTCGGCATCAATTCACTGCCTTCAGTATCTTTGGGAACTACCGAAGGGTCATAATCCACTTCTATATAGTCAGCGCCGCCATTGGCAAGATCAGCAAAAGCATCGGTTTTGGTAATAGTCAAAACCTTGCTGTCTTCGTCGATATTTAAGCTAAGGTCCGTATCGGCAATCGTAACCGCCGCACCGTTCACAAAAACTCCGTAAGCGCTGGCATTCTCCGCGCTCACCTCTTCCATCGCTTTTGAAAAAATAACTTTAATGCTATCCTTATTCTCATATTTCACCCCCATTATTTCCGGCGGCATATAAAACTGAATTATTTGGGCGTCGGTGGAAGTATTGGCATCGTCGTCAGTGCTCTTAAGAATATTGCTTATGGCAACCGTATCGTTTCCAGTGCTTCCATCAATATTCGCCCCGCTGGCGTAAATTTCCAGCTCGTTATTATTTTTTAAAGTAACCGAAGTAATTGTCTCATCATCAGTGGTGTCAGCGGTGGAAAGCGTTACAAGGGTAGATAAATCAGCTGGTATTGTCGCGGAATCAATCGCCTTGTTAAACATCACGCTTACCGTCTGCGGTCCCATCGGCATTACATGCATAATGATAAAATTATTGGACTCGCTGGGGAAAGTAGACCTCTGGGGATCGTCCGCGCCATCTGAACGCAAAACAAAATCATCCGCATCGGTGGCGCCTGCGTCATAAGCGTTGCCTAAAAATTCATGAGCGCCTCCCCATTGCATTAAAGCGGAAGTTGAATCAGCTTGAGCTTTTCTTTCA
>Ga0190359_1001067_pt1 | contig 17876 bp, 16 predicted proteins | sample 48721823_MG_FD_161269 | JGI IMG/M metagenome (GOLD analysis project Ga0190359, IMG submission 161269) | Hydrothermal vent microbial mat bacterial communities from Southern Trench, Guaymas Basin, Mexico - 4872-18-2-3_MG | ecosystem: Environmental > Aquatic > Marine > Hydrothermal vents >... | reverse complement strand
ATGGTTCAAGTCCTTTATCGATAGTTTTAAGAACACTTTCCCAGGTTTCGCACTTTTCAATTTTGATATAAATTCTGTTTTCGATAAAGATTTTTTCGAGTGAAGCGGCATGCCAGGATTCTTCGAGTTCGCGGAGTCTGATCTCCAGCTCTTTTTTAAGCAGGGCAACCGTATTTTCGGTTGAGATTTTCAGGATATCCGAGACACCTAAAAAAGCCGGTCTTTCATCTGTGATAACACAGGCATTTGGAGAGACGGATATTTCACAATCGGTAAATGCATATAAAGCATCAATGGTTTTATCCGGTGAGACTCCTGTAGCCAGGTAGATCATGATTTCAACCTGCCCGGCCGTATTGTCATCGATTTTCCGGATTTTAATTTTACCCTTATCATTAGCCTGGATGATGCTGTCGATCAGAGATCCGGTTGTTTTTCCAAATGGGATCTCCCGTATGACCAGGGTCTTTTTATCAATTTTTTCAATTCGTGCCCGAATACGGATTTTCCCGCCGCGTTGTCCATCCTGGTATTTTGAACAATCTGCAAATCCCCCGGTAGGGAAATCGGGAAGCAGGGTAAAAGGTTCATTTTTCAGGAAGGCGATAGATGCATCAACCAGCTCAATAAAATTGTGTGGAAGAATTTTTGATGCCAGTCCAACTGCAATTCCTTCGACTCCCTGAGCGAGTAGCAGGGGAAACTTCACAGGGAGGTACACGGGTTCTCGATTCCGGCCATCATAAGAGGCTTTCCATTCGGTTGTTTTGGGGTTGAATACAACTTCCAACGCGAATTTTGAAAGTCTGGCTTCGATATATCTCGGAGCTGCAGCTCCATCCCCGGTTAGTATATTCCCCCAGTTTCCCTGGGTATCTATCAACAACTCTTTTTGGCCCAATTGCACCAGGGCATCCCCGATGGATGCATCTCCATGCGGATGGAATTGCATGGTATGACCGATGATGTTGGCCACCTTATTGAAACGTCCGTCTTCAAGCCGGCGCATCGAATAGAGAATTCGTCGTTGTACCGGTTTCAAGCCGTCGTACAGATGTGGAACTGCTCTTTCAAGAATAACGTAGGAAGCATAATCAAGAAACCAGTTCTCATACATCCCCGACAGGTACGTAATCTCTTTCTTACGTCCATTGCCATTTAGTTGAGTCTCATTTGACCCGGATTCTGAAAGTTGTTGTTTGTTTTCCTCACTCATACCTGTCTAATCGACAAATTGATCCTCTTCGATTCTGAGATTTTCAATAATAAATTCCTGGCGTTCCGGTGTGTTTTTCCCCATATAAAATTCGAGTATTTCTTCTACCGAATCCTCTTTTCGAAGAATAACCGGTTCGAGACGGGTGTCTTTTCCTATAAAATGTTTGAATTCATCCGGTGAGATCTCTCCTAATCCTTTAAACCGGGTAATTTCAGGCTTACTGCCCAATTTGTTAATGGCGCTCATCTTTTCTTCATCAGAATAGCAATAGAAGGTTTTACTTTTATTACGCACTCTGAACAGGGGTGTTTGCAAAATATACAAATGACCCTGCTTGATCAGGTCGGGGAAAAACTCCAGAAAAAAAGTGATCAGGAGTAACCGGATATGCATCCCGTCCACATCGGCATCGGTAGCAATTATAACATTATTATATCGCAGGTCGTCTAATCCGTCTTCAATATTCAATGCGGCCTGAAGCAGGTTAAACTCTTCATTTTCATATATTATCTTCTTTGAATCCCCATATGTGTTTTTAGGTTTTCCCCGAAGGCTGAATACGGCCTGTGTATTAACATCCCGTGATTTGGTAATGGATCCGCTTGCTGAATCTCCTTCGGTAATAAAGATGCTGGTTTCTAAACGACGTTCATGATGTGAGTTATAATGAATCCGGCAATCACGTAATTTGCGGTTATGCAGTGAGGCTTTTTTAGCACGGTCACGGGCCAGTTTTTTTATTCCGGATATTGCTTTGCGTTCTTTTTCTGATTCGAGGATTTTTTTATGGAGGATTTCGGCTGTTTCAGGATGTTTATGGAGATAATTATCAAGATTTTTTGACAGAAAATCCAGGATAAAATTGCGAACGCTTGGGCCATCCGGACCGATATCTTTAGAGCCCAGTTTGGTTTTGGTTTGCGATTCAAAAACGGGTTCTTCTACCTTAATACTTATGGCAGCTATGATGGAGGTACGAATGTCTGACGGATCAAAATCTTTATTAAAAAATTCCCGGATGGTTTTCACCACTCCTTCACGGAAAGCCGACAGGTGCGTACCTCCCTGTGTAGTATGTTGACCGTTTACAAAGCTGTAATATTCTTCACCGTAATGTTTTCCATGTGTCAGGGCCAGTTCAATATCTTCATTCTTAAGATGAATGATGGGATAAAGCCCCTCTTCACTCATTTTAGTTTGTAAAAGATCTAACAAGCCATGCCTGGAGAAGAATTTTTGTCCGTTAAAACGGATGGTCAGACCGGCATTCAGAAATACGTAATTTTTTAACATATTATTTACGTACTCCTCAAGATAACGATAGGAGCCGAAAATATCACGATCGGGAATAAAACGGATCTCTACGCCATTCTCCTCAGTGGTAGCGTGTTGCCGCTGTTCTTTTTCCAATATTCCCCGAATAAAAACCGCCTCTTTTACTTTGCTCTCACGAGATGACCGGATCAGGAATTCAGAGGAAAGAGCATTTACCGCCTTTAGTCCGACTCCATTTAGTCCTACTGTCTTCTTGAAAACTTTGGAGTCATATTTTGCTCCGGTATTCATTTTTGACACGGCATCCACCACTTTCCCCAGAGGGATTCCGCGGCCGTAATCTCTTACCGTTACCTGATGACCTTCAATGGCGATGTCGAGCACCTTGCCGAAACCCATCATGAATTCATCGATGGAATTATCAATGACCTCCTTCAATAATACGTAAATACCATCATCATGTGCTGATCCGTCCCCCAGTTTTCCGATGTACATTCCCGGACGTAACCGGATGTGTTCGCGTGGATCCAGTGTTTTAATCGATTCTTCAGAATATGCGGCTATCAGGTCATTCTTCATACCGACAAAGATACAAAAGGGGTAAGGGAGATCAGAGAAGAGTTTTAAACAGGGAAATTAACAGTTTGAAGTGTTGTATTGCCGGTATAAATGTACAAACCATGGTCAGGATGAATTCCGTAACTGGTTTTCCGAACGATTCGGTTGTTATTGTGATTCGTAAAATTCGTAGTGATACTCTCTTATCAATTCGGGTTGCTCTTCACGAAGCAGGCGATTCTCTTCGTCATAGTCGAAAGTAGTTCGGTTATCCAACTCATCACCGGCATAACGTTCTTCAACAATGGGATTTCCGTTACGGTCATATTCAAATTCAAAGAAATATTTATTTGACAGATTCTGCAGGATAACTCTCCCGTTTGAATCGTATTCCATTTTAATAAAATCAGAAAGATGGCCCTTTCGGTTTCGATTCGCCCGCAATTGCAGCAGTCCGGTTTCGGTATATTGATATGTTGTGTCTATCACCAGCTTACCCCGTTGGTCTAACTGACGACGATGAATTAATTGTCCGGATTCATTATATTCATAGGTATAGGCTTCGGTGAGTTTATCACGGTAATTATACAATTCACGCCGGATAATTCGTCCCTCTTCATCGAATTGCAATAATTCGCGTGATTCAAGAGCACCGTCTTCATCTCGCTCAATGCGGTTCTCCGTTCTTTTGACCGGATCCCGTTCAAAAGTGAAAATCGAAACGGATCCGTCAGTGAAAGTACTGTCTATCCTGATTATTTCACCCTTCTGATCACGGGTATAGGTTTTTCGCTCGGCAATTTCATGCTCATCCTGGTAGGTAATCTCTTCAATTACGGCTCCGTTTGAATCATATTTTGTTTCATTTTTGCTTTCAAAAATACCGGGACCGGAATATTGGTAATTCGCCAGTTCGCGGCCCTCCGGGTCGTAATTAATGATTTGACTGATAAATGGTTCTGTTTCTCCGTCTTTGGGTTGGGTTGTTACTTTGAGCGTTTTTACTTTCATAGGGATAGGGTTGTCATGTTATCGGGTTTATGAGAAGTACAGATAAGTTTGCTGACTGTAAATCCGGTGTATGCCAAGATGATACCGAGAATAATACCTCCGGTAACGTCACCGGGAAAGTGTACGCCCAGATAAATCCTTGAATAGCTGACCAGCACTGCCCAGATCAGAATACTGATTGTGTACCAGTTTTTTTTAATCAATAAAAGGCTGAACAGAGCCATGGAGAAAGCGTTAGAGGCATGCGTGGAGACAAAACTATAGAGCCCTCCGCACTGCCGGGCTACCAGTCTGACCTGACCGGCAAGGTCGGACTGGTGACAAGGGCGAAGGCGCTGGATGGTATCTTTCAGCAGGTGGTTGGATATTTGTTCACTGGCCACATATACCAGAATCAGAATCAGCAGGTTGACCCAGGCACGTTGTTTCTGCTCACGGATCTGGTGGTAAAGAATATACCCGAATACCGGTATCCAGATCCAGGCGCTGCTCAGGAATCGCATGACCGGGTCAAACAAAGGAGTACCCGAATGGTTGATTAAAAGAAAGAGATGGGTATCCAGTTGAAGTAACTTCTCAATCATAAACTATTCGGTATTAAGTTGATTCCAGAGCAGGTCTTTTAATGCATCAAGGTTGGTATGGGCTACCGAGGAGAAAAAGAGTGCCGGAAGATCCGGCAGTTCGTGCCGTAGTTCATCCGTCAGTTCCTGATCCAGGAGATCGGATTTTGAAATCCCCAGTACTCTGCGTTTATCCAGTAGTTCGGGATTGTATTGTTTCAGTTCATTTAATAAAGTTTCATATTCCTGGCGCAGGTCAGGACTATCGGCCGGGATAAGGAAAAGCAATACCGAATTACGTTCGATGTGTCTTAAGAATCTTACACCGAGCCCTTTTCCCCCGTGTGCTCCTTCTATGATACCGGGAATATCTGCCATGATAAATGACCGGTTATCGCGATAAGGAACCACGCCCAGACAGGGTACCATGGTGGTAAAGGGATAATCACCGATTTTAGGTTTTGCTGCCGAGATAACTGACAGCAGCGTGGATTTTCCGGCATTGGGTAATCCTACCAATCCGACATCAGCCAGAACTTTCAGTTCCAGGATAATCCATTTCTCCTGTGATGGTTCACCGGGTTGGGCATAGCGTGGTGTTTGATTGGTCGCAGATTTGAAATTGACGTTTCCCATTCCGCCTCTTCCTCCCGCAATCAGGATTTTTTCTTCGCCATGTTCGGTTATTTCGGTCAGGGTTTCTCCGGTTTCGGCATCTTTTGCTATGGTTCCGAGCGGGACTTCAATGATACGATCTTTCCCCTGTGCCCCGGTTTTCATATCTTTCTGTCCGGGAGAACCGTGCTCGGCAAACAGATGACGGTTATATTTCAAATGAAGCAATGTCCAAAGCTGACGATTACCCCTGAGAATAATATGACCGCCCCGCCCGCCATCACCACCATCCGGACCGGCTTTGGGGTTATATTTCATCCGTTTCAAATGTGCTGACCCCGCTCCTCCCCGCCCTGAACGACAAAAAACTTTAATGTAATCTATGAAATTGGTTTGACTCATTACCTGACCAATTCATCCTCATCTTTTGTGACCACGTACAAGTCTCTATAATTTCGTCCGAACCCATTGTAATCAAGCCCGTATCCCAGTACGAATTCATTGGGAATCTCAATTCCGATATGATCGATAGAGAAATGACCTTTAAAAGCTTTTGGCTTAAAGAACAATGAAGCGATTCTTACACTTGCAGTATGATGATTGTTAAGATGCTCCAGAAGCATTTCAATAGTCAGCCCGCTGTCAATGATATCTTCAAGGATCACCACATGCCGGTCGGTCAGATCTTCTTGTAAACCAATTAGTTGATGTACTTTGCCGGTGGATTCGGTACCCAGATAAGAGGCCATCTTCACAAAAGAGATGGAACAGGGAGTTTGTATCATTTTGAAAAGATCGCCGGCAAATATAAATACACCGTTTAAAACGCCCAGAAAGAGCGGGTTTTTTCCGTAGAGTTCCCGGTCAATTTCTGCTGCAATCCGGGCGATGGCTTCCTGGATTTGAACAAAGTGAATAAATTTTTTAAATGTTTTGTCAAGAACTTTAATTTGATCCATGGGATAGGAGTAGGGTTTTTATACCTTGCAAAACTATAAAATCTTAACACCTTTTTATATGCTTCACTTAATTCTGTTCGGACCACCGGGTGCCGGTAAGGGAACTCAGGCTCAATTGCTGGGTACGCAATTTGGCCTGATACACATTTCAACAGGTGATCTGCTCCGCTCTGAGTTGGCAAATCGCACGGAGTTGGGACTGGAAGCAAAGAGATTCATGGATCGCGGTGAATTGGTCCCGGATGAGACAGTTATCAGTATGATTATGAACCGGATACATCAGATGAGCGAAACCGGCGGGGTGATTTATGACGGGTTTCCCAGGACTATTCCACAGGCTGAAGCCTTAGACCGGATTCTTAAGTCGGAGCACGAAAAGATCAGTGCGCTGATCTCTTTGGAGGTACCGCATAATGAACTGGTTAAGAGGTTGATGCTCCGCGGCGAAACATCCGGCCGGTCGGATGACCGGAATATCTCGGTGATTGAAAACAGGATTAAGGTATACCAGGAGAAAACCAAACCATTGATCGATTATTACAATCAACAGCAAAAGTATCATACTGTCGATGGTACAGGAACCATCGAACAAATTTCACAACGTTTGACCAACCTGGTGGAGAAAATCAAAAATCAAAATTAACATATGGATCCTTTAGTTTCAATTATCATGGGCAGCACTTCCGACCTGCCGGTTATGGAGCAGGCTGCCAAAGTGCTGGACGAATTTGAGATACCGTTTGAATTACAGGCCTTATCAGCTCATCGCACACCGGATGAGGTTATGGCTTTTTCACGTGGTGCTTATGCCCGGGGGATCAGGGTGATAATTGCCGGTGCCGGTGGTGCGGCACATTTGCCCGGAGTGATAGCTGCCATGACCCCTTGTCCGGTAATCGGTGTGCCTATTAAAGCGTCTATTTCGATCGATGGATGGGACTCTATTCTGAGTATTCTTCAAATGCCTCCGGGTATCCCGGTTGCTACGGTAGGTTTGGATGGAGCCCGAAACGCCGGAATTCTGGCAGTTCAGATTCTGGGAGCCGGGGATGAGGCCATACACGAAAAAGTAGATAAGTTTAAAAAGAGCCTGGGATCAAAAATTGTCAAAGCCAACGAACAACTCAAAGAGGTCAGGTTCAATTTTAAAGTGAATTGACTATCCGGTTTTGATATAACGACCGTTTTATTTCCATTTTACTATTCCGGATGCATCTATAGAAGGTAAACGGCCTTTTATTATGTCATCTTCGGGGAAGTATCTGTTTGCTTTGTTTCTGGTTGTTTCTCCGGGTTTTCAATATGTAAACTCGCAAACTACAACCGGCTTCGAGATCCGGGATCCGGGATGGATTCCGGATCTGTTTTCAAAAATATCGGGCTGGTGGTTTTCATCCTGTTTGTTTTACGGTGTACCCGAATGGAACAAAACTGTTGTGGGGTATGACCTGGTCCGGGATGAGACGCATACCGGTATCTCAGTCGGACGCAACGGAATACCCGGATGGGTTACTTATTCACTTACCCTGGCGCATACCCGCCGGATCGGACCGGTGAATGGTGGGGTGTTTCTGGATCTCTATTTACAGACTGCCCTGAATCGTACTCCCCGCCTGCGTGCATCCTGCGATCTGCAACTTCTGGCACATACCGGTTCGGGAATAGATATTACTGCTGTGGTGTATGACTGGCCGGGATGGATTTACGGTTCATATTATTATCAGACGGGTACTCCGTTCATGCGGCTTGGAATTATTCAATCTCCCGGACGTCAGGTGAAATGGATGCTGTACAGCGATTTTTCACCCGATATGACCGGACCGTTCGGAATGGAAATCTTTCTCCAACCCGATCTGGCTTTTGAATCCTCATTTGGAGTGAGGATACGACCGATTGGATTTTCAACCGGAGTAAGCTGGGATATTCGTAATTGGCGGGTTCTGATCCGGTTGTATTATGCTAATGCATTGGGTGTTAAACCTGTAATTTTATTTAGTCAGCAGTAACATGATTAAAGGCAGGGTCAGATTCATGATCGTGATCATTTTGTTCATACCTGTTTTAGAGGGATATCCGCAAACAGTGATGTACGGTTTTTTTGCCGATTCGATATTACTGTCCGGGATAGAGGAGTCGGGCGGTTTACCGGCTGACGGAGCTACTGAAATTGTGGAGTTGCCCTACACATATGGATCAGAAGATTTTACCGGATCAAACCGTGGTTGGTTTATGGGTACGGTTGGGGAAAATAATTTGGAGCAATGGCCGGGTGTCAAATGCCGGATGCGTATTTGCTCGGATAATCACTGGGAAATACGAGGTTATATGGAGCAGGATCCCGGAGAACCATTTAAAAAATATCCGGATCAGCTATCCGGGGGCATAAAATTTTACCCCTCACGGGGAGTCTTGAAACAATTGATCATTGGAGATTATCATGTCAATACGGGTTTGGGTGTTACGTTATCCACCGGTCGCCGGTATTACTTTTTGTTCCAGTCTCCTGAATTATTTAACCGGCAGGGCAGGGGGCTCAGCTTACATCCGGGAGCGGATGAAAATCGTTTTTTCCGGGGATCAGCCATGGAACTGGAAGGGCATCACTGGAGTGCCCGGTTATTTGTTTCGGGGAAACGGGTGGATGCAGTGACAGACACTCTTTTTTCGATGAATAACGAAATTCCCGTGATCCTGAATTTTCCTGAATCCGGTTATCACCGGACTGACCGGGAGCTGGCAAGCCGTAAGGTACTACCTGAAGATATTATCGGCGGGGATATTCGCTTCGATCAAAGGAACAGCTCGGTAGGGATTTCATGGATACGCCTGCATTATGGTTTTATTGGTGATCCGATTGTACGGGCAGGCGCTTACGTTCGTCATCGAATGGCTTTCGGAGTGTTATCGGGAGAAGGAAGTATTAACCGGAATAAAAATCTGGCCTGGATAGCGGGATTACGGTCATTCGGATTCCACGGCTTCTCTTTTGCGGCACGGATCAGTTACCGCTCAGATGGATTTCACGGGGGATACTCGGTTTTTAAAAGGGATCTTCATCCGCTGACTGCATTATGGGAATACCGGTGGTCAGTGGTATATACTCCGGGGTACCGGAGCCGGATTTTGGCGGTGGGTGATTATCGTTATGCACCGCAACCTGAAGCGGTGGGTGGGTTGGATCGTCTGCGGCTCGGGTTGGCACTGATGCTTCCGCTGGGTGACACCTGGCAATTGATGGTATCCGGTCGATACAGCGGACGGGGTACGGTAACCGGGTTATCCGGAAATTTTCTCCAGGTTTCAGGTCAGGTGCGCAGCCATTGGGATGTTAAAAAAAACTGGAACATCAGGATGGATTTGTTATTGAATGTACAACTGGGTAATGATCAGATTGCCGGTACCTTACCAAATGGCTTATCGGGTGGAACAGGATCTTTTCAGATCCGGTATGGCAATCTGTTGAAAAGAATGGTTTTGACTACCGGATTAAGGCCCTTTGTAGTGCCGGATGAAGCTCCGCTGATTTACCGTTATGAACCGGATCTTACCTATGCATTTTCAGTCCCGGTTTTTTCCGGATCAGGATGCCGTTTCTTTCTGATGAGCCAGTGGAGCTTATTGCAATCTTTCAGAATTGAAGTAAAATGGTGGCACACGGTTTATTCGGATTTAAAACACCGGCGGAATCTTAATTCTGACATCAATGGTTTATTGATGAAAGACGGATTCAGAATACAAGTCATTAAGAAGATCTGATGGCCTTTTTTAGTTGATCCAGGTTGTTAAATCGTTCCTGGCGGAGATCCCATTTTACCAAATGGGTTTCTTCGCGGTTGATCAGTTGATTGAAATTGTATTGCATGGATTTGATGAGATTACCGGTTAATTATTGAGGATCCACATCCGGTTGAATGATCAGTTGACTGTATCCGGGTTTATGATGGTATGTTTCAAGTGTGGTACGTATCTGTTTTTTCAGTTGGAGCAGATCATGTGATTTAGGCAACTTGATCAAGATGATTTTCAGATGTTTACCTTGGATACGCCCGATCAAAGGAGTGTGGGGCCCGATTACTTTCCCCGGAAGAATTTTTTTTAGGTCACGGCCCAGATAGTAGGCTGCCTGAGACAGAAATTCAGGATTTTTATGTTTTAGTTTGATTTGAAGAAGGCGGGTAAAAGGAGGATAACCAAAACTTTCCCGCTCGGCAAGTTCCTGATCGTAGAAACTACCGGTCTGATTATGAAGAACCTGGCGAATGACCGGATGATCAGGATCACTACTTTGGATAATCACGATTCCCTGTTCTTTTCTTCGTCCCGCACGGCCGCTGACCTGTGTCATTAATTGAAAGCTCCGTTCTAAAGACCTGAAATCCGGATAGTTAAGCAGCTGGTCGGCATCCATGATCCCGACCACATGGACATGACCGAAATCTAATCCCTTACTGATCATCTGGGTGCCGATCAGGATATCAATACGTCTGTTTTCAAAATCGCTTATAATACGCTCGTAGGCTGTTTTACTACGTGTAGCATCCAGATCCATCCGGGCAATGCGTGCATCCGGAAATATCAGTTGAATATCATCTTCAATTTTTTCTGTACCCAATCCTCTTGATACCAGTCCGGTACTTTGGCATTCCGGACATTTTGAAGGAACGGGAGTAGAATATCCGCAATAGTGACAGACCAGCCGGTTTTGAAGCCGGTGGTAAGTAAGACTGACATCACAGGAAGTGCATTTGGGAATATATCCGCAGTTTAGGCAGGTAAGGTAGGGACTGTATCCCCGCCGGTTTTGGAAGAGCATTACCTGCTGATGATTGATGAGTGCCTGGTCGATGGCTTCGAGCAATACCGGAGTAAAAGGCCCGGCCATTCTCTTTTTGCGGCGTGCTTCACTGATATTTGCCAGTATGATTTCAGGGAGCCGGATACCTCCGTAACGGGAGGTGAGGTGCAACAGTCCGTATTTTCCGGTTTGGGCATGGTACCAAGTTTCCAAGGAGGGGGTGGCTGAACCGAGTAAAACCGGGGCATGATGTATTTGTCCGAGTACGATGGCACAATCCCTGGCATGGTATCTGGGAGCCGGATCATGCTGTTTATAAGTATTCTCATGCTCTTCATCCACAATAATCAGTCCCAGGTTTCTGAACGGAAGAAAAACCGACGAACGAACGCCGAGGATTACCTGACCCTCACCTGAGGGATCATTGCCGCATCGATTCCAGATTTCGAGCCGCCTGGTATCTGAAAACCGTGAGTGGTACACCAATAGCTGGTGACCGAATACTTTTTGCAGGCGGGTAATGATCTGGGTGGTCAGGGCAATTTCAGGAAGCAGGTAGAGTACCTGTTGTTTCTTTTTCAGGAATTGAGTAATCAGGTGAATATAAATCTCCGTTTTGCCGCTGGATGTAATGCCGTATAAAAGTTGCACGGGGCGGGTGGTCGTTTGCTTCAGAAAGGTGCGGTACACTTGAGATTGCTCTGAAGTTAAAGAGTATGGTTGTAAAGCCGGTTTAACCGGGGCAGTCTCAGGCTGCAATTCGGGTATTGTGAGTGGTGCATAACGGGGGTTTCTCAACCGGGCGGGCAATGCGGCTTTCATCACTTCACCTGGAGTGCAGAGATAATAATCAGCCATCCATGACCAGAACCTGATCTGGTTTGAATCGAGTAGCGGCGGCTCCTCCATAATACCTGTGATCGTACGTGCTCCTGTGGTTTGTTCACCGGTGCCCCAGACAATTCCAATATACTCTTTGTTTTTCCCCAGGGGTACTATCACCCGCTGACCCGGTAGCAGACGGCCATTAAAATCTTCAGGCACCTTATAGGTAAAGGTGCTGTGAAGAGCCAGAGGCAGTAAAACTTCAATATATTCTGAATGTGAGGACATAAAAAAAATCCCGACCGGCGGGTCGGGATAAATTTACCTTTTTTTCATCAGTGAGCGAGGATATCGGCTACATCCAGTAAAATATGATTCAGGTTTTTACTGGAGTGAATCGTTTTATTAAAGGGGACATGAACAATATCGTGATTGACAAAACCTACCATAATACTTCGTTGGTTGTCAATCAGGGCTTCAACAGATGCCACGCCAAGCCGGCTGGCTAAAAACCGGTCAAATGCCGAAGGAGATCCGCCCCGCTGGATATGCCCCAGTACATTAACCCGGATGTCATAATCCTTCAACTCTTTTTTACACCGGTCGGCAATGGCCTGTGCACCCCCCACATTATTGCCTTCGGCAACCAGGATAATATTGCTTTTTTTATTCCCCTGGTTGATCAGGTATTGATGAAGGTGTTCTTCGTCATTATCTACTTCAGGAAGCAGAATGGCTTCGGCACCTGTGGCAATACCTGAATGGAGTGCCAGAAACCTGCACCCCGGCCCATGACTTCGATGAAGAACAATCGCTCGTGTGAACTGGCGGTATCGCGGATCCGGTCGACGGCTTCAACAATGGTATTCAGCGCGGTATCATAGCCAATGGTATAATCGGTGCCGAACAGGTCATTGTCAATCGTACCCGGGATCCCGACAAACGGGATATCGTGTTCTTCGCTGAATACGGCTGCACCATTAAAACTACCGTCTCCGCCGATAACTACACAGGCATCTATTTTCTCTTTTTCGAGATTTCTAAATGCCTTGCGGCGTCCTTCAACGGTTTTAAAATCCTTACTGCGTGCCGTACATAAGATTGTGCCGCCCCGTTGAATGATATTGCTGACATCTTTGGATTGCAGTGGCAGAAAGTCGTGTTCAATCATTCCCTGGTATCCGCGCCGGATTCCTACAACTTCAATTCCCCGGAAGATGGCTGCCCTGACGACAGCCCGTATGGCAGCATTCATTCCCGGGGCATCACCTCCGGAAGTCAGTACCGCTAATTTTTTAATAACAGACATAAAATCAGAATATTAAATCAAAATATTTTATCCGTGTGGCAAAGTTACAATTATTAAACTTTATTTGCTTTTTTCTTCACCAGATCCAGTGCCCATTGTAATTGTTCTTCACGAGACAAGTAACTGTTGTCAAGAACCACGGCATCTTCTGCCTGGCGAAGCGGACTGATATCCCGGTGTGAATCAATATAGTCGCGCTGACGAATGTTATTTATAATTTCTTCCATCGAAGCTTTGGTACCTTTGTTCATCAACTCATCGAACCGTCTTTGAGCCCGGATCTCGGGAGTGGCTGTCATGAATATTTTTACTTCGGCATCCGGAAAAACAACTGTACCGATATCTCGTCCGTCCATCACAATTTCTTTATTCCGGCCCAATTCACGTTGTTGTTTTACCAGAGCTTCCCTGACGAATGCCAGTTTACTTACCGGGCTGACCAGGTTGGAGACTGCTATTTCACGGATTCGTTTTTCAACATTACGGCCGTTCAGCCAGGTGGCAAAACCCATGATATCTTGGTGACGGCGGAATTCAATGTGAATTGAATCAATCTGTTGTTGAAGCTTTTCGATATGGATGTGATCACCTGATACCAGGTTGTTGTCAATACAATAGAGGGTGACTGCACGGTACATGGCTCCGCTGTCGATATACAGATAGCCCAACTCCCGTGCCAGCTCTTTAGCAAGGGTGCTTTTTCCGCAGGATGAATATCCGTCAATTGCTATAGTCAGCTTCTCTTTCAGTTTCATATTCAGGTGAATTTATCGGGTAAAATGATTCAGATCGGCACAGATTGAAATCAGGTGTGCCCTTGAAGAAAAGTGGTAATTGACAAATGCGTAATTAATTTTAATCCATTTTAAATTCAGGCCCGCACCAAATGATAGTCCGGCTGCTGAATTGATCAAACCGGGGCGCAGCTCATAACGGCGTAAGAAATTATATGAGAATCTGAATGCCAACAGATTACCTGGGATAAATTCAAAGCCGGCTGTTACATGATCGAAAGCTGCGGTTGAATATTTGCGAACTCCTGACCAGAAAGGTGATGTACCGGCACGATCATTTTGCTGATATCCCTCTTCGGTTCTGAGACGAAAAGTTTGAAGATTACGCAACGTTACGTGAAGCCTGAAAGGGGCATGCATTATTTTATGACTCATTCCTGCCATTACTTCATAAGGAAGAGGCTCTTTTTCAGGTGTGGCATAAGTTGAGAGTTGAGTACCCAGGTTACGTACCACAGTTGAAATTCCGGTTAAATGATTCACTGATTGGTAATAAATACCCAAGTCACTGCTTATGCCCCATGACTGGTATCGTTCCAGTACCGAATAAATTGGCCGCAGGTTGGCTCCGATTCTGAACAGACTGTCAATAGCATAAGAAGCCGAAATGGTCAAGGTATATTCTGCGGCGGTAAAGTTGCCGGTAATGGTTCCGTATTCATCCGCCTCAATAAAATCCCCGTAATTAATGTATTGAAATCCGGCAGCCCAGGTACCGAACCGGCCATAATCCCTTGCATAAGCGAGGTATCCGTAATTTATATCAGCCAGGTAGTTTGAGTAATTCAGGCTGATCTGGTTATGCATGAGGGGATTGAGTTGTGATGGATTGAGATAAGCAGCCGAAGGATCTGATCCGGGAGAAGTTATGACAGATCCGCCCAGGGCTGCAGCACGGGCATTAGGGGCGAGATTTAACAGATGATACACCGATCGCCTGCCGGTCTGGGCCGGTATCATCGTTATCCCACACCATAATAATATTATTGCAACCGGGAGCCGTTTTTTCATGCTTTTGGAAAGGTAAGAATTATTACTTGCTAACGAAACATTCGTTTAAATAGTGCTTTTACAAATTCAATCTTGCGCAGACCGGTCTGGGCCAGCATCAAACCCAGAATTACCAGTGCCATCCCCGCGATTTTTCCTTTTGTCAAAACTTCATTCAGGATGAGGGCTGAGAAGAGGGCTGTAAAGACCGGAATGAAATTGGTAAAGAGATTAGTTCGTGTAATACCAATTTTACGGATTGTGCTGGTATAGAGAATAAACGAAATAGAAGAGGGGAAAATACCCAAAAACAGGACCGGGTAAAGTACCGGCCATGACCAGGTTATGGCACGGGTCTCTTTTAAGTCGGTTAATAAAAATATGGGAAGAAACAGAAATATTCCTATGATACTCTGTATCAGGATAATAGTCATTGAACGGTACTTACGGGTCAGATTCACGATCAGACTGGTATAACTTACAGCAGAAAAAACTGCCAGGAACATCAGGGCAATACCCAGTGGCGGGGCAACCAATACAAAACCCCTGCCGGTTAAGACCAGCAAAACACCGGTAAAACTGAGGGTAATACCGGCTATTCTCAACCAGGTGATCCGCTCTCTGAAAAACAGAAAAGCAGCAACCGGGGTTAAAAGTGGTATGGTGCTGACTATTACTGCCCCTACAGTAGAACTGACCAGATTCATCCCATAACTTTCTCCTAAAAAATAAAGTAGTGGCTCAAATAAAGATAGCAGCAAAAACCGTCCGAAGTCTGCCCGCCGGATTTTTTCAAATGAACCGGTTAAAACAGTTACAGTCAGAAGAAACAGAGAGGCTACTATTAACCTGAAAAAGATCAGGGCGATCGGTTCAAGATTCCGGTAGGCAATTTTGTAAAAAACAAATGAGAGCGACCAAAATAACATGGCCAGGGATATGCCGGAATATATGCCTAATGTTTTGGGTTTCATGGCACAAAAAATCCCTAACCATTGATGGGAAGGGATCGGTTTGGGTGGGAGATCGGATTCGAACCGACGACCTCTGGAACCACAATCCAGCGTTCTAACCAACTGAACTACACCCACCGTTTGAAGCTACAAATTTATAGTTTTTTTTTAACCGAGCAGGTGCCTTGATGAAAAACTTGATTATTTTTAAACTATGAAACTAAACCGGATTGACAAACATAACTTTCGTCTTTTCCACGATACGGGGCGAATTCTGTACCGGGATGACCCTAATTGGATTGCCCCTTTGGATATGGAAGTGGAAAATATTTTTAACCCTGAAAAGAACAGTAACTTCGAACATGGAGAAGCAATTCGATGGGTTCTGATTGACGAACAGGGGAGGCCTGAGGGACGTATCGCTGCATTTGTAAATTATAAAAAAGCAAAAAAAAATGATTACCCGGTGGGTGGTATGGGATTTTTCGAATGTGTGAATGATCAGGAGAAAGCAGCGGTTCTTTTTGATGCGGCTAAAAACTGGCTTGAAGAGAGAGGTATGAAAGCAATGGACGGAAGTATTAATTTTGGAGAGAACTTCTCTTATTGGGGAGTGCTGGTCGAGGGTTTTATGCCTCAGGGATATGGGATGCCATACAATAAACCTTACTATCAGAATCTTTTTGAAACTTATGGATTCAAAGAATATTTCTCGCAATTTACCTATCATATCGATTTAAGTAAATCCATTCCCGAGCGAAAGCTGAAATTTGCCGAGTACCTGGCTTCCCGGCCGGGATATACATTCAGACATTTTGAAAAAAGGAAAGCCTCAAAATATATCAGAGACCTGGTTGAGGTTATGAATACTACGTGGGAAGACTATATGGAAGATTATACTCCGTTGGCCGAAAAAGATGTGGCATCTATTCTGGAAGAGGCTAAGATGTTAATTGAGGAGGATTTTATCTGGTTTGCCTATAAAGGTGATCAACCCGTTGGAATGACGGTAGCTTTTCCTGATGTAAACCAGTTGTTCAGTTATTTCGACGGCCGGCTCAATTTCTTGAAAGTCCTGAAAATGCTCTGGCTGAAACGGCGTAAAGTGATTACACGCAATCGTGTTCTGTTGGCCGGAGTCATACCCGAGTATCAGAATACCGGGGTGATTGCTGCTCTGTTTCTTGAATTTCTGAAAGCTGTTCAACAACGGCCTCATTACAGTGAAATAGAACTCTCATGGGTGGGTGACTACAATTACCGTATGCGCAAAGTCTATGAACAGATTGGTGCTGTTCAGAAAAAACGACATGTTACTTATCGCTTTATGATGGATTCTTCAATTCCGTTCCAACGATTTAGTAATGAAAGAGGCAACAGTGTACTCAGGCGCGACAAGATCAGGCAAAAAAGATAATATACAGTTTGTTTCTTTGATATTTATGAAAATGTATTTACCTTTGCACTCCCTTAAACTAATGAATTTTGGGGAATTAACAGTGTAGAGAAATGAAAAAAGAGATTCATCCCAGGAATTACCGTTTGGTTGCTTTCAAGGATCTTTCGAATGATTACACATTTATCACGAAATCAACTGCACCCAGCAAAGAAACTATTGAGATTGAAGGAGTAAAATATCCGCTGATCAAAATTGAGATCTCCAGCACATCCCATCCATTTTACACCGGTAAAATGAAACTTGTGGATACCGCAGGACGCGTGGATAAATTCAATCGCCGGTATGAAAAGCATATGGCTGGCCGGCAGAAAAAATAACCTGATCAGGTTGAATAAGAGATAATCCCGGCTTGCCGGGATTTTTTTTGGCATAATGCTTGACCGGAATGGGTAATCAAAAAGAATGGTCCGCTGCCTGTCAAAATGACGTAATAAATCTGGATTGTTTTATCTTTACTATTAATTATGGCAAAAACTTCGGGATTAATAATAATGAATGACCTGTTTATGGATTTTGGGGATGATGAGGCTGATTTTATCCCTTTGATTTCT
>Ga0190359_1001066_pt1 | contig 17876 bp, 20 predicted proteins | sample 48721823_MG_FD_161269 | JGI IMG/M metagenome (GOLD analysis project Ga0190359, IMG submission 161269) | Hydrothermal vent microbial mat bacterial communities from Southern Trench, Guaymas Basin, Mexico - 4872-18-2-3_MG | ecosystem: Environmental > Aquatic > Marine > Hydrothermal vents >... | reverse complement strand
GCTTCTCCAGCATACCCCGCGCTCGTGGTCCAGGTAGCCCCGTACGGTTTGGATCAGGTTGACCCGGCGCTTGAGCTGGACCTCGATGCCGCTCCAGCCCTCCTTGACCATGTTGCGCAGCCGCACCAGGACGACGATCAGGGCGGTCATGGCATGATCCTTTCAGCAAAACCAAATGACAATGCGCCGGTTTTGCGGAATCGGGTCAAGCCCGGCGAAGGATTTTCATTCACTGGCATTGACGTGCAAGGATTGGTCATATAAGTTAGCTAATCATGTAAAGGTTCGACGTTCGGATTACGCTTTTGGGGCGAAACCATGGAACCGCTGCAATGCAACATTCATGAAGCCAAGACCCGGCTATCTCAACTTATCCAGGAAGCCCTCAAGGGCAGGGACGTGGTGATCGCCAAGAGCGGCCGGCCGCTGGTCCGGCTCCAAGTCCTGCCCGGCGCCGCGGGGGAGCGTGTCATCGGCCGGCAAAAAGACCTTGTGATCCGCATGGCCGAAGACTTCAATGCCGTCCTGGATGATTTCGAGCCGTACATGCCCTGATTGCCGCCGGTGATAAAGAAGATTCTTATAGACACCCAAGCCTTTCTGTGGATTGCCGGCGACGACCCGCGCCTAGGCGCCGCCGCGCGCCAGGCGTTTCTGGAACCGACGCACCGGCTTTTTCTCAGCATGGCCAGTCTCTGGGAGATGGCCATCAAAATCAGCCTCGGCAAATTGGCGCTCCAACCTGACTGGCCGCAACGGATTGACGCCGAAATGATCGCCAACGGTATCCTCTGGCTGCCCATCGAACCCGAGCACTGCGTTGCCGTATCGACGCTACCGTTTCATCACCGCGACCCCTTCGATCGTCTGCTTATCGCCCAAGCCCTGGTCGAGGACTTGGCCGTCATGACCGCCGATCCGCTTTTTTCAGCATACGGCATTAAATGCATCTGGTAAGGCGTCAGGCGCGGCGCTACGGCTCAAGGCGCCCCGGCGCCGGCACGGCCGCGGCCAGCGCCTTGAAGGCTTCCAGGCCCTCGGCCGCGACCCGGGCCTTGGCTTGGAGCACGTGCTGAAAATAGGCGGCGTCGTCCCTGTCGGCGACATTCAGGGGGCGATCCACGAACCACAGGCGGTTGTGGACCCGGCTGAAGACCGCCAGCGGGCCGTAGTGTATTCCGCCGTCCCGGCGCTCCAGGCGGCCGCAGATGTGGTGATGGACAGACGCGAAAGCCGTCGGTGGCGGTTGCCAGTCCAGCAGTTGGGCCAGCAGGTCCAGCGCCTCGATGACGCCTTCCGGATAGCGCGAATCGAGCGAGGCGGCGCCGTCAAAGGCGATGGCCGAGACGTCGGCGGCGGTGTAGTTCAGGTCGAGGCGGGCGACGGCGGCGCTGCGGAACCGGTCCACGGTGGCGGCCTTTTTGGAAACAACGACATCGCCGTCGTTGAGGATGCGCCGGATGTTGCGGATGCTCACCATCTCCTTGACCGTCGGGCTCTTGCGCAGGGCCACGTCGTCCACCGTGGTGCGGTAGAGGGGCAGGTCGTTGTCGAGTACCAGCACGAGGTCCGCTTCGTCTTTCGGGGGCAGGTAGAGTTCGAGGTCCCGTTCGTGGCGCACCTGCCACCCGGCCGCCTCCAGCAGTTGGCGCATGGCCGGCTTGTCGATGCGCCGGGTGCTGTCCGGGCCGCCGCTCACGGATTCCACCACCCGGGCCGCAAGGCGGTCGATATCGATCTTGCGCTTGAGGTTTTCTTTGAATCCCATGGCCGCCTCCCTGCCGTTAGGGTGGATCCGGTGCACCGGGAAACCGTGACGCGGCCGGTTGCCCGGGGGTGATGGGGGGAAGGTTGCGGGCGACTGGAAAACTATCAGATTCCGGCCCGCTGCGCAATTGTCCCGCTCCGGGCCACCGGTCCCTGTCAGGGCAGCGTCCAGATGGGCGCTTGTCAGCGCCGTGCCGGGCGGCAGCCCCCCGGTTGACGCGGGCGGGAGCGTGGTCTAAAGGTCTTCTTTTCGAACAGGGAAGGGAACCTCACATGGGCGGCAGTTTCACCACCATCACGCTCGGGTGCAAGGTCAACCAGTACGAATCCGAAGCCCTGGCGCGCCGGCTCGTCGACCACGGCTGGCGCCGGGCCGACGGCCCGCCGGTGGACCTGTGCCTGATCAACACCTGCACCGTCACCGGCCGGGCCGCCATGCAAAGCCGCCAGGCGGTGCGTCGGGCCAAGCGCCAGGGCGCCGGGCGGATCGTGGTCACCGGTTGCTACGCCCAGGTGGAACCGGAGGCCCTGACAGCCATCGAAGGGGTGGACCTGGTGGTGGGGCACAGCGAAAAACACCGCATCCCCGCGCTGGTACAAGGCTTGCAGGAAAAGACGGCGCGCCGGCCGGCCGAGGCGGTGGTCGCCCCCCGATCGCCTGCCTGGCCCTTCGAGGCGGTCTGCGATGCCGTGGTGGGCGGGCGCACCCGGCCCTTGCTCAAGATCCAGGACGGCTGCGATGCTTTTTGCACCTACTGTATCGTGCCCTACGCCCGGGGGCGCAGCCGCAGCCTGCCCGCCGAAAACGTGCTGGCACGCATCGCGGATCTCGGGGCTGCCGGCTACCACGAAGTGGTGCTCACCGGCATCCATCTGGGCCGCTACGGCAGGGATCTGACCCCGGCATCCACCCTGGCCGGCCTGCTGCGGCGCATCGATGCCGCCGGAGACATTGGACGCTTCCGGGTCAGCTCGGTGGAGCCCCAGGAGTTTGATTCGGCCCTCATCACCGCCCTGACCGGATCGCCGCGCTGTTGCCGCCACTTTCACCTCCCCCTGCAAAGCGGCGACGACGAGATCTTGCGGCGCATGGGAAGGCCCTACACCGGGACGGATGTGGCCGACCTGGTGCTTACTTTCACCCGCGCGGTGCCCGGGGCTGCCGTGGGGCTGGATGTACTGGTGGGGTTTCCCGGCGAAACGGAGGCGGCTTTCGAGCGTACCTATCAAATGGCGGCCAAGTTGCCCCTTGCCTACCTGCATGTGTTTCCCTTTTCGCCGCGAGCCGGCACCCCGGCCGCCCGCATGGCCGATCCGGTTCCCGATGGCGTTGTCAGCAGCCGTTGCGCGCGGCTGCGGCGCCTCGGGCAGCGCAAGCGCCTTGATTTCTATCGACGGTTCGTGGGCCGCCAGGCCGCCGCCCCGGTGGAAGGTCGCCGCGATCCGCGGACCGGCCGCCTGAAGATCGTTACCGACAACTACCTGCCGGTGCTTTTTGACGGGCCTGACGCGTTGATGGAGACCCTGGTCACCGTGCGCATCGAGGCCGTGGATGCCCGCGGGAGACTGGTCGGTCGGCTGGATTGATACTCGAAGACCGCCAGCCTACTATGGTCTTGCGAAAAACCGGCTCGCCGCACTGGGTCGCGTCCTGGCGCGCGGCTACCTGGAGATCATCCGCAACACGCCTCTGCTGGTGCAGCTCTTTTTCGTCTATTTCGTGATGGCCCCGATTCTCGGGATCCAGGCCTTCCCCTCGGCCGTACTCGCCCTGAACCTTTTCGAGGGGGCCTATGCCTTGGAGATCTTTCACTCCGGCATCGTCTCGGTGCCCCGGTGTCAATGGGAGGCGGCCCGCAGCCTGGGGCTGTCCACCTGGCAGGTGTACCGGTTCCCCCAGACCCTGCGCTGGATCCTGCCGCCGCTCACCGGATAGGGGATCTCGCTGGCCGTGGGGAAAAGATCCAACTGACGGTGCTGCGAGACGAGCCGCCGCCGGCGGGCGGCCCCCAGACGTTCGAGACGCACTCCGGTTTTCAGCACGGCCGTCGCATTTCCAAAAGGGCCGGTGGGCCAGCCGAAAAACAGCGGGAGAAATGGATTCCGTCCTTGACGGCGTCGCCGTTTTGAGCTTGCATTTACGTTAACGTAAGGTTTGTGCGCACGTTTTTGGCACCTGGCAACCCCGGAAGATGGGAGAGGACCTGCAAGCCGTGGCGGCCAAGCTGCGCCGGCGGCTGGCGCAGTTGGAAGAAGGCCATCCCAAAGGCGGCTGAAGCCGCAGCCTGTTACCAAGGAGGTCAACCATGTTTGATTACCTGCTTTCCGAGCCGGCCCGGGGCCTGGTGGAAGAGGTGCGGGACCTGGTGCGCTGGGTGCCGCGGGAGATGGTTTTGGCCATGGACCGCGACGAGATCCGGTTCCCCAAAGAGTTTTTGCAGGAGGCGGGCCGGCGCAACCTCATGGGCTGCCGCTACCCGCGCCGGTGGGGCGGCCGCGACCTGGACTGGGTGAGCACCTGCGCCGTGATGGAAGAGGTGGGCACGCTGGGCTATATTTTCGCCTGCGTTTTCGGGGTGGGGGCCGAGCTGGTCTGCGATGCCATCATCCAGCATGGCAGCGACGCCCAGAAGGAAAACTACGTCAAGCCGTTGCTGGCCGGCGAACGCTTTGCCGCCGAGTGTCTCACCGAGCCGAGGGGCGGCAGCGATTTTTTCGGCACCACTACCACGGCTGAACGCCAAGGCGACCATTTCATCCTCAACGGCCAGAAACGGTTCATCGTTGGCGCCGAAGGTGCCGATTTCTTCCTGGTCTACGCCCGTACCAACCCCAACGCCCCGGCGCACAAGGCCCTGACCTGTTTCGTGGTCGACCGTGGCCCCGGGGTGGAGACCGCCTATCGCTACGGCTTGATGGGCTGCCGCGGCGGGGGGGCCGGACGGGTGGTGTTCCGCGACGTGAGGGTGGGGCCGGAGCACATCGTCGGTGAGCTGGACGGCGGCTACGCGGTCTTCAACACCATGATGATCCCCGAGCGCCTCGGCACGGCGGCCATGACCATCGGGGCGGCCCGTCCGGCGCTGGACGTGGCCACCGGCTACACCACCCGGCGCAAGGCCTTCGGCTCCACCATCAACCAATTCCAGGGGGTCAGCTTCCAGGTGGCCGAAGCCGCCATGCTGCTGGACGCGGCCCGGGCCATGATCTACACCACGGCCCGGGCGGTGGACACCGGGCAGCCGACGAACCTGGTCCGTCGCCTGGTTTCGGAAACGAAAAAGTTCGTCACCGAGGCCTGCCAGAAGGCGGCTCACAACAGCATGCAGGTCATGGGCGGCATCGGCTACACCGACATTTTCCCGGTGGAGCGCGTCGTGCGCGACCTGCGCCTGGCCTCCATTTGGACCGGCACCAGCGAAGTGATGAGCATGATCACGGCCCACGAGTGGTACCGGGAGTACGCCCAGCGCCGCTCCGGCCAGGTCGCGCGCGACTTCGAGTCAGACGCCGCCTCGTCGGACGCGGTGGAGGAAAAAATATACGAGTGAGACCGGCGGGGCCCAGAGGCCCGGCCGGTCAGCGGACCCAGGAAAAGAGGGCCGTGGCCAGGATCAGGACCACGATGCCCCAGAGGCGGCAGGTGCGGTCATTGGCTTTCTCCAGAAACCAGTTTGTAAACCACTGGCCGAGATTCTGCAGGTTGAAGGCGAACGTGGCCGCTTTGGTGAAGGCCAGGAGGCCCAGCAGCCGCACGAACCAGGGGTAGTGGCTGACGCCGGCGGCCACGATGAGCGCCAAACCGAACAGCGCCGGCCAGACGGCCACCAGGCGTGGATCGGCCTGGCGCAACAACCCCTTGATGACGCCGCGGGTCTCCTCGGTGTACAGGATCAGGCAGACGCCCACCGACAGCCAGAGAATGCTGATGACATAAAGAATCCATTCCATTGTAACGCCCTCCAGTTTGCCGTAACGTTAGCACGCTTCAGGCCCTCGTCACTTTAAGAAACATCATGGGCGGCTCCTGTCCTGCCGCCGGAAAGTTCTCCCAGGAGCTCTTCCACCGCGGCGCATTCCAGCCCGAAGGGCAGGTAGCCGGCGTAGCCGAGGATCGGCATGGCAAAGAGCTCGAAGCGCTGCACGTAGGGCACCGTGTAAGTCCACCCCACTAGGCTGCCCGCGTTCCACATTTCCCAGAAAAAGCCGCACACCAAGGCGGCCGCCGCCGATGTGACCACCGGTGACCAGTGGCCCCGGGTCGGCTCGCCCAGCAGGTGCCGCCGACCCCAGAGGGTTTGCACCGAGGCCACCACCCCCAGCGGCGCCACCCAAACCAGGGCAAATAGCTGGTTCGGCCAGGCGGCGATTGCCGCCAGGGCCGCGGCCGCCAGAACCAGGACCGCCGCCGCCGCGCGCCGGGGGCTGCGCGGGACCGGGGCCGGCCAGCCGTCCCAGCCGCGGCGAAACAGATCGAAACCGGCCAGCCAGTCCCGGGTGCCCAGCACCGCCGGCAGCACCGTGGCAAACGAGGCGGTGGCCAGGAGGCTGTAGGTCACGGCGCCGTATTCGGCGCCCGTGTAGTACCAGTTTTGCACGAAGCGGTTCAAATACTCGAAAAACCACCAGAAAACGGCGCTGCCGGCAAACAGGAACGCCAGGTGCCGCCGTTGGTGGGTCAGCATGCAGCGGCCGGTGCGCCGGTAGGCCAGGGCGTTGACCACGGCGATGTAGCTCAGCCAGAGGGGGACGAAGGTATGGGGCTGGCCGGCGGCGAACCAGTCAAAGCGCATCCAGGCCAACACCCAGCTCGCCGCTCCGGCCGCCAGAGCCAAGGATCCCCACCACGGCCAGCGTCCCCGGGGCGGCGGTGCGAGGCGGTGGCGCGCCAGGCCTCGCAGGCCAGTGACCAGCAGCGGCGTCACCACGGCGGCGATGAGGACGGCATAGCTCCAGAAGACAGGCCAACTGAAGGGCCGCGGAGGGACGGCCCGGGGGCGCGGTGGAAATTCGAGGTAGCCGCCGGGCGGGTTTCCGCTCAACACCGCCCCGGCCAAGGGCATGACCACCAGGATCAGCCCGATGACGATCCATTTGAGAAGCGTTGATTTCATGGGGCTTCGATCAATCGGGTTGACATGCCCCCTGCGGGGTATATACTCACCAGAATTTTGGGGCATCGATCCATGTCCGCCCCGCCCGGGCAACGATCGAAACGACCAGGAGAAACCATTGACGCGAACCAAGCAATCCGTATTGATCCTGAAGCTGGCAACCGACGGCTTGGACCCGTTCATCCTGCCCGGCTTCGTGCGCAACCTGGCCAAATCGGTGGTGGTCTACCCCCATATGAACCTAATCCGGGTGGACCGCAAGCTGCACTATTTGGGCTGGAGCGGTCAAAAGCTCGACCACAACGCCTTTCAACTGGCCCTGGCTGACATCGCCGAGGCCGATCTTGACGCCCACGTGCTGACCGACCAGATCTTCCATCCTTACTTTCACAACGCCTGAATGGAATCAAGAGCGCTCAGGGCGGACTTGCTGCTGCTGGCCACCGCCGCCATTTGGGGCTTCGCCTTCGTGGCCCAACGCATGGGCATGGACCACGTGGGGCCGTTCACCTTTAACGGGGTCCGCTTTGCCCTCGGCAGCCTCTCCCTCTTGCCGCTGGTGTGGCTGGAGGCGCGGCGTCCGGCGGTGGGCGGGACGGCGCGGCCCGGCGGCAAGTCGGTGTTCTACGGCGGGGCCCTTGCCGGGTCGGCACTGTTTCTGGGCGCATCCCTGCAACAGGTGGGATTGGTCTACACCACGGCCGGAAAGGCCGGCTTCATTACCGGCCTCTACGTGGTGATCGTACCGATTCTGGGGCTTTGCTACCGCCAGCGGCCCGACGCGGGGACCTGGATCGGGGCCGTGATGGCGGCGGCGGGGCTCTACCTGCTCAGCGTCACCGAGCAGTTCACCATCGCCCCTGGCGACCTGCTGGAGTTGGTGGGGGCCTTTTTCTGGGCCTGTCACCTGCTGATCCTCGGCTGGCTCTCGCCGCGGCTGCCCGTCATCTGCCTGGCCTGCCTGCAGTACGCCTGCTGCGCCCTGCTGAGCCTGGCGGTGGCCCTTGCCTGCGAGACCGTCGCTCTGGCGGCGATCCGGGCCGCGGCCCTGCCGATCCTCTACGGCGGCCTGGGATCGGTGGGTATCGCCTACACCCTCCAGGTGGTGGCCCAAAAGGATGCGCCGCCGGCCCATGCCGCCATCCTGTTGAGCCTGGAGGCGGTGTTCGCCGCCCTGGGCGGCTGGCTGATCCTTGGGGAAGTCCTCTCGCCGCGGGCCATGGCGGGGTGCGCCCTCATGCTGGCCGCCATGCTCATCAGCCAACTGTACGCCACCATCGTCGGCCGCCGCCGGCCGCCGGCTCAGGTTCACACCGTCCTGCCCAACGTCGAAGAATCCGCCAACGGGTAAAACCGGGAACCGCTTTTCATGTACCGCTTCGAGCCTATCGGCCGCATCCGTTCCTGCTTTCCGCAGAAATTCGGCATTCCGCGGCAGGCCGGGCTGGTGCCCCAGGCGACGGCGGTGCTGGAGCTGTTCGCCCCCTTCGGCCGCGCCGAGGCCCTGGCCGGCCTGGAGACATTTTCCCATCTCTGGGTGGTCTTCGTCTTTCATGCCCACCTTGATCGGCCCTGGCATCCCACGGTGCGGCCGCCCCGCCTGGGCGGCAACCGGCGCATCGGCCTCTTTGCTTCCCGCAGCGCCTTTCGGCCCAACCCCATCGGTATATCGGCGGTGCGCCTGGATCGCATCCGTCAAGACGGGGACCGGGCTGAGATCGATATCGGCGGCGGCGATTTTCTCGACGGTACCCCGGTGCTGGACATCAAGCCCTACCTGCCGTACGCGGATGCCATCACCGAAGCGGCCGGTGGATTCGCCGCCGACCCGCCGCTGCTGCTGCCGGTGGATTTTGCCCCGGAGGCCGAGACGGCCTGTCGCCGGAGCGGGGACGCCGGGCTGAAGGCGCTCATCACCGGGGTGCTGGCCAACGACCCCCGGCCCGCCTACGATGCCCGCAGGGATGGCGACGCCGTTTTTGGCATGCGGATCTGCGACCTGGAGGTCAAATGGCGGGTGCATCAAGGGCGGGTGGCGGTGCTGTCGGTGGCGCCGGCTACCCGGGATCTCCCGCCTTCGGCTGCTCTTCCCACCACCGACCCGGAGCCATGACCATGATTTCCCGCCAAGCCATCGCTTCCTTTGCCTTGAGCGACAAGATCAAGTCCGGCCTCATCTGGGCCTCGGCGGCCTGCGACCAGGCCGCCGGGTTCGACGGCCTCGCCCGCCAGGGGGCGGTGGCCGTGGCGGAGAACCTGCTGTCCATGGTGCTCAACGAAACCGTTCTGGTGCGACAGGCGAGCGGTAATGCCGACTGGGATGAAGCGGTGCGCCTCATGGACAAGGCCCGGGTGATGATCCGCTCCGGCGTTCCCGCCGAGGCGTCCTTTCATCTCACCCGGGCCCTGGGCGTGGTGACGGGCATCGGCCGCCAGGCCGGAGAGGCGCTGCGGCAACAGGGGCTGCTTTAGCGCTCCGGGGGGGGCGGAAGCCCGTTCAGGCCGCTTCCACCACCTCGGCCTTGAGGATGGTGACCGGCTCCTTGGGGACGTCGTCGTGCATTCCCTGGCGGCCGGTGGCCACCGCCTTGATCTTGTTGACCACCCCGTGCCCCTTGACCACCTTGCCGAAGACGGCGTAGCCCCAACCCTGGGGCGTCTTGGCGGTGTGGTTGAGAAAGTCGTTCTTCTTCACGTTGATGAAAAACTGGGCCGTGGCGCTGTGGGGATCCATGGTGCGGGCCATGGCGACGCTGTAGGCCTCGTTTTTAAGGCCGTTGTCCGCCTCGTTTTCGATGGGCGTCCGGGTGGGCTTTTCCTTCATGTCGGCCGTCATGCCGCCGCCCTGGATCATGAAGCCGTCGATGACACGGTGAAAGATCGTGCCGTCGTAGTGCCCCTCGTTGACGTACTGGAGGAAATTTTCCACCGTCTTGGGTGCCTTGGCGGCGTCCAGGTCGATGACGATATCCCCCATGCTGGTTTCGAGTCTGACCATGATTGCTCCTTTCGCGGGTTGAAAAAGTTCTTTTTCAAAAGCCCTCTCAGATAGTATGAATACCGGCAGGGGTCAAGAATGATGCTTTCGCAGAGACCCCTCGCCGGACCCGGGATGACGGGGGATTTTATCATGGCATCAAGAATGACAGATGCGTAAAAGGAGCCTTCCATGCCCAAGATACTGATTATCGGCGCCGGCGGCGTGGCCAACGTCACGGTGCACAAGTGCGCCCAGAATCCAGAGATCTTCTCCGAGATCCTCCTGGCCAGCCGCACCGTGGCCAAGTGCGAGGCCATCGCCGCCGAGGTGCATCGGCGTACCGGCCGCACCGTGGCCACGGCCCGGGTGGATGCCGACCAGACCGCCGAAGTGGTGGAACTGATCCGCGGCTTCGGGCCGGACCTGGTGGCCAACCTGGCGCTGCCCTACCAGGACCTTGCCATCATGGACGCCTGCCTTCAGACCGGGGTGGACTACCTGGACACGGCCAACTACGAGCCGCCCGACGAGGCCAGGTTCGAGTACAAGTGGCAGTGGGCCTACCATGAGCGTTTCGCCGCAAAAGGGATCATGGCCCTGCTGGGCAGCGGCTTCGACCCCGGGGCCACCAACGTCTTTTGCGCTTACGCGGCCAAACATCACTTCGACGAGATCCACGAGCTGGACATCATCGACTGCAACGCCGGCGACCACGGCCAGCCCTTTGCCACCAATTTCAACCCGGAGATCAACATCCGCGAGGTCACGGCCCGGGGCCGCTACTGGGACCGGGGTGAGTGGATCGAGACCGACCCGCTGGCCTGGTCCATGACCTACGATTTTCCCGAGGGCATCGGCCCGAAGAAGTGCTACCTCATGTACCACGAAGAGCTGGAATCGCTGATACTGAACCTGCCGGGGCTGAAACGGGCCCGCTTCTGGATGACCTTCGGCGACAGCTACCTCAAGCACCTGGAGGTGCTGGGCAACGTGGGCATGACGCGCATCGACCCGGTGGACTTCGGCGGCACCCGCATCGTGCCCCTGCAGTTCTTGAAGGCCCTGCTGCCCGATCCCGCCAGCCTGGGGCCCAAGACCCGGGGCAAGACCTGCATCGGCTGCCTGATGCGCGGCGTCAAGAACGCAAAGCCCAAGCGCTACTACGTCTACAACGTCTGCGACCACCAGGCGGCCTACGCCGAGACCGGTTCCCAGGCCATTTCCTACACCACCGGGGTGCCGGCCATGATCGGCGCCATGCTGATGCTCACCGGCAAGTGGCGCGGGCGGGGGGTGTTCAACATGGAGCAGTTGGACCCGGATCCGTTCATGGACGCCATGAACCGCTACGGACTGCCATGGACCGAGCGTACCTGGAACGACTGAACCCGGCGCGCCTGCCGTCGCCGTGCTTCGTGGTGGACGAGGCGATGCTGGCGGCCAACGCGGCGATCCTCGACGGGGTGCAGCAGCGCACCGGGGCCAGGATCCTGTTGGCGCTCAAGGGGTTTGCCACCTTCGCCACCTTCGGCCCCCTGCGGGGCGTGCTTGCCGGTACCTGCGCCAGCGGTCCTTTCGAGGCCCGCCTGGGCCGGGAGACCTTCGGGGGCGAGGTGCACGTGGCCTCGCCGGCCTACACGGAAGTGGATATCGACGAGTTGATCACGGTGGCCGATCACATCGTGTTCAACTCTTTGGGCCAGTTGCGCCGCTTTTTGCCCCGGGTGAGGGCCTCCGGGCGGCCCATCGAAATGGGGATCCGCATCAACCCGGAGCACTCCGAGGGGCGGGTGGCGATCTACGATCCGTGCACCGCCGGCTCGCGCCTCGGGGTGCGGCGCAAGGACTTCGCGCCCGAGATGCTGGCCGACATCGACGGGCTGCATTTTCACAGTCTCTGCGAGCACAACGCCGACGCCCTGGCGCGCACCCTGGAAGCGGTGGAGGAAAAGTTCGGCGCCTTTTTGCCCCAGCTCAAGTGGCTCAACATGGGCGGCGGTCATCACATCACCCGGGCCGACTACGACGTCGACCTGCTGTGCAAGTGCATCGAGCGGGTGAAAAACCGCTACGGGGTGCAGGTGTACCTCGAGCCGGGCGAGGCGGTGGCCCTCAATGCCGGCCTGCTGGTGGCCACCGTGCTGGACGTGGTAGAAACCGACGTTCTGCCCGTGGCCATCCTGGACACCTCGGCCGCCTGCCACATGCCCGACGTGCTCGAGATGCCCTACCGGCCCGAGGTGATTGGCGCCGGACGGTCCGGGGAAAAGGCCTTCAGCTGCCGCCTGGGAGGCAAAAGCTGCCTGGCCGGCGACGTGATCGGCGACTACAGCTTCGATACCGTGCTGCGCCCGGGCGACCGGCTGGCCTTCCTGGACATGGCCATCTACTCCATGGTCAAGACCAACACCTTCAACGGGGTGCCCCTGCCGGCCATTGCCCGCTACGACAGCCGCACGGGGGAGCTGGAAGTGGTGCGGCGCTACGGGTACGAGGATTTCAAGAATCGGTTGTCGTGATGTGCGCCGTTTCGAGAAAATTGAGTGCCTGCCGCCTTCGAGCGGGGCGTCGGACCGGTCAGACAAATCAAAGCAACCCACCAGATGGAGCCTTTCCCATGACTTCCGACAGCTTCACCTTCCGCACCGATGACGGCAGCGACATTTTCACCTACCGTTGGCTCCCCGACCCGGATACATCCATCAAGGCCGTGGTGCAGATTGCCCACGGCATGGCCGAGCACGCCGGCCGTTACGGGCGTTTCGCCGAGGTTCTAAATGCCGCCGGCTACGCGGTGTACGCCAACGATCACCGGGGCCACGGCCGCACCGCCGGTGATCCGGCCCGGACCGGCTACTTCGCCGACCACGACGGGTGGTTCAAGGTGGCCGGCGACCTGGTGCAACTGACAGGTATCATCCGCGAAAATCATCCCGGGCGGCCTGTTTTCCTCCTGGGCCACAGCATGGGGTCGTTTCTGGTGCGCACCGTCATCACCCAGGATGCCGGCGAGATCGCCGGCGCGGTGCTTTCGGGCACCGGGGGCGACCCGGGGCTGCTGGGCAAGGTTGGCCTGGTGATCGCTCGGGCCGTGGCGGCCCTCAAGGGGCGCCGCCATCCCAGCCGGCTGCTCAACGCGCTGTCCTTCGGCGGTTTCAACAAGGCCTTCGCCCCGGCGCGCACCGAGTTCGACTGGCTTTCCCGGGACAGCGCCGAGGTGGACAAGTACGTCGCCGACCCGTTTTGCGGCGCCGTTTTCAGCGCCGGCTTTTTCGTCGACCTGCTCACCGGCATGGCCTACATCCATCGGCCGGAGCAGATCGCCAGGATTCCCAAGGACCTGCCCATCTATCTGTTCTCGGGGGCCGCCGATCCGGTGGGCGATCGCACCCGGGGCGTGCAGCAGGTGGCCGATGCCTACCGCCGCGCCGGCATCCGGGACGTGACGGTGCGCTTCTACGAGGGCGGCCGCCACGAGATGCTCAACGAAATCAACCGCCAGGAGGTTTTCGACGACACCATCGCCTGGCTTGATGATCGTCTCGGTGGCTGACGGCTGCGTTTGCGGAAAGGCAAAAACCTGGCGAAACATGGCCCGGACGTCTTTGATTTTTCAAAATCGAGAATGCCCGTTCGAATCAGGCCGTTGACGTACTGCACAGCGGTCCGCATCAATGGGATCTTTCGCCAGAAAAGGCTCCGGAAAACCGCCACGCCCGATTCAATACACCCATCCCAAGCGCCCCAGGGCGATGACGTTGGCAACGATGGCGATGGCGGAGAGGCTGCCGACGAAGATCGTCTTGGCGCGCTTGGCTATTTAAATCCCTGTTCTTTGTGCTTCATCGCGATAGTCTCAGCCAAATTCTCAAGAGCTTTAAAATCAGCCTCTGACGGTAAGCCTTTGGAAAAAACAGGTTCGATAACTTCTACTTTAAGATTAGGAATCATCCCTGCCAAGACTTCTACAGTTTTAGCACCCCACCCGTAGGAACCGATAATGGAAAGGAATTTTGTTCTAGGTCTCAGGGCGTTTGCCAAGAACGCGGCATACGCGGCGTAAGGATGAGGCCCGGCTAGGATTGCCGGAGTTCCAACTACGATTGTCGCCGCATCAATCAGGGCCATGGCAAGTTTTCCTATATCCGTAACAGCAAGATTGAACTGTTCGACCCCGACGCCTTTCTCTACAAGAGCAGATACAAGATAATCAACCATCTGCCTTGTACTTTCATGCATGGTTACATACGGGATGACTACTTTGTTTCGGAGTGCGCCGAGGACCCAGTCCTTATAGGCATCAATAATGAGGGAAGCCCGGGGATATATCTGTCCATGGCTGGGGGCTATCATTTCTATCTCGTAGGATGCCAGTTTCTCAAGGTCTTTCTGGATTACGCTTCGAAAGGGCATCATGATTTCGGCGAAATAGCGCTTCGCCGCTTCTAACACCCGTCCTTCATCAGTAACGAATAGATCGGTTGTTGCGATATGGGAGCCGAAAAAATCACAACTGAAAAGAATTTTGTCTTCTTCGAGGTAAGTCGACATGGTTTCAGGCCAGTGGACCCATGGAGTATAGATAAACTTCAGGGTCTTGTCGCCAAGGGAAAGGGTTTCACCATCTTCGACAGTTATGAAATATTTTTCAGGTACCTGCAAAAGATCCATGAGCATCCCTTTTGCCTTGGAGCTTGCTATCAGCTTTGCGTCAGGGAATTTTTCAAGCACCTGCGGAATTGTCCCGGAATGGTCCTGTTCCGCGTGTTGGGAGATGACATAATCAAGTTTTGGAATCCCTTCAAGTTGGGAGAGAAGTTCATGAGCCATGGGCGGGTCAACAGTATCCAACAAGGCAGTCTTCTCGCTCCCTTCGATGAGATACGCGTTATAGCTTGTCCCGTCCGGAAGCGGGACAAGGGTGTCAAAAAGACGCCTGTCCCAATCCACAGAACCCATCCAGTAAATTTTGTCCTTGATTTTCCTTGGTTTCATAATACCTCCTTTGTTAGTTTTTTGCATTTTCCGACTAGTTTCCTTATCGTATTTCTCCTGACGCCTTTTTCAGCGGGGCGCGAAGCGGCTCCGCTGAAAAATTTTGTTAACACGTATAGGGCAGCTTTATAGGACTATTTGTTGCTGAATACCAGTTTTGCGCCGAATGATATAAAAACAAGTCCAGCAAAACCTTCCAACCATTTTTGCATCTGATTATAATGGTCACTGAATCTATTAGATGAAAATATTATTACAACAAAGGAATACCATGTTAAGGATATTGCGACCATCATAGTTATAATCAATATACCAATTAATGCCGTAGGTTCTTTTGGTAAAACAGATGCAAACAAACTTGTAATGAACATAGCGGTTTTGGGATTAGAAAGATTCGTTATCAGTCCTTTCCACCAATTCGAAAAATTGCTTTGAGAATTCTCCTGCTGAATATCTATATTAGTGCTGGATTTGTATAAACTAATGATCAACATAATTCCAAGGTAAATAATGTAGCTACCTCCTATTATTTTCAAAGTAGTATAAAGCCAGGGTGCTGCGATAAAAAGAAATGCAATCCCGAAAAAACCTGCAATCGACCAAATGATTGTCCCTGTGCAAGTTCCTAATACAACGAACATTCCTGCTAAACGTGTATGCTTAACCGTTGTGTGTGCTATAATAAAAAAACTGGGTCCTGGTGTGATAACAGCAATACCCCAAATCGACACTACACTTAATATTAAAAACATCAGGTTCATAATCTGCTGCCTTATATCGATTAATGGTTGACAAGCTCGTAGAAAGTCCGAAAAATACTATTTTCCCGATTTCGGGCTGAATGATTTCAATGGGTTACAGTAGTGAAAATTTCAAAATCCGACTTTTTGCGAATGAGTCGACAATGCTTGGGCCGATGTTTCCGGATAGACCCGCCTGCCTCGAATGATTTTCGATAAAAAAAGTCTATATTTCAATCGGTTAAACATTCCAGCCTTGTTGGATTAGCCCGAAAATTCCGGTCCAACGGTTTAGGCCGAACGGTAGCGAAACGCCGTGATGCGATGGAAAAATAATTAAAGATAAGTGATTCAAGTATGTTGTTGGCATTGATGGCGGACAGGTTGAATCCTGTATCAACGCATGTCGATCCTTTAAGGGCAAGGAGGTCAAGATGGACGCCTCTTCCCCAAAACTGCTCGACCAGGTCCGGGACGCCATCCGGCGCAAACACTACTCCGTCCGCACCGAGGCGGCCGGCTGCGAATGGGGCGGTCACTATATCCCGTTTCATGGCAAGAAGCCCCTCCCAGGAAATGGGATCTGCGGAAATCGAGCGGTTTCTGACCCATCTGGCGGTTGCCGGTTACCCCAGAATCAGGCGCTCTTTGCTTTAATATTTTTTATAAGCACGTCCTGCATATGGAAATCAATTAAAAAATCAATGCCCAGCAGGCCAAGCGACCCCAAGGGCTGCTGGCAGTGCTTTCCCGGCAGGAAGTTGACCGCCTGATGAACAGAGAAAGTGTCCATCCGACGGGTCAGACAGCTACGCACCGCGATTGAAAATGAGCTGCGATGGCTACCGGATGATGATGATGACGTAGTGCCGCAATACGTAAAAGAGCAAGAATTACAATTCGTTGATGCAAAAACCCAACCGGAAATTACTGATTGCTTCCACAACATTTTTTGTATTTTTTGCCGCTACCACATGGACAAGGATCATTCCTGCCAACCTTTTTCGATATTGCTGGCTTCTGCGGATTAAGCAACTTCTCCAGATCAGAAATATCCTCTGGTTTATCAGGCTCAAATCCTATAATGTAATGCCATCCATGCTTTGCACATGTTTCAGCCACATACCTTGCCTTTTCATTTGTATGAACACGAACAACAATTGGTCTTTTTTTCGATCCTAATTTTGCCATTTATTTGCCTGTCATATTTGTTTTATTTCTGCGCTAACGTCTAAGCTCACCTGCCGCTATGGAGCTTCAGCGGGATAGCGGTCAGGTGGAGCGCCTTGTTAGCCGTTTATTCAATTTTATCTCGTTTTTGCAAATTGTGTTTTCCGCATAACAACTGAATGTTGCCTGGAGTATTTGAAGAACCTCCCTTTGAAAAAGGTATTATATGGTCAAAATGAAGATCCTCTGTTGCTCCACACTTTACACATTTACCACCGTCTCTCTTCCAAACATCTAATTTGACCCATGTGGGGATAATCCTTCGGTGCTTTGGAGTGCTAGGGACAGGCTTCTCAAAATCTTCTTCGCCCTCAACTGCTACCAATTTGAATTTGAAAACATTCCTTCCATTACTTGGTTCAATCCAAGAATCAATCAAGTGAAAAACGCCATTATATGACCAAATGCCCTGTTTTATTTTTTCATATACTCTAATGCGCTCCGGTTCTCTCAACCCCTTTTTGTATTCCTGAGCAGCTTTATGAAATTTTCCATTTTCTGTTAAATTACCTGCGGGAGTATATTCGGGTTGGTCAATTTCTTTGGGACTTGGATTGTTTCTTGATTTTGGAGCATCATGACCTTCATATATGATCGTCGTTCCATCATTTTCATATCTATCTTCATATGGTGCACCAGGCCGAACAGACATCAATATTACGGAATGATTACCTCCAATTTGATAATTCATTCCTCTTTGCAGACTCACTCCTTCCCGCCTGCACATTTCAATGTATGGGATTATCTCGTTTGGCATTTATTATCCTACGGCTAACCCCTTTTTCTACCCAATCTCCATTTGTCCTGCTGCATGGTTGCATGCAAATTTTTAGAATTTTCTTTATAGAACGCCGACAGGCCCTTGTCAAACAGAAATCAAGGGAAATGCCTTTACTCGCATCGCCGAGCCGATTAACCTAACCAGTGTCCGTCCATAAATGGCCTTTTTGTCCAATCTCTGCGTTCTGCTCAAAAAATAATCCTCGGAATATCAACCATATGCCTGCGGTTATTTTTTTCGCAGGCCTTGATCTTGAACAAAAATTCTCA
>Ga0190359_1001065_pt1 | contig 17883 bp, 5 predicted proteins | sample 48721823_MG_FD_161269 | JGI IMG/M metagenome (GOLD analysis project Ga0190359, IMG submission 161269) | Hydrothermal vent microbial mat bacterial communities from Southern Trench, Guaymas Basin, Mexico - 4872-18-2-3_MG | ecosystem: Environmental > Aquatic > Marine > Hydrothermal vents > Microbial... | reverse complement strand
TGGTGCGGTAGTGGTGATTGGCTTGGTCGTGCTTGCTGCCCCATGCTTCGCCGATTGGTGGCAGGCGGCCGGCCCGTTGCCGGATGGGTACGCAACCGTGTCGGGCGCCCACGAGTTCCAGAATGAAGGGGTCGATGAAGGAGGCGACTGCGACTGGGAGTGCGCGCAGAGCATGTGGACGTCGTGGCGCATCACCGAGCACAACGCCGACGTCATGTACAGGAATAACGGGTACTACTGGACCGTCCAGGGCGATGGCGGCTCCGGCCAAGTCGAGGTTGATAGCAGCGCGCTCGGGGTAGCCTGCAGCCCAGGCGTCGTGCCGACAGGCACAGCGCCCGGCACGGGGACCTACGGCGCCGATGGTTACGTCTGGGTCTACTGCAAGGCGCCGGAGCCCTTCGAGGAGCAGTGTCAGCCACCCGCGAGGAAGCGGAAGATCTGGGTGCTCGACGTCAATCTCGAGACGCCCTGGGGCGGCGGGCCGGGCAACAACATCGAGGGCCTGCACAATGGGGATGGGTCGGACATCGACCGGGAAGGCTACGATGCAAGCTCGTACAACCATCCGGTGCGAATCAACCACAACCGTGACGACGATGATGAGAACGGTACCCCAGACGTGGAGCAGAGCGGCCCCGTCCCTGGGGAAGATGACCTCATCCCGGTCCAGATCCAGGTTACAGAAGGCATTCGCCAACATCAACAGGGAACGGTCAAGCTCACTGTCAGCGGCTGGGAGGACTGCCAAGGAGGAGTGTTCCCTGATCTCAAGCTCTGGCGGGATGCCAGCAAGGCGTCGCAGATCGTCCTCACGGACGGCCTGAGCAAGACCTACTCCTGCGCTGCCTTTCTCAGCGAGGTGATCGATGGCAGCGGCGGCTGGGTCTACGTGGAGTGCTGCGTACCCGCCGGCAGTTGGTACCCCGACATGCGAGTGTTCCTGAGCGTCGCGTACCAGACGAACTCACAGATGGATGACCCCGAGGACACAATCGCGTTTGACCCCTTCTGGGCTGACCTCCGAATCGACTCCGACAACACGAACAACTTCGGCTCTCCAGACAACTCCGATCACGAGGAGGAGATCGAGGATATCGCGGGCGACCCGGCCTACCCCGGCAAACTCGTCCCGACGAACGACAATGACAACGACGCCGATGGCATTCCCGACTACGCCGACGGTTTCGACCTCGACGGGGAGGAGGGGACCGACGACGACAGAACGGGTGGCGAGCAGTTCGTGCCGATGTTCCTCGGCCTCGGACACCCGATGAACTACTCCCAGACGCGCATTACCTTCGTCTACGATGCCTCCGACCCGTCAGGGGTCACCGCCGAAAGTGGCCAGTACACGCTGCCCTCCGGCGGAGCACTTCGCCTCTGGACCAAACCGGGCGATGCGGAACGCAACAAGAACAGTGTAGAGGCGGGCGGGGACTTCGTGCCGGCTGGTGTGCCTGTGGCCGCCAGCCACTTCCAGAGCGCCGGAATGGGCCTCGCCCTCTACGTGGAGGGGGTGCGGACCAGCCAGAGCGCCGCAGACCGGCGCATCATCGCCATCGTTGAGCCCGACGGTCCCGATGCAATCAGCATCCCCCAGAGCGACGCGGTACGCGTCACCGTTGTCCGCCTCGATGCCGACGTGGACTCGGACAACACCAACGGGTTCGACGCCCCCGACCGCAGCGACGATGAGGATGCTATCGAGGACATCGCTGGCGACCCCGACTACCCCGGCAAGGTCCTTACCGTCAACGACGATGACGATGACCACGACGGCGTGCCCGACTACGCCGATGGCTTCGACCTCGACGGCCAAGCCGACACCCCCGACGATCTCAATGAGTCCGAGCACTTCACCCCCCTCGTCATCGAGCTTTCTCCCGGCTTCGACCCTACCACGGCCCAGCTCTGGATCGACTACAGCGATTCGGACCCGGCCGGCGTTACTCACCAAGGCACCCCCGCCGTCTACTCCCTGCCTACCGGCGGCGGCTTGCTGAGGCTTTGGACCAAGGACGGCAGCCAGGCGCGTAACAAGGCGGCCGTGGGCGGTGGCGGGGACTTCGTCCCCAAGCTGACCTGGGTCGACGTTGCCGATCTCAATCCCAGCGGGAACACAATCACCCTCTACGCGGAGGGGGTCTACGCCTGCTCGAGCCTCGCTGCGCCGGCTCGCATCAGGGTCGAGGCGGACCCGGATGGCGACGGCCCCGCCTGGTTCGTGCATGGGGACGCCGTGCGCCTGAGTGTCCTCGGCGCGGATCTCGACATCGATTCCGACAACAACAACGGCACTGCCAATCCCGACCACAACGCCTACGAGGACCAGATCGAGGACATCGCCGACGACCCCGACTACCCCGGCAAGTACCTCGACGTCAACGGCAACGACGACGACAACGATGGCGTGCCCGACTTCGCCGATGGTTTCGACCTCGACGGGCAGCAAGGCAACGCCGACGACGCCAACGCCAACGAGTACTTCGCCCGCGTGGTGCTCTGCCTCCCCGACCCGATCGACCGCGACATCGCCACCGTGCGGCTCACGTACGATGCATCCGACCCCGCCGCCGTCGTCGCTGCGGGTGATCCTGTGACCTACACCCTACCCACCTCCGGCAAGCTGCGCCTGTGGACCAAGAACGGCTACGAGAGCCGCAACAAGAACAGCGTCAGTGACCCACAGAGCCCCGGCGACTACGTCCCGCCCGGCGATCACGACGCCACGGCCCTCGGCTTCAGCACCTACGGCGGCCTGGTCACCTTCTACGTCGAAGGCACCCAGGCCAGTCACGCCATCGCCGATCAGCGCCTGCTCGTCGAGATTGACCCCGACGGCCTCGTCGGGCCCCTGTCCTTCGTCCCCCACGATGCCGTCCGCATCACCGTCCTCGGCGTGGACCTCGACATCGACTCCGATAACGACAACGCTCTCGACGCCCCCGACCGCAGCGCCTACGAGGACCAGATCGAGGATACTGCCAACAACCCCGCCTACCCCGGCAAGGTCCTCGAGCCCAACGACAACGACGACGACAGCGATGGCATCCCCGACTTCGCCGATGGCTTCAACTTCGACGGCCAGGCAGGCAACGCCGACGACCAGAACGCCAGCGAGGACTTCGCCCAGCTCGTGCTCGAAGTCCCCGCCCCCATCAGCCTCACCAACGCCACCGTCACCATCACCTACGATGCCTCCGACCCCGCCGCCGTCACCTACGACACCCAGACCCAGACCTACACCCCCGGCGACGGCGCCCTCCGCCTGTGGACCCAGGACGGCAGCGTCGCCCGCAACAAGGCCACTCTCCTCCAGGGCGGCCACTACGTCCCGCCCAAGACGTACGACGCCTCCGACCTCGGCCTCTCCGGCGAGAGCCGCACGATCACCCTCTACGTCGAAGCCATCCGCCCGAGCACAGCCACCGCCGACCAGCGCATCCTCGTCGAGGTGGACAGCGACGGCACCGGCGGCACCAGCGGCTCCATCAGCCCCGACGCCGTCCGCATCACCGTCGGCTACGGCGACCTCGACATCGATTCCGACAACGACAACGGCTTCGCAGCGCCCGACCGCGACGCCGCCGAGGACCTCAACGAAGACACCGTGGGCGACCCCGCGCACCCCGGCAAGTACGTCTTCGTCAACGACAACGACGACGACGGGGACGGCATCCCCGACTTTGCCGACGGCTTCAACTTCGACGGCCAGGCCGGCAACGCCGACGACCAGAACGCCAGCGAGGACTTCGTTCAGCTTGTTCTCGAGTTGCCTGAAGATCTGGATGTCTCCGTCGCCAGAGTGAGGTTCACCTACGATGCCTCGGATCCGGTGGCCGTTGCCTACAACGCCGAACAGGACGCCTATGCGCCAGGTACCGGGAGCGCGAGACTCTGGATGCAGGACGGCAACGCGGCGAGGAACGGGGGGAGCATCTTAGATGGTGGCGACTTCGTGCCTGACGGGACCGCCATCGAAGCTGCCGCTCTTGGCTTCACCCCCACGCAACGAGTGGTGACCCTCTATGCCGAGGGGGTCAGCATGAGTCCCGAGGTCGCCGGGCTGCGAGTCAGGGCTGAGATCGACCCGGACGGGGAGGGCGGAGCCGGGTTTGTCTTTGCCGACGCCGTCCGAGTCACTGTCCTTGGCGTTGACCTAGACATTGATTCCGACAACGACAGCGATCACGACGTGCCAGAGCGGGATCCAGCCGAGGAGCGATGGGAGGACGTGCCTAGCGACGACGAGCACCCGGGGAAGATCATCCTGGTCGGGAACGCTGACAGTGACGCAGACTCCCTGCCGGATTTCGCCGACGGTTTCGACTACATGCCTGGTGTGGCGGCTGACAATCTCTCGGAAGGAACGAAGTTCGTGCCGTTGGTCTTGGAGATTGGGGCGCTGGCGGGCCTGTCCGAGGCAGAGATCGAGTTCTCCTACGCCGCCTCCGATCCCGACGCTCTGGAGGCCACGTTGGACCATCCCTACCCTCTGCCGGATGGCTCGTTGCGCATCTGGCGGAAGGACGGGTCCGTGCAACGGGATAAGCGCGGCGTACAGAGCGGAGGCGACTTCGTTGCCTCCGGGGTCCGCTATCCGCCCACCGCTCTGGGCTTCCAGGACGGGCGCGTCACGCTCTATGTAGAAGCTGTGCGAGAAAGCCAGCAGACGGCCGACTCGTCCATTCTCGTGAGTGCGTACCCCAATGGGCAGGGGGGTGGCTTGTGCTGCCAAGACCGTGTGCGCCTGACGGCATCGAGAATGGAGCTTCTCCTCAATACGGTCTGTCTCGGTGAGCCGATAGAGACCTCAGTCCTGTGCGTGACCAAGCTGCCCGAGCCTGATGAATCAGGGCGGACTTACGGCACGGGGCGTGGTGCTGTGGCTGCCTACACTATCCGCATTCATGACCCAAGGGAGGGATTCACTGTTGCGCGTGTCGGCGACCAAGACGTGGCCATCGAGCGCGTGGGTGGAGTGTACACGAATCCCACTCTGTTCCTGTGCATTCTCCCAGAGGATCAGGACATCGTCGATGCGGACAAGCAGTACCAACTCCGCCTGGACGAGGTCGTCGCGCAACGATACAGCGCGAGTGTCCTCCCGGATGCGGAGGACGCTGACCCTGCTTCTTGGACCGTCACCCAAGAAGGGCAGCCCCAGGTCTCAGTTGCGGACGGTGTCCTGACGGTCAACACTGTCGACGTCGAGGCGGCCTATGCGGCCAGGATCACGAATGGAGCTCTCTGGCAGACAGGGAAGTACACAGTTGTTGAGGTGCGCTTCAAGATCGTGGGGCACGGCGCACAGGGCCAGGACGGCGCGCTGCGCATCAGCGTGGGTGACCAAGCGGACCATTGGGAGATAGGGATCCGACCTGACAGGTTCGTACACTACCAAGGCGGCAACCGAGCGGAGATTCCTTTCCCGCCCGCTATCGGCGACAATGGTAGCCTGCTCGATGGCCAGTTCCACCTCTTCCGATTCGTCCGTGCCGCGGGTGCTGGGCAGGCAGCGATCTCAGTTGACTACGAGGCTACCCACACGTCGAACACCGTAGGGGGAGCCGGCAGTGGAGCGTCCTGGATCGAATGGGGGGACCCCGGGGAACAGGTGCGGGGGCATGTGCAGTACGACTTTGTCCGATGGTGGCACGCGACTCCCGGTGAAGTGATCTATACGACGTCCCCTAGCCAACTCATTGACGGCAGGGACATCATCCATCTGGCAACCGACGAGCTTGAGTTCTCCTACAACCCGGGGTCAAAGGTGACGCGGCACGTTCCTGACCCGGAGCTACCATCTGACAGAGTGGTCGGGGAACTTGTCCAAGAGGTAGTCGGCGAGATGGAGGCCGAAGGCTGGGCACCGGCCAACCCGAATGACCCGGGCGCTTTTGGCAAGGAGGTCCACAGGAGGACATCAGTCAAGCTGCACGGGAAGAAGGGCTGGGTCGCGGATGTCTACGTGGAAACAAATACCAGGAAGGTTCTCTCGATCGGGGATCCCCCCGAAGGGGTCCCGAGTCGCACGTACACACAGGTGGATGCCATTGCCCTGGACGGGGACTACACGTTCAAGGCTGGGGACATTCTGGACCCGGACGCAATAGAAGTATACGAGATTAAGACGTCCCTGAAGGGATCGGTCGACCAGCGCCAGCACCTCAAGCTCAAGAGGATCAGCGGCGGGAAAGGCGTGCGACTGACGCGCTCGAAGAAGGTCTATGAATCCGGCGCGTACAAGCTCAACAGGCGCGTCAAGAACATTACGCTGGTCCTGGACATGCTGTCCCTCGCCGACACGGCGTACGCCTTCGTCGAGATGGACAAGTATCAGAACGAGTGGGATGAGCTCGAGCGTCTGATGAGAAACGTGAGGGACGCCGAGACGCCCAACGAGAAGAACCTCTACGGAATCGAGGCAGCCGAGGCAATGGCGCGCTATCTGAGTCACTTCACACCAGACAGCCTTGGGAAGAACTGCATGCGGCTGATGATGGAGCGCCGTCTCATGAGCCAGTGGGACACGAGCGACTGATGCAGCCTTCGTTGCGTTCGCGTGTGGTGGCGTTCACGCTCCGTGATCCAGTTGTGAGATCATGTGGATCTGCATGTCCACATTTCGCACGATCACGACGTTGGGGCCAAGCCACGGAGTCTCGCGATCCAGAGTGGTCCGCGGCGGCGCCGCAGGCGCAGATTGGCTTGGGCAAGACGGGTCCTGAGGTACGGAGCTTGGGCAACGGGAGGCCACAATCACGAGGAGCCGGCCAGCCTCGTAGGCCCGCTCGACCACTTCAGGCATTCTCCCATCGTGGTCGGGCCTGTGGTCTCAATGGCGAGCTCCAGTATGATAGGTGGGCAATGTCCAAGGGCAGGCACATGCTGTTCGCGCTGGTGGTCGTTGTCCAGGTGGTTTCATCAATGGCCTTCGGAGCAGAGGAGCGCCTTGTCCCCATGCTCGGACAGACACACAAGGTTAGAATCGACACGCTCGATGACTGCGTCCAAGACGTGCGCCTTGGCTTCCTTGCGACAGAGTGGGTGGGGATCTGCTCTGACCCACCCTCGTTCTACTTCTATCAGCGCGGGAAGCACCTGTCCTTTGAGCGTGAGGGGACGCGGGTGTTCGTCAAGACTGATGGCGGTGCTAGACAGCTTGGGGTGATGCTGGTGGACACGCCACAAGACACGCGCGTCCTTGTGGAAGCGCTGGACGCGCAGATGGAGGTTCCCACAATCTGCTGTGGGGCAGACGCGCTGGGCTCGCTCCCCCGGCTTCCTGCGCGTCAGGCTACGGCACTGGCCGTGGTGGCCCCTGGGGCATGTGATCTCAGGCCTCTGTCACAACAAGCAGGACTCCACGCGCTGAAGGTGTGGTCGCCCATGGGGAAGGGCGACCTCCGACCCTTGTCGGCCTTGACGAACCTCCAGTCGCTGGACCTGACGGGCTGCTCCCGTGTGTCCGATCTGACCCCCCTTCTCGGTCTCGGCCACCTGAGGCACTTGAGTCTGTGGGGGTGTGTGGCAGTCAGGGATCTGTCGGCGCTCGCGGAACTCAGCAGCCTGGAGAGGCTGGACCTGACGGGCTGCACGCGCGTGGAGAGCCTGAGCCCGCTGGAGAGACTCCGCGGGATGGCGTGGCTCAGATTGACGCACTGCGGGGAAGTCCGCAACTTGGTGCCGCTCAGGCGCCTTGAGCGGCTTTCAATGCTCTTCCTGGGGGGCTGCTCGGAGATCTCTGACCTGTCGTCGCTCTCTGCTCTGCGGCGGCTGACGTTCCTGGAGTTGTGGGGCTGTCGAGGTATCCGCAGCTTGGAGGCGCTTGAGGGGCTGTCTTCGCTCTCCCACCTGAACCTGCGAGGGTGTAAGCAGATTGAGGATCTGTCACCATTGAGCAACCTGCACCGGGTCAGCTACCTCAGCCTCGCCGAGTGCCCCAAGGTGTCAGACCTCTCCCCTCTGAAGGAACTCCGTTCGCTGTCGTGGGTAGTCTTGAACGGGTGCGATGGCGTAACCGACCTCACGCCGTTGCGTGCTGCCATACGGAGGGGAGCCAACATCTCTGTGGATGAACGACTGATGGCGCAGTTGGCGGCACTCCGGAGGCGGAAAGGGGAGTGATGGCAGGGCCTCGCACGCAAAGCAACGCAAAGCGCTCACCTTCGGCTGGCACTGCTTGCGCCGAGAGGAGGCCCCTGCTGTGCCTTGTCCTGCTCTCATTCGTCGTGGTCTACTACGTATTGGGTTCCGCAGCCGCCGCCTTGGCGCCACACTTGGAGAGTGGCAGGCTTGATTTCGCGGGTGGCGCGAAGTGCATGATCTGGACAGGTACGTTCCTTTGGCGCCACTGGTACATCCTCGTGCTGGTCCTCGCCGTTCCCCTCCTCACGGAGGCCATTTGGGGCAAGGCGCTTGGCCGGTGGCTCACGTATGCGTACCTGGCCGTGCTCTTCCTGTTACTTCTCCTGGGCTACGCGACTGTGCTCTTCATCTGCGAGACGTTCGTTCATAGGACGCCAGCCGACCCGGTCTGGGGAGTCCACTGAACTGAATCACGTCCGCGAAGACGCCTGACGGCTTGTGCTGCTCCTCGGGCTCTCACGGGGTTCCTCCGTTGGGCGTGGGCCTTCTCGGGACCGTTGCGGCCCGCGCGTTGGGGTTCTCGCCCATGTTGGCTCGTCTCTCTTGTGGGAAGCACGCGCTCCTCGGCATTCTGCCGCTCCTGTTCGCATGGACGACCGCTGCCGAAGCCGGGGCTCCAGCAGCGGCCCCCGAGCCTATATCGATCTCCTTCCCGCGGGACGGGGATATGGTGCGGGGGCTGGTGCCGGTGTTCGGGACGGCGCGGTGCGAGGGGTTCCTGCGGTTCCGCGTGGAGTTCGGCGAGGGGCGCCAGCCCAAGCAATGGCACGTGATGCGGGTGTCGGAGAAGCCCGAGCGCGAGGACCCCTGGGCCGCGGGGAAGGTGCGGTGGGACCCCGACCGCGGCGCGAAGGGCAACCTGGCCGACTGGGATACCGGCCTGACCTCCTACCACTACGGCTACGCACCGACGCAACGCAACCTCAACGGCGTGTTCACCGTCCGCGTCGTCGTCGAGGACGAGAGGGGGGAGGCCGTCGAGAAGCGCGTCGTCGTCCAGGTCGCCCGCATCGTCGGCCGCGAGATGGGCGGCATCGCCGAGAGCAGCGACGGGAAGGTGTTCCTCAACGTCCAGCCCGAGTCCACCGTCCGCGACGGCGTGCTCGTGGGCATCGAGCCGGTGCACCCCGTGGACAATCCGCCCATCGTCGAGCTTCCGGCGGCGAAGGGCCTCAAGCAGGTGGGCAGCGTGTACGAGTTCCGTCCGCCCGGCCTCGAGCTCGTGAAGCCGGCCTCCTTCCGCATGCACTACGCCGAGGCTGACCTGCGGCCCGAGGCCGAAGGGGCCAAGCCCCTGCCCGAGGACCGCCTGGGCATCTACGCCTGCGACGCGGGGAAGAAGACGTGGCGTCGGCTGCCGTCCACGGTCCTGGCCGGCGAGAACGCCGTGCACGCCGAATTGGCCGAGGTGACGCGCGACGTCGCCTTCTACGGCCTGTTCGCCGACGTGACGCCGCCCCCGCCGCCCAAGCTCTCGCCTCCCGCCGCGACGAGCGCGAGCGCCCGCATCCCCCTCGCCGGGCAGGCGGAGCCTGATGCGAAGGTGGAAGTGCTCGTCGGCGGCGAGCCGCGCGCCACCGTGACGGCCAATGCCGATGGAGCCTTCCAGATCGCCGGCTTGGCCCTGGCGAGGGGCGGGAACGTCATCCAGGCGCGGGCCATCGACGGCGCGGGGAACACTAGCTTACCGTCTGAGGCCGTCCGCGTAGCTCACGATCCCCACCCGCCCAAGGCCGTGCACAGCGTCGAGATCCTCGGGAAGCTCAAGGCGGCCCGCGGCGACCGCTTCCTTATCAAGCTCGTCGGCGACGACGCCAGCCCACAGGCCGACACCACCCGCGTCCAGGTGACGAACCAGACGGACTGGCAGCCCGTCGAGCTGGAGCTCACCGAGACCGGACCCGCGACCGGCATCTACGTCGCCCCATTCACGGTCGGGGCAAAGACCGACGCCGAGGCAGGGGTCATCGCCGCTCAGAAGCACGGCGAGATCGTCACGGTGGCCTCGCTCCAGGACAAGTCGAAGCGCGCGACGCTGGAGTACCTCGACCACATCCCGCCGCGGGTGCCCACGGTGGTGTCCCCCACCCACCCCAGCGCCTGCCAGAACCCGTTCGAGGGCACGGACGACGAGGCCCTCGGCGAGTGGGCGAACCTCGATGGCGAGTACGGCGCGACGTTGCGCGTCGAGCGTGAGAAGGGCAACGGGTACCTGATGCTCGTGAAGCCGAAGCGCTGGGGCCACCTGGGCGCCATCGCGCGGAGAACCCCCTACGCGGCGGCGCAGTTCCCGCTGATCACCTTCGACTACCTGATCAACCACGACGTGAAGATGGACGTGATGGTGCGGCGCGGCGGCTGGCAGCTCGTGCCGCTGAGCGACGACCAGAGCAGGGAGAGCCGGCAGTTCGGCCGCAGGCCGTTGGTGTCGTTCTGCGGCATCCAGGCGGACGGGCGCTGGCACTCCGCGTCGCTCGACCTCGGTGCTGCCCTGGCCCACGCGCACCCCGGCGGTGGCGACCTCCGCGTGGACGAAGTCCGGTTCGTCAACTGGGACGTCTCGGCTTACCGCCGCCTCAGCTTTGGGCGGACGGGCACGCGCGGCTCCTTCTACTGCATCGACAACTTCCGCATCCTCGGCTATGGCGGCCCCAACGCGTCGTTCGAGTGGACCTCCGAGGACGAGAACGGCATTGCGGGCTACAGCCTCGTGCTCGACCAGAAGCCCGACACGATCCCGCCGGAGCAGAACATGGGCCTCGCCACCGAGAAGGCGGCGCAGGGCCTTGCCGAGGGCCGCTGGTACCTCCACGTCCGCGCGGTGGACAAGCCGGGGAACTGGGGACCCGCCAACCACTACATGGTCTTCGTGGACACCAAGGCGCCCGCCGTGGCAGGCGTGGCGCCCCAGGGCAAAGCCGCCTGGGACACGCCCGTGGAGATCCGCTTCGACGACGCCGGCGGCTCGGGCGTGAACCCCTACAGCGTTCGGCTCAAGGTGGCCGGCGAGACCTACGGCACCGACAACGGGGCGCTGAGCCTGGACCCTGTGAGGCAACTGCTGACGTTCCATCCCATGGCCCACACGGTGCGCGAGTGGAGAGGGAGCCGCTACGAGGAGGGAGCGCGCCCGTTGTTGCTCGCCGACGGCCAGACCATCGAGGTGGCGCTGCTCGAGGCGGCGGATCACGCGAAGCACGCCGTCGAGAACACGCCGGCCTGGAGATACCAGGCGACCTCGCCGCTGAAGGTGACGCCGGCCGACCCCGACGGCCGGAACGGGTGGTACGTGACGCCCCCGAAGATCAAGATGGAGGCGCCGGACAACGCGGAGGTCGAGTACCAGTGGGCGATCACCCCCGAGCAGGACGAGCTGTTCCGGCGCGGCAACAGCATCAACCGCCTGACCATCACCGTCACCGAGGGCAAGGGCAAGGAGGCGAAGGAGACCCGCTACGTCAAGCCCTTCAGGCTTGACACCACCGTGCCCGATGTGGCGGCCACCGTCATCCCCGAGAAGCCTGGCCCCGACGGCGTCTACCCCCAGCCACCCACCATCGTCCTGCGCCACGACGACTATGCGCTCGTCGAGGGCGGCCTCACCTGCCAGGGCTACGCGAGCGCCGACTGCACCGGTGAGCTGCTCTTCCGCCAAGAGGCGGTGGACCTCGGTGCCTGGCAGCCGCCCGGCGACCTGCCGGCCCCAGTCCGCAGCGTGAGCTGGACCGGCCGCCTGCGCGCCCCCCAGACCTCGGCCTATACCCTTGCCCTCTGCTTCGCCAAGGGCCAGTCCCTCCAGCTCCTCGTCAGCGGGGAGGTCGTGCTCGACAGCCGGAAGGCGCCCGACGGCGCCCAGGAGGTCGAGGCCGAGCTGCTGCTGACGAACATGATGCAGCCCGTCGAGCTGCGCTGGCTCGAGCCCGTCGGCGACGGCCCCAAGGCCAAGCTCGCCTGGCAGAGCGAGAGGATGGGCCGCCGCGAGGATGTCCGACCGGAACACCTCTTCGCCCTGAAGAGCCTCGCCACCATCCACTACCACTGGGACGACGGTGAGGATGCCGTCTACGTCCGGCCGCTGACGGCGCCCCGCGGCCGCCACGTTCTCCACGTCCACGCCGGCGACGAGGCCGGCCACACCAGTCGCGCCCGTTCGCTCAGCTTCGCAGTGGCCGGCCCATAGCAGGCGCAGGATGGGGCTCCGGGGCCCGCGACGTCATGCAGCCACCGGATGCTTGATCTCCCGTTGCCATGGGGCTATGCTGTTGGCAGGGTCAGCACCGAACGTGTCTCTCTCAGGGGAAAGCCGATGATGGGACGGGCGTGCAGGATGCTGGCGGCTGGGGCGGCCATGGCCGCTGCGTGCGCGGTGTGCTGGGCCGGGGCGCCGGCGAAGGTGGATTGGCGGGAGAGCTTTGGGCAGGTGCGGCGGCTGATCCGCGAGGGGAAGCTCCCCGAGGCGGAGAGGCAGATCGACTCTCTGCTCGCGCAGGAGCACGCGGCAACGCCCCAGCGGCTCGAGGCGGAGGAGCTGCGCGGCTTGGTGCGCCTGGAGCAGGGGAAGGCCAACGAGGCGCTGGCGATCTGGCGCGAGACGGAGAAGCAGGCCGCCGGCCTCAACCAGGCCCAGCCGCGGGGCATGCGCTACACCGAAGCGGCCAAGTACTTCCTGAGGGCCGGCGCCTTCGACGACGCGGCCCGCGCGGTCAAGAAGGCGCTCGCCGCGGGCCAGGAGGCCCACGATCTGGGCTTCCTCGCGCAGATGCACGTCTACGAGGCCATCCTCTGCGAGCACAAGGGCCAGGCCGCCGAGGCCGGGAAGGCGCGCGCCAGGATGCGCGAGATCCTCTGTAGCCCCGAGGGCCGTGAGAAGCTCGGCTGGGTGCTCTCGCGCCTGCGCGACGTCGGCCGGGACGCCCTCGCCCTCGAAGTGGCCGACGAGACCCTCAAGGCGGAGCCGTTGGCCGGCGCGGGCGACAACCTGCTCCAGCTCGGCAACCAGTTCCGCAAGGACGGCGAGGCGGAGATCGCGCGCCACTGCTACGCGCTGGGCGCCCGCGTGCCGTGGGACAGCGCCTGGACGTCGCGCTTCCCTCGGCAGTGCCTCCAGGGCCTCGCGGAGATGGACCTCGACGGGAACCGCCTGGACGCGGCGCTCGGCGAGGCCAGGCTGCTCTACCTGTTCGCCGAGGTCCAGCACATCCAGGGGCCGATGAACCTGGTGGCCCAGATCCTGAAGAAGGCCGACGGCGACATCAACAAGCGGGTCCGCGCGTTCCTCGAGTACCAGCGCTACGGCAAGCCGGGCAAGGACGGGCAGGCCGGCACGGCCGACGATCTCCAGGATCCCCTCGCCGCCGTGCCGCTGCCCAAGGCCGAGCCGCTCGGGAAGCTCGACGATCTGCTGGCGCGGACGGACCCGCTGGATGCCCATCTGCGGATGAGCCTGTGCATGCAGCACCGACGGTTCGACATGGCGCTCGTCGAGGCCATGGCCGCGTACCGCGCCGCGACGGACGAGAAGCTCGCCGACCCGATCTACGCCGTCGCCACGGCCCTCAAGGCGATGGACGGCGACCTGTTGAGGGCGAACCGCTATCTGATGTTCCAGCAGGCCGGCCCCGCCGGCAAGGACGGCAGGCCCGGGACGGGCGACGATCTGGCCGACCCGCTCCAGGGCATCCAGCTCCCCGGGGTGCCGCGGCGCGACAAGCAGTTCGCCGACGCCGTCGCCGCCTGCAACGATACACCAGAAGGGCTGCGGCGCAAGGGCGTGCTCCTGCTGGCGTGGGGCAAGTCGCAGGAGGGGCTGGAAGTGATGAAGGAGATCTACGCGCGGTGCGGCGTGCAGCCCGACGCCCTCAAGGAGGCCATCCTGGGCGTCGCCGCCGGCCTCAAAGCCATCGACGGCCACGTCCATCGCGCCAACCAGTACCTCCTCTACCAGAAGCACGGCCCCGACGGCCCCGATGGCATCAAGGGCACGGCCGACGACGTCCGGAACCCGCTCGAGGCCCCCGCGAAGCGCTGAGGCCCGGAGGGGCGCGATGCTCCGCACACACGGCTGCCTGACGCTGGCCCCGATCCTGCTGCTCGCCGGATCGCCGGCCCTGCTGGCTGCCGAGCCGCAGGACCCGTGGGAGTCGGTTGAGGTCCAGCGCGCGGTGGCGGCCTGGGCGCAGGCCGAAGCCCAGCGCCTTGCCGGCGAGCCAGGGGAGAGCGCCCGAGGCTACGGCAGATCGGCCACCCTGGCGCGCCACGCGTTGGCGGCCCGGGGCGACAAGGCGGCGGACCCGATCCTCCAGACCATCCTCCGGCTGAGCCTCAGCAGCAAGGCCCAGGCCGAGACCGCCGCTCAGGCGCCCGCGGAGCCCGTTCCGCCCGAGGCGATGCTCCGACGCCTCGCTGAGGTCAAGGCCCGTGGCGACAGCCTGACCGCGCAGGGCCACGTCTTGGAGGCCCGGCTTGCGTACCACAGCTTCCTGGCCGCCGGCGACCTCTTCCGCAGGCGGTACCCGAACGACAAAGGGGTCGAGGCCGTCCGCTGGCTTCGCGGCCGCGTCGAGCGGAGCCTGGCCGGCCTGCCTGCCGAGGCCGCGGCCCCTCCCGAAGGCACGCGCGATTCCGTCGAGCAGGCGATCCGCGAAGCCGTCGAGGGCGCCGAGCAGCCCGAGGCCGTCGAGCCCCGGGACCCCCTCGGCCTGACTCTGCACACGTTGGATGCCGGGGTCCGCGTCGTTTCTCCCGAGTGCGCCTACAGCCGCCTGCTCGACGCGGCGGCCGCCGTGCCAAGCGGCTACCTGGCGCGGGTGAGAGCCTTCGACGACGGTCTGCCCCCCAACGCCGTCGGCCGCGCCCTGGCGGCGCTCGGTCCCTATGCCACGGCCCCCGACACCTTGGGCCAGGACAGCCCTGCCTTCGGCCTCGCCAAGGCGCTCGGCGCCCTCCCCGTCCTGAGCGCCGCAAGCCGGGACGCGCCGCTGGGCACCGGGGGAGCAGGGGACCTCCTCGTGGCGTGCGCGGGTCTGTCGCTGCTGTCCCCTGGCGTCGCGCCGGTCTCGGCGGCGGAGACCACGTTCGTCGCGGCAGCGCGGGCCGCCCTGCCCGCAGGCTTCGCCGTCGAGGCCGCCCCGGCCGCCGCCGACCTCTTCGGCTCGTTCCCTCCGCCGTTCGGCGTCCCCGAGGCGGCGCCCCCGACCGGCGCTCCCCACCTCGCAGTGCCGGCTGCCCTGGCTGGCCTGCCGCTCTATGCTGAGCTGGCAGACGGCCTCGACGCATCGCGGCCCGACGCACTGGCCCTGGGGGGCCTGCGCGGGGTGGTGGCCGGCTTGCGCAGCGCGGAGCCCGGCACGCCAGCGGCCCTCGCGCCCGACGAGGGAAAGGCCTTCCTCGAGTGGCTCCTGGCGAGCGACGTCAGCGGCGACATCGTCGCCGGCCTGGCGGACGCCCTGTCGCGGTCCGCGGGCAGAGCGGGCGAGGGCGCCATCACGATGGGCGCCCAGGCCGCCGCCGCCCACAACTACCGCAGGATGGCGCTCGAAGCCTACCTCGCCGTGCTCCAGCAGGAGCCCGAGCGGGACCCGGACGGCCGCATCGTGCTGCGCACCGTGCACTTGGCCGCGGAGCTGGGCCGGCTGCGCGAGACCTCGGAGCAGATCGCACCCCACGTGGCTGGGGAGCGGCCCGGCCTGCTCGGCGTCGTGCAGTTCCGCCTGCTGGTCGAGCAGAAGCGCGCGGACGAGGCCTACGCGCTGCTGGGGCGGATGGCCGACCAGGCCGAGCGCTTCCTGCCGGCGAACCCCGTCACGGCGGGCATCCTCACGCAGGGCTTCGCGCAGTTCATCGCCGACGGTCGTCCCGAGGCGGCGGAGCGCACCCTCCAGGCCGCCGAACGCATCCACCAGGCCCCGCCGGACGCGCAGTGGCTCGCCCTTGCCCAGGGATATGCCCGGGCCGGCCAGCCCGACGAGGCGCGCCGCGTCGCCGAGCACCTGCTCGGGCAGGGACCCGACGAGCCGACGGCCGTCCGCGCGAGGGCCCTCCTCGTGCGGCTGCGGCGCGAGCCCGGCGGGGGGAGGCCCGTGCTTACGGCCGGGGAGCTGGCCCTGCTGGCCGAGGAGGCGCGGATCGACCCGCGGCGCACCGTCGCCCTCGCCGAGGAGTACCGCCGCGCAGGGATGTTCGCCCAGGCGCGCCAGGCCTACGGCGTCGCGGCCCGGCGTTTCAGGGACCTCGATGCGCGGGCAGCGATCGTCGGGACCTGGTTCGACGAGGGCCGCTACGACGACGGCGCCCGCGAGGCCGAGGCCTTCCTCGCCGACCACCACGGCACCCGCCAGGCCGAAGCGCTCTTCCGTTCCGTCACGGCTCGCCTCCTCGAGCGCGACGACCTCCGCGCCTGGGCCGGCCTCTGCCGGCGTCTGGCCGCGAGCGACCATCGGGGGGTCGCCGCCTGCTACGCCAGACAGCTCGCCGAGCTCGTGGTCAAGGCCCGACGTGGCGGCGGGACCCCCTGCGCGGCGCGGGCGGCCCCCTGCATCGAGGAGCTGGCGGCCTCGCCGCAGTGGCCGCTCCTCCAGCCGCACATCCGGGCCTGCGAGCAGGACCGCGCCGGCCGCCTGCCGGCCGGCTATCAGCTCCCCGAAGACTGACCCGCGCGCGACCCGCCGAGCCGCCGAGAGGATGGAGCCCATGGATGCTCCCCGCGTCACCGCCCCCGACCGTGCCGCACAAGGCCGTCGGGACGACGCGACCCGCGTCATCGTGGGGCACCTGGTGCTCCCGGATGGGACCACGGTGAGCGTCTCCGAGGGGCAGCGTCTCCTCCTCGGCTCGGCTGCGGACTGCGCCGTGCGCCTGGTGGGCGACCGCCTCGCGCCCCATCATTGCGTCATCGACGCCTCGGCCGAGGACCTGCTGGTCGAGGATCTCGGCACCGAGGGCGGCACGAGGCTGAACGGGCACCCGGTCCAGCGGACGTTGCTGAGCCACGGCGACGTGCTGACCGTCGGAGGCCAGACCCTGCGCCTGACGACCACGGCCGGGGCGCTGCGCGACGCGCGACGGGCGCGGGCCCGCCGGATCGCCCGGTGGGCGCTGCCGGCGGTCGGCGCGTGCATCGCGCTGCTCGTGTGCGCGCGGCTACTCGCCCCCTGCGCCGTCCGTTGGCTGGCAGGCGCGGGACCGCAGGCGCCGATCCTGCGCCGCGTCTCCGTCACCTCCGAGCCAGCGGGCGCCTGGGTCTGGCTGGACGGCGCGTATCGGGGCGAGACGCCGCTGGCACTCGATGTGGCCGTCTCTGCGGAACACCGCGTCCGGATCACGGCCGACGGCTACCAGGACTGGGAGAGGGTGCTGCCGCCCGGCGGGGACGTACACGCCGTGCTGGCCGAGCACCCGCGGGGGACCCTGGCCGTCGAGGCGTTCCCTGCCCACGCAACGCTGCTGGTGGACGGCAGGCGACTGGGGAGCTGCCCGACGCGGATCGCCGTGCCCGCGGGGGAGCGGGTCGTGCGAGTGGAGTGCCAGGGATACGAGGCCGCAGAACGGATCGTGACCGTGCGAGCTGGCGAGACGGCGGCGCTGCGTTGCGTCCTGCGCTGCGAGGGTCTGGACGGCCTGCGCGCCCGCGCGCGGTCGGAGCCGACGGACGCGAGCGCGCACGTCGCGCTGGCCGAGGCCCTCCTGACGCATGGCCGGACCTCGGACGCGGTCGCGGCGCTTCGGCTGGCG
>Ga0190359_1001064_pt1 | contig 17891 bp, 19 predicted proteins | sample 48721823_MG_FD_161269 | JGI IMG/M metagenome (GOLD analysis project Ga0190359, IMG submission 161269) | Hydrothermal vent microbial mat bacterial communities from Southern Trench, Guaymas Basin, Mexico - 4872-18-2-3_MG | ecosystem: Environmental > Aquatic > Marine > Hydrothermal vents >... | reverse complement strand
TATTAAGCTCTAAACCATCACATTAATAAAAACTTAGTTCTAAAATTTGATTTTCTGTAAATTGTTGTAATTAAAGCCATTAGCTGTATTTTTCTGAGTTTTTATGAATAATCCAGACTAGAAACTGTCCCCCGGAAAACACTTATTAACATCATTAATATCCATAAGCCGAACCCGATAAAAGGCCTTAATTGACTAATGCACAAGAGCCACCATATCTCTGACTGCAGCTTCAATTCCTATAAACATTGCACGTGATAAAATTGCATGGCCTATGTTTATCTCTTCAACATTTTCAATCTGAGCGATCTCGGAAATATTCTGATAATTAAGCCCTCCTGATGCAGAAACTCCTACACCAAGCTTTGCAGCACCCATTGCTGCGGATTTTACAGCTTCAATCTGGTCGGAGCATTCAACCAAATCTTCCGCACCGGAGTATCTTGCCATTTGCAGTTCAACATAATCCGTTCCTGCTCTGGCAGCAGCTTTTACCTGCTGAAACACAGGATCAACTGCAATATTGACAACTATTCCGTGGTTTCTTATCTCTGAAATAATTTTCTCAAAAAAGGACGTTCTTCCCAAAACATCAAACCCTCCGCCTTCTGTGGAACCGGCACTTTTTTCAGGTACAAGGGTTATCATATCAGGCTGTATGCTGAGTGCTAATGACAAAAGTTCTTCTTCAGGAGCGATTTGAATATTTAAGTGAGTTTTTACTATTTCTTTTAACATCTTTACATCACGCTCTTTTATTAATTTCATATCTTTTCTGAGTCTGCACACAATACCGTCCGCTCCTCCTATTTCCGCCAGAACTGCAATACTGACAGGATCAGGATCCGGATTTTTTGAGCCTGCTCTTAAAAGCGCAGCTTTTTCAATATTAACGCCAAGTCGTGCCATGGTATATCTCCCTAACTAGTATTTATAGAATTTCCGAAACATAAACAAAGCTGAATCCTTTGGCCTGTATTTTTTCAACTTCCTGTTTAAGCACCTTTAAAGTCAATGATCTTGAATGACCTATTCCCACTGCATATCCTCTTTTTTCAGCCTGTTTTGCAAGACTCCACAGCTGTTTTTTTATTGTCTCTTCATCAGGTTCCGTATCAAGAAAAACATTGCGTTTCGTACATTTTAAATTAAGTTTTTTTGCTACGTCAAACGCAACTGTTTTCGCAGTTGTTCTGCTGTCAACAAAATAAAGGCCCCTTCTTTTCAAATCTTCAAGTACAATGGTCATAATTCTGTTCTGCTGTGTAATCTTTGATCCCATATGATTGTTTACACCTTTTGCAGTAGGAACCTGATCCAGAGCTCTTTGAATAATTGTAAGAATCCGGGACTTACTCATATTGTCGAAAATCATAAATTCATCTTTGGAAAATTTCCCTGCTATTGGCTCCATTGGAAGATGCAGAATCGTTTCACAACCGAGCCCGGAAAATTTTCTTGCAACCAAAGTGCTGTTTTTTCTTCCCGGAAGGATGGAAACCGTTAAATGTATTCCGAGATCAGCAAAAGATCTTGTAAAAGAATCCCATCTGTCCCCAAAATCATCAATAATCAGTACAATTCTGCCCCTGTTTCTTTTAACTTCTTTCTGCGGATTAAGAAAAACAGTAAAATAAACAGAATCTTCAAATCCCACAGATAATTTTACTTTTCCTGATATTGGATTCCCCCGGGCATCGAGTATTTCAGCCGGGATTTTTAAAACTCTTTCCTGAAGAGCAAGATGAATATTTACAATAGGAAGGTCTTCCGGAACATTAACAATTATTTGTTCATACCCGTTTTTCCTTATACCTGTTAAAGGCTTAAGATCAAAAGTATTTAAAACATCAAAAATTGCTGTTCTAAGCAATTCAATCTTTGGGTAATTGGAATAATCTGCCGGCAACTTCTGACTTCTGTTTGTAACAATCAGTTGAATTAAAAAAAGAGTTATTACAAGAGCTATACCCGTAACAGGGATCCATGGATTTGCAAAAATCCGGGTAAAATTATTTCTTCCTGATTTCAGGTTCAACCTCCCAGCTTTGCTTTAAGCAGAGACCACGGCGGCACGTCTGATGTTCTGTAGTCAATCCAGTAATAAATTGACCATTCACCTTTCACATCCGGTACAAGCCAGAATTCTGCCCTTCCTTTAAAACTTTTATGTTCCAGCACTTCACTGGTATGAGGAACTCTGAGGTTATAATCAACTAATAATACTGCACTGTCAGACGCAACAGTCTGTTTTTCAAGAGAAAGAGAGAGTGTGCAAACAGAATCATCCGGTATAATTGAAAATGTTTGTCTTATCGCACTTTCTTCATTTTGTCTTGTCCAGCCTGAAAAAATTCCTGAAAACTGGACCGCAGTCTCAGGATCAGGTAAAAACCTGTATGTTTTTGAACTGTAAACAGAATCTGTCAGACACCTTACAAAGTATTCAACACTTTTTTCTTTTACAGCTTTCTGAAGATTTGACATTACAATTTCGGGGCTGACAGGTATTACCCAGTCAGAGCGGGAACTTTTAGGCTCTTCCGGCTCTCTTAAAGAAAAGGGAAACCTGCAGTAAATAAAAAACAAACTAAATGTAGTAATAAAAATAAAATACCTTCTCATCTCCGGCCTGACTCCCCCGCGTTCGCACTATATAACCCGGGAAATCCTGAAACACCAACGGTGTTTCTCTAAAAAAATTCTTGTATTTTTAAACCTTTTAAACCATACAATATACAACTTAAAATAACAATAACCTGCCTATTAATCAATCGGATTTTATGAATTTTTAAGTGATTTTAAAAAATCACAGGTATTTGTTGTTTAATTTCAATTCTGTTTTTGCCTGTTCTGCAATTTAAAGCAAACACACTTACTCCGGCCTGATGAGCATCTTTCAGAATATTGTAAAAATCAGGATCTGTTTCTCTGTTGGGGCTGACCTGTCTGGCATCAGGCCTCTGCACAATAAATACAACTGCACTGCAGCTCCCCTGATTTTTAAGATTGATTAGTTCCGTTATATGTTTTACCCCTCTTGCAGTAGGAGCGTCAGGGAAAAATCCTGTTTTATCTATTACAAGAGTTACGGACTTAACTTCAATAAAACATCTGGACTGTTGATTTTTTAATACAAAATCCAGCCTGCTGGTTCCGCATTTCACCTCTTTTTTAATTTGTTCGTATTTTCTGAACTCTTTTATAATACCCTGTTTAAATCCTTCGCAAAAAAGCTTATTGGGAAGTGTTGCATCAACTGACACCCAGGCTCCCTTTTCATTCCGGATCATAACAAAATCATATTTTGTTTTTCTTCCGGGAGTACCCTTATATAAAATACCGGCTTTTCTGCCTGGGATAAGCAGCTCACCAAGCCTTCCTGAATTTGCAAGGTGAGCAGAGACTATGGAGCCGTTCAGATTGATCCGTACTGTAAATCTGTTAACTCTCTCTACGAATTCACCCTGTAAAATATCTTTATAAAACATATTAAATCACATAAAAAAAGGAGCTGTCTTAAAAGTCCGTCTTACCCACTCTGCACAATTAATGCATACATGTCAAGACTCTTAAATTCTGCAATCAAATAATTACAAAATTTAACAGGACTCTTTGGACAACCCCTTGCTGAAACTATCTTTTTACGCCTTATTTTACTTTTGTTCTGTACTTTCCTCTTTTAATTCTTCTTCAGCCGGTTCATCCTCTTCTTCCTCTTCCGCATCTTTTCTTTCAAGGAGATTTTCATCGTCCTTTTTCTTTTTAATAACCAGAAAAACCAGGCAGTTTCCTGCATTAAAGACCGCCATAGGATAAGAAATTGCAAACCCTCCGATAATCAGCAGTAATATTGCCATTATCCACGAAGAGATGTTTGTAATTAACGGCAAAGTCAGGCTCATCAATTCACGACTGTAAAAGAAATAACCGGAGTAATCTCCAAGTACCGCCCTTACCCATGCTACTGCAGGATAAAACCAGCTTTGAAGCAGATATGAAGCGCCGTAAGAAACATCTGCAAATTTATCACCCATGCCCGCAAGAAAAATCTGATTCATAACAATCCAGGCCTTTTTCATAAAAAATGCAAATGTTCCAAAACTTAAAACCATTACAACAACAAGCAGAACCTCATATAAAATAAACCGCCAGGGCTGAGCCCATAATACGGAAAAACTCTGAAACATTCCTTCAAAGGCATCATCATCTGTTGTTGCAATTATTGACGGAGCAAGAAACAGTGCTACAATAAGCGCCAGAGAAACAAAAACCACAAAAAACGCTGCTCCAAACCAGAGTACAGTAAACAGTGATATACCCAGCTCTCCGAGGTATGGAATTTTCCCCAACAAACCGACAATATACCCGCCAACACAGGTAAAGAAAATAATTGCAAAAATTGTAACAGGAGTTGATATTACTGATGCCCCTTTTTTCTTCAGAGAAAAATTAAAAGCTTCTTTCCAGGTATAAAACGTATTACCTTTAAGCTGCATATACGTTGCTCTTGCAACACCTGTTGCTCCAACAAACCAGAAAAACAGCATGAAAAAAGCACCTATACCAAATATTATCCAACTGTACCAGGGAAGATGCAGTCCGGTAACACCAGGCACTAATCCGTATCTGGATAACATAATACCAATATTTTTCCCGCCAGCCAGCAGACTTAAATATGTTAATACAACATAGCCTGCGTATCCTATTGCAAAACTGACAAACTGAATCCACAAGCGCTGGAAGCTGAATGCCAGTCTGGCCGAACGGAAAATATCCCGAAAGTCAAACCGCATCTCTGTCATTAACAACCTCCTTTACTTTCAAGATTAAACCCTATTTTGTAGGCAGGATTTTATACATTCCGGTCCCGCACTTTGCACACTTGCCTTTCATTGCAGGTCTGCCGTTTTTCATAGTTACTCTTTCTGCATCAACCATTTCAGTTTTTGCACGACATTTTACACAATAAGCCATCTCTGCCATAACAACTACCTCCTTAAATTATTTGAATTTTTTGTTTGATATATTAAGATTTGTACTCTAAAGTGACAAAATTATTATTAAAAGTCAATAAAAATTTTCAAATATTTTACACAGAATATCTTTTAAAAACAGCCATTAAGGTCATAGATAACGCAGATCCGGCCGTATCTGCAATAAAATCAAAAAGTTCTGAATATCTTCCAGGTATAAACATCTGATGGATTTCATCAATACCTGCAAAGGCGACTGCAAATAAAAAAGAATACAAGTATCTTTTTTTTGCAGATTTAAACAGTTTTGACGCTGATCTGAGTAAAAACATATAAAATATAAAATACTCAATAAAATGAGGTATTTTATCCTCAAAATCAATTCCTGCATCCGGAAGTGTAAGATTTGGTATTGAAGACAGCGTTAAAATAGCCAGTGCCATTATCAGGGCAGGTAAGTGAAATTTTAAAAATATCAGTTCTGGTTTATGCTTCATGAATCCAAGTTCCTCTTTTCAGAATTTCTTAATCAAATCAGGTGTTCTATATTTTTCTTTAAAATATGGTTTGTTAAATTTCTTTTATCCTTACAATTTCAAAAAAGTGTATATTATATTCTTTCTGTATCCGCCTTAAATTGACAGGGAGAAATAAAATCTACGATAATCAGTTAAGCTGCGTTAAGACCAAGCTCGCCTGTTAAATACACACTTTTCAGAAAACAAACATACTTCATTTGAGTTTTCGCAAAATTACTACCTGAAAAACCATTCCATACAAAATATTTTTCACAGATAAATAAATATAATCTTTTTTTCCTTGAATCCCACAATAATTTTATGTAATTTTGAAAAACCTTCTGGCAGACTTTCCGTATTAAATAAATATAGGTAGTATGTGAATAAAGAAAACATACAAAAATTGATTGACGAAGTAAAGCAGGGAAAAGAATACGCTTTTAAAGTATTGATGGAGCGATATCAGCCCGGAATTTATAAAATGATATATCAAATTATTAAAAATCGGGAAGAGACCGAAGATATTGTGCAGGAAACATTTATCAAAGCGTTCAACTCAATAAACAGCTACAATAACAAATACGCATTCTCCACATGGCTTTACAAAATAGCATATAACCACAGCATAGACACAATAAGAAAAAGAAAACTTAAAACTTTTTCCATAGACAAGCCTATTAAATTTCAGAAAGGTGAAATTAAACAGGAGATCAGAGACGAATCATTTATTCCTGATAAAGAGATAATGAACAGAGAAAGCATAAATAACATCTTAAAACAAATTGAATCTCTGCCGGAAAAATACAGGAAAGCCCTTGTTTTAAGACATCAGGAAGACTATTCGTACGAAGAAATAAGTAAAATGCTGTCAATTCCGATCGGTACTGTTAAGGCGAGAATTTTCAGGGCAAGAGAAATTTTAAAAAAGAAACTACAGGAATAATACTATGAAAAAAACCGTTCCGGTCCTTTGTCTCTTACTTTTTTTCATCCCTTTGTTCAGCAGTCAGCAGGATACTACACTAAATACAAACCGGTTAAACGAGCTGAAAAACCGTGTTCAGCTCTATTCTCAAATCCTTATCCGGCAAAAAGAATCAAATTCTCAGACACCTGAACCTCTCTTTCAGATAAACATCAATGCAAATGTAATTGACTCTATGTTTAAATACATTCCGGAAATATCCAAAATATCATTGCAATCAGATCTTAATAAATCAGACACACTTCTTCTTTATCTTGCAGAATTGATAAATAATCAGAAGCGTACAAAACGAAAAGGCATTGTACAGTTTGGTGACAATGTCATTGTAGGAAGAAATGAATATGTTACCGGAGATGTAGTTGTAGTCGGAGGAGATGCTGAAATTTACGGAGAAGTAAAAGGAGGCGTTATAGTTGTTCTTGGCAACATAAGACTTGCATCCACAAGCATTGTTCATAAAGATGTTGTAAGTGTATGGGGATCACCTGATATTGACAATGGAGCTCAGATTATTGGTACAACGAATATTTTTAATTTTAAGAAAATGTTTTCACCGCATTTTTTCAGAATAAGGCCTTTTACATTACTACCTGTTATTATCAGATTTATCTGGTTCCTGTTTCTGTTTACTGTTATTATTGCAATTTATTATTCATTTAAAGAGCCTGTTGAAAACATAAGAGATCAGATTAAAAATAACTATCTTAGATCTCTTGTTACAGGAATCCTGAGCATTATATTAATTCCCGCGCTTTTTTTGATTCTTGTAACAACAATAATCGGTATTCCCTTAGCATTGTTTGTTCTGCCGTTAACAATAATAGCTGCTTTTCTTACAGGGATCACAGCATGCAGCCTGTCAGTGGGGCACCATATTCTTCCGAGAACAGGATTAAAGACAGATTCGGTTCTTGCAGCACTCTTTGCAGGCCTGCTGGCAATAGAACTACCTTCTCTTATTTCAAGAATCACATCTCTTTTCAGTCCAGTACTTACAACAACATTCTCTCTCGCAGCATCAATTATTATAATAATTGCATGGATACCGGGTCTTGGCGCTGTTATTTTAACAAAATTCGGCAGGAACAAACCCACAGACACGGGGAATAATGCAGATGAACTAAAAATTCTATGATAAACCGGTAAAAGCAGCTCTTTCTTTTTAAATCTGTTAATATATTTCCCTTGCATTTAAAAATTACTTTACCACATATATAAATTGTTATTAACCATATTCAGAATCCGATTTCCAATTGACTGCCACAGGGCTTTTCATTTACACAGAAATAAAATACTGTAAAATGAAATTTTTAAATTCATAGAACCGGTGAATTCTTAAGTACGGATAAAGATGGTTTAATAAAAAAACAGATCACAGATACTTTTCTACCTGATACGACTTTAAAATGCTTCCTGCAAATAAAAGAACCATTTTTGCCGCAAATCCTCTCAATTCTTTAACATTACCAGGCCAGTTGTGCTGCTGAAGCATGACCATTGCATCATTTGAAAAAGATATTTTCTCCAATCCGTGAACGTTTGCGAAATAATCAATAAAATAGTCAACAAGTAACGGAATATCTTCTTTTCTTTCACGAAGAGGAGGAAGATTAATATTTATAATGTTTATTCTGTAATAGAGATCTTTTCTGAATTCCCCGCTTAAAAGCACCATCTCCAGATCATGTGCAGTACCTGCAATAATTCTTGAATTATTATTGTATTTTATAGTACCGCCTGCAATATCGACTTTGCCATTTTCAATAAAATTCAGAAGTTTTTCCTGTGTAACAGAATTCAACCGGCTTATTTCATTTATGTACAGAGTACCCTCTTTTAATTTTGATAAGATGCCCTTTTTAAGTTTTTCCGAATTTGTTATCTCTCCGAAAATAGAAGTCTCCAGTAAAAGAGGATCATTATTTATTGCATCAATGGTCATAAATGGTCTTGCAGCTTTATTACTTTTAAGATGTATAAGGCGGGCAATAAATTTTTTGCCGGTTCCCGGCTCCCCCTGTAAAAGTACATTTACACCTGCAGAACCGGCTTTGTCAATCAAATCTCTTATCTTAAGAATCTGGCTGCTCTTACCAATAAGCTCATACTGTTTTCTTAAGGATTTGAGAAGGCAGATTTTATCATTTAACAGATTCGCTTTTGCAACAGCATTTCTCAACATTAACACAAGATATTCCGGGTCAACCGGTTTCCTTATAAACCCAAAAATATTTTCACTGGAATGATCAATAATTTCCGGATCGTTTTCCCATCCGATGATGTATAAAATCTGACAGTGAGGCTTAATTCGCTTTATTCTCTTTAAAAAGTCTGCATGGCCTGACTTAAACATCTTACAGGAAACCAATATAACATTATAATCATTGTTCTTAAAAGCCGTAATAACCTGATTAATACTGCTGATATTATCAACAGCAAAACCACTTGGGCCAGCTATTTCTGTTACAACACTGCTGAAATCCGGCTCATTATCAATAATCAGTATTGGTTCATAACGCCGGACAGCTCGATCGGATAAAACACTGTTTGATAAGATACTCCGCATATCAAAAACATATGCAATGACTGTACCTAAAATCCGGAAATATTAATTTTAATAATTAACAAATCCGTAACATATTGGTTTTATTAGTATTACATTTGGCAAAAAAATAGGCGCAATAAACTGAACTGAAAATAATACACTCAGTTTCCGTAAAACATTGTATAGAATATCATACATTACGTATAAAAAATCTTACATCTTAAGTAATCCTCTTGAGAACATTTCCTCTTTAACAGCAGCAGCAAGCAGAGGAAACATTATCTCATGGTGTCCTGTTATTGCAACACCTCTGCCGCCGTCCTGAACAGGTCGTGTAAGTACGTTCATATGAGGTCTGTAGTGGCGGATCATATCAAAATTTGCCGTATAAAAATTAATTATACTTCCGTAAATATTTCTTGCTACTGTCAAAGCTTTTAAAAACACCTCCGGCAGGATCACAGAAGAACCGAAAACAAGCACTACACCTCCGTCTCCGATTTTTGAAACAAGCTCCGAAAAAATTCTGAAATCCCGCATGGACGCATCTCCCACAGCATCTCCGTTTGCTCCGGGGTGCTGATGAACAATGTCAGTGCCTATTGCGACATGAACAGTTACAGGAATATTCAGTCTGTATGCATTTGCAAAAATACTTAAATTGATAAATTCCGGAGAATCTTCGGAAACTTTCTTACCAAGAGCCTCTCCAAAGCCGAGCTTCTCTTTTCTCGCTAAATCTGCACTTGTATTCAGGATATCAGCTGTCTCTTTTGCCATTCCGAATTTTCCGTCCTTTAAAAACCTTGCCACGTCTTCCGATGTCTTTCCAAAATACGCAAGTTCGGAATCATGGATTGCACCTGCCCCGTTAACTGCAATTCCCTGCAGAATTCCGTTTTCCATTAAGTCAATTATCACAGGCCCCAGACCGGTCTTGATAACATGGGCTCCCATCATTAAAAGTACTGGTTTGTCATTCATCCTGGCATCTGCAATCTTCTGAACAATAAATTTAAAATCTGCAGATGCAAGAACAGGAGGCAGCCCTTTTATAAAGTCAGATAACTTCATCCCCGGCTGAGGGACAGAAGCCATCTGGTCGTTTTCCACTTTGCTGTCCCGTGTTCTTACAGAAACAGGAGTAATTTTAGTAATATCAATTTCTTTATATTTTGACATAATCATCTGCCTTTCATTTTTTCCTAACAGAGCCGGCCTTTTTGTATTTAATCAAAGTCACATTTACTGACCCTATAAGAGCCTTGCTTTTCATCAGTACAGGAATACGCATACTGTCGTCTGTAAGCCAGATTTTCAGTTTGCCTTTTTGTTTAAAAATGCCTTCAACTCTCATAACAGGTTCAACTACAATACATTTAAATTTGCCTGCAGGCACTTTAATTGTCTCTTTCTTATGAACCAATACACGCAAAGGATACAGCTTACCGTCACCGTAATTATCAATATCAAAATAAGTGCCCGGCTTTAAATTCTTCAATCGTGTATAGTAAAAGGATGAAAGAACACCCTGCACAAAAGGATTCACTTTTAATGTGTCTTTTTTATTTTCAATTACAATATTTTTTCTCTGATCATACTCAACATACTTGTCCGATTTGTAGTGTCCTTCCCTTATTCTCTTATAAAACTTCCACGGGAAATATCCTTCTGCATCAATGTATGTTTCCACCCTGTCCCTGACTTTAAAAAATGTGGAGATAAATTTATTTGATTCCGCAGTTGTTACAACATGATAACAAAGCCTGCCCTTAACTGTCTGCATATCAGGAATGCTCATTACAGCCCTGCCTGCTTTTATAAAACCATACCTGATTTCAAAAACAAGTTCCTCCCCTGTTCCGAAACTTGTATTTTTCAGTTTAAGGGAGTCCGGCACTACAAAAAGCGTATCTTCTTCTGTGCTGCACGAATCCTGCATTTGCAGTATATTGACTGTCCTGTTTGTATCCTGAAGACTTGCACTTATAATTGTATCTGTTGTATCTGTAACAGTAATAACAGTATCCTGCAAAGCAGGTCTGCTTACAAACAAGCTGAATATCATAACACATATAAGATTCATTATGCCATACCTTTGTTATTCAGAATTGACATTACTTTTTCCGCAACATCCCGGACATCAATCAGATCCATACAGTTCCAATAAGGACATTCAGGGCCTGAACAACTGCTGCAGATTTCACCTGTTTCAGGGACAAACAACAGTCTCTTTTTCGTATATGGTCCCCATCTCTTTGCATTCATGGGTCTTGCAGGAGGATAAAATCCCACAACAAAAGTGTTTAAAGCAGCAGCAATATGAATTGGGCCTGTACTGTTTGCTATTACAAGTTCGGATTTTTTTAAAACAGCTGCCAGCTCTTTTAAAGTAAAAAGCCCTGCAGTATTAAAAACATTTCTGTTTTTTCCGCAGATTTTTTCCGCCATGTCTTTTTCTTCTTCAACTCCTGTTACTAAAATCTGAAAGCCGATTTTTTCCGATAATATTTTAACAAGAGCCCTGAAATTATCCTCAGACCATGTAAGAGCAGAACCTTTTGAGCCGGGATGAATCACAATAAAAGGTAAGGAAAAATTTACTCCTGAGTTCTCTGATTTCCCTGCTGCATCTTTTATAATTTCAGAATCAATGTTCAGATTAAACAGAATATTGTCCGGATTAATATCAGGATTTAAAGCCCTTGCAAGAGATAAATTCAGTTCAGCTTCATGCTTGTTGCCTGTCTTTCTGTGCTCAAAAACTTTTTTGTTAAAAAGAAATGAATACAATCTGTAGCCTGTACCTATTCGTAACGGGATACCTGCAAAAAACAGAGCAGCTGCCAGTCTTAATGTAGGATGAAGAAGAAGAGCAGCGTCAAATTTTTCTCTGCGCAGATCAGATACAAGAGAGCCGAATCCCGGTTCCATGTCAAAAAGAATTTTGTCCACATCCGGACACATTTCAACAATATCTTTTACCAAAGGATTTATAAGCATTGTTACAGATACATTTTCAAAGGCCTGCTTAAGCGATGTAACAACAGGAAGCGATAAAACAACATCGCCTATTTTATCAGTACGAACAACCAGTATTTTTTTCAGTTCTTTATTCATTTTATTTTTTGTTTTCTTCAACAAGATACGGAAAAATTCTGCTTATCTGCCGTGATAATTCCAGAAATATATTTTCATACACTTGTTTATCAAATCCTACAGGATCAGCTATTTCTCCGCGCAAATCACTTTTGTACTCTTTTAATAAAAAAACCTTTTCCTTTGCAAACGGAAATCTGCTCAAAATCAGCGCTTTATGAACAAATTCCATTACAAAAATCAGATCCGCTTCCTCAGCCATCTGCTCAGTAATCTGTGCAGGAACATGGCCGGAAATATCAACACCATGTTCCGCTGCAATTTCAACCGAATTAGCAGAAACTCCTATGCCTGCAGGGACCATAACACCGCACGATTTTACCTGAATTGATTTGATATTCTTTTTCTGCAGAATTGACTTTAAAATGCCCTCTGCCATGGGGCTCCTGCATGAATTGGCAGTACACACAAAGTAAACAACCATTACTCTTTTCCCGATAGAATTCCAAATATCTTCTCTGAAGGAACCGCTCCCTCCCGGATTATAACCGGAGGATATTGTCTTGTATCCACAACTGTTGAAGGCAAATTCTTACTGCTTTTACCAGTATCTATAATTAAATCAGTTTGATCCCGAAATAACACAGCAGCATCAGCTCCGGAGAGTGCAGGCTTTTTGCCTGTCATATTCGCACTTGTGGAAACAATGGGGCATCCGAATTTTCTTACAATCTGATTTGAAATTTTACTTGAAGAAACTCTTATTCCGATTCCCAGGGACCTGTCGGTTAACACTTCTGGAAAAACCGGTTTTGCATCAACAATTAAGGTTAAAGGCCCTGGCCATAAATTCCTGCTCAGTATCTCCGCTGACTCTGTAATACGGTCTGAAATCTTCCGAATCCAGGAGAAATCCGGGATTAAAATCAAAAAAGGGCTGTTATCCCTGCCTTTGATTTTACGAATCCTCTGCACGGATTCCGCATTAAATGCATCGCATCCAAAGCCGTAAACTGTTTCTGTGGGATATATTATCACTCCGCCGTCTCGTAACGTATCTGTTACAATAAGCAATTGTTTCTCAGAAAGATCTTTCTCTGCATTTATTATTTTTGCACTCATTACAAATATTTTCTTACTGCTTCAACCACTTGTTCCGGCATAATTGTTCTCATGCATTTAAAATGTTTTTTCGGGCATTTCCTGCTTCCATGAATTCCGCATGGACTGCAATCAACATTTTTATACAGAACAGTATGCCCGCTGCCCCACGGGTAAAATCCAAAATCAGGTGTAGTGGGTCCGAACAGCGCAACAACAGGTGTTCCGACTGCAACAGACAGGTGCAGAGGAGCACTGTCATTTGTTAAAGTGACCCTGCATCTTCGTATTACTTCTGCTGATTCAAGAAGAGAGAGCTTTCCCATTGCATTTACTGCTTCACCGTCAGAAACAGAAACAATGTAATCTCCCAGTCTACGGTCTTTTTCGCCGCCGATTAATATGGTTTTTATATTAAAATTTTTACAAAGTTTCTGTACTGTGTCTGCAAAATATTCAATGGGCCATCTTTTTGTAAACCACACTGAACCGGGAGCAACTGCCAGAAGCTGCTGCCGGGGAGAAACCCCGGATTCACCAAGAAAAATTTCAGCTTTTCTTCTTTCAGCCTCACCAGGATACAAAACAGGTGCATACACTTTCCCATCCCATCCCAGATTCTGCAGCAAAGAAAAATTGCGTTCAACCTCATGGGAAGAAGAAGAATATTTTACAATCCTGTTAAAAAAATACGAGCCTGCTGACTTGTCAAATCCGATTCTTACAGGAATCTTAGCTGCCTTTACAATAAATGCGCTTCTGAATGATCTGTGCGGAACAATTGCAGTATCAAATTGTTCATCAGTGATCTTTTTTATCAATTCATAAAGACTACGGATTCCTTTTTCACTTTTTCTTTTATCGTATTCAATTACTTTGTCAATAAAAGGATTATTTTTCAGCAGTCCCGATGTCTCAGGTGTCACAAGAAATGTCACCTGTGATTCAGGATAAAGCTCTTTCACCCCTTTTGCAAGAGACGAGCACAACACAACATCACCTGCAAATGCAGTCTGAACAACAATTGTCTTTTTTATTTTACTCCCCATCGTAACCCGCGCCTGCAGAATTATCCTGTTTGGGTTCAGGTCTGGACTTCCAGCGTCTATGCATCCAGAACCAGTGGTCAGGATATTTTTTTATCTGCTCTTCAAGAAAAGTTGTATATGCCTGAGTAAGTGCTTTTACATTTTCATCAGTAACACCACTGTACTGATCTGTTTTTATCACACCACAGATTACATGATGTCTGAATTTCCCGACACGTACCGGTACTCCTGTGATAATGGGTGCTCCGGTCTTTAAAGCAAAAACAGCTGCTCCCTGATGTGTTGATGACTGCCTGCCAAAAAAATCCACAAAAATACCGTCTTTACCTGCATCCTGATCAGAAAGAAGCGCAACAAACTGATTCTGTCTTAATGCTTTCAATACTCCCCGGACTGCCACGCCTCTGTGAATGATTTTTATTCCCATTAACTCTCTGAACTCGTTCATTTTATTATCAACATATTTATTATGCTGCTCTCCGACAAGAAAACAGACTGGATATCCTTTTAATGCAAGAGCCGCGCCCATAAGCTCCCAGTTGCCAAAATGACCTGCAACCATTACACCGCCTTTGCCGGCCTTTAAGGCTTTATCTATCTCCTTTTCCCCTTCAACAGAAACAACAGAAAGCACATCCTCTTTTGTAAGAACCGGAAATCTGCAGTATTCAAAAATCATCTTTGCAAAATTTCTGTAGGAGCGTCTTGCAATCCTGTATTTCTCTTCATAACTCATATCAGGAAATGCGATTGAAAGATTATCAAAAACAACCTTTCGCCTGGTTTTTAAAACAAAAAAGACAAAATCCCCCAGACGTTCAGCTGCTTTTATTGCTGTTTCCAGTTTGGTATGCTGAAGCGAAACCATTACAAGATATGCAACAAAATACTCAATACCATGGCGTATCTTCATCACTGTCTTCGATTTCATAATCATCTTTATACTCTCTTTTTTTTCTTAAAAAGTTTAAATATGCTGCCATAAAGAAAACTATAAACAAGAGACTGATAATCAATCTGGTGTCAAGCAGGATAGCCCATTTGTATCTTCTTTTAATGTCAGCAAAAAATTCATTCTGAAAATCCTGCACATTCATTTTCATTTCCGAATAAATGGCATCATTCAGATTTTTCCCCGCAGACATTTCTGATAACAGATTACGGATACTCTTCTGTCCTCCGGTTCTCACAATAAAATCAACTGCAGCTCGTGACTCTGCATACGCAAGAGAGGCTTTTTCTCTCTGGAACTGCAGTACATAGTCAATATTATCAAGGGGAATAAGATTGTTTGTAACAACTGCTCTTCCTATACTTACAATACTGTTAATCCCCCCTTCACCGGACTGATACTGGGCAAGCCCCTCATCAAACCATCTCTCAATAATTCTGTTGTCTGTTAAATATGCCAGCAGAACATGACTCAGTTCATGGGTAATCACCTTTTCCGCACTTTTCGTCCTATCATAAAATGACGGAGATTTAACAATTATTAATCTATCTGCCGGCCTTGCAGCGCCTGCGCCCCATTCGGGAATAACTCCACCTGTAAGTTTATCAAACTCATTCTGTGAGCCTGCAATTACAATCCGTACTTCTTCCGGTAAAGAAGCGCCAAGCCTCTTTGCCATTTTTTCTGAACTTTCAACGGATATTTTTAAATACTTTTTTGCCGCGTTAAAATCTTTATCATGAAAAAACACTCTTATCCTGCCGCTCTGCAAATTCAGCCACTCTTCTTTTGTATTTCCCATTGCATTCAACAGGATGCAAAACAACAGAAAAAACAAAATCCCTTTTTTATCCATATTTACGCCCGATTATAAAAATCAATAAACATTTTTGATTTAAAAAAGGCTGCCTGAATTCACGCTCATACAAATACCTTAATCTGAAATGTAACTATTTCCCCAAGTTTTAGCAAGAAAATTCTATTTTGATACATAAATGATGATTAAATCAGGAGCGACAAACTATTAAACAACCACTAAGAACATCACTGTTTTTAGCGTGATACCACATTACTGATAACAGTTATGGCCTTCAGAATCAAACAGAATAAATAATATCAGAATATGATCCGGTACATGTAAGCCTTAGATAAATCTGATAAAAACAAAGGTGTGCTGCTGTCCGGGATTGGAAAAATTCAATTACCGGAAATGTTAATAAGTTACATGCAGGGTCAAAGCATTTATATTTCCTGCTATACCCTTTGATCTCCATCCGTAATCCAGTCTGTACTTTTTGAGCAACAGCCCTATTCCAAAAGAAATTCCCGCTCCTTTTCCGCCCTGTAATTCAGACTGTTCATATTTTCCTGCGGATGAATATCCCCATCTTAAAAACAGATTGTCTGACACTGTAAACTCTCCGCCAAGAGCCCAGTAAAAATTCTCTTGCCCTGTTTTTTTAAAGGGAAAATAAAAATCCAGATTTAACTGCAGAGGCAGATGTGCAAGAGTTTTTGTAAGCCCTGCTCTTACATTTGACGGTAAAGTTTCCTTTTCATCAATAAAACCGTCAATTGAAGTGCCGGTATTCTGAATACTAAAACCTACACTCATATTCTGAGCAGGTATTGAATAAATGCATCCTGCATCAAAAGCAAGCGCTGATGCATTATATTGATCAATACGGGAATAGATTCCTTTAACTGCAAAACCGTATTTAAATCTCCTGAACTTATTTGATGCTGCGGATAAAGAAAAAACATAATCTGCAGGAGTAAAGGAGCCTGTTATATTTCCACTCTGATCAGCTCTGTCAAGTGTTCCGTAATTTGTAAAATTTATTGCCGCAGCAATTACATAATCAGACATAACGGGCTTTGAAAATACAACTGAGCCGGATATAATATCAAGAATCTGATCAATAAACGTTATACCTGCATAATTCGAGTTGTTCAGAGATATGCAGGCAGGATTAAGAAAAAGAGCATAGATGTCATTGATACTTGCCACTCCTGTTCCGGCCATTGCAGTTTGCCTTGCTCCTGTATCCTGTCTTAGAATATCAAATCCTGATGTGCTCTGTGCCTGGACACCTGAAAAAAGAAAAGGCAGCATAAAAAGAGCAATTATAAAACTTCTGTAAAATTGATGGTTTTTCATAAACTTCCCGTTAAAAGTGAAAAAAGAGCCACCCATCGGATTCGAACCGACGACCTGCTCATTACGAGTGAGCTGCTCTACCAGCTGAGCTAGAGTGGCTTTGATTTGCAAAAAGTTAAAAAAGATTAGCTTCAATGTCAAGATAAAATAAAAGCAGTACGCACCCCCCGAAAATTTAAGGGAATTTGAAGAGAGAAGTTTGCAGGCAGGCAGAAGACAGGTTGTTATCCACGAATCAGGCAGTAGCCTGACACGTCCGGCAGTAGCCGGACACGTCCGTCAAAAGCCGATCCACTAATCCGGCAGTGGCCGGACATGGTTAACACGAATTGTAGGGGCACAGTGCGCTATGCCCTTACGATTTCCTGGCGGAGATTTTCAGATGCTGGTAAAGATATCTTATACCTTTATACCTCTATACCGATTTTTGCCGCACCCTGAGCGGAGTCGAAGGGTGAAGGAGAAAAGGGCAGACACTTTTTTCTTTGCGTCCGCCGCAGGCGGA
>Ga0190359_1001063_pt1 | contig 17902 bp, 15 predicted proteins | sample 48721823_MG_FD_161269 | JGI IMG/M metagenome (GOLD analysis project Ga0190359, IMG submission 161269) | Hydrothermal vent microbial mat bacterial communities from Southern Trench, Guaymas Basin, Mexico - 4872-18-2-3_MG | ecosystem: Environmental > Aquatic > Marine > Hydrothermal vents >... | reverse complement strand
TTAGAGTTAAAATTGTTACTAAAAAAATTATTAGCGTTTTTTTCATTTTAATTTTCCTCCTTTTAATTAATTTAAAATTAAACTTAAAGATACTTTTTGCTATTACTAAACCAACCTTTAATCTCTACGCTTTTCTATACTTAACCCCTTCCTTAAATATGAACAATTTTTTTATTAATAAATTTACTCTACTATGTCAAATTTTTTGAAAACTGCGATTTTAATAAACTAAATTTTCTAATTTATATTAATATTATATATCTATTATCGATCAATAACCAGTAAAAATTATAATTTATGTTAGGAAATATTATTTATTGGCATAGAACAAACTGCAAATAATTTAATTAATTATCGTTCCCTTCTTTTAAATTAAAAATTCTTACCTGATTTTCATACATCAAGGCTTTTACCGATCTTACTCCACCATTATAAGACATTTGCCCCTCCGAAATTAGCTTCCCTACTGTTCTACATATTATCCTGTCAAAAACTTCGAACCTGCTTCCCTCGGATAAAATTTTTCTTCCATCGCACACCGGACCTCCACTTGAAGTAAGTAAAGAAGAATTAGCAGTATGCAATAAATATTGTTCCATCACGTAAGGAGAATCATTATGCCACCAAGGAAATCCAGAATGAACATTAGGAAAAGCCCTTTCCAACATCAAATTAGTATGAGCAAAAATTTGATTCATGGGATATAATATTAGATGACTTTGATTATCACTTTCTCCACTAAAAAATCTTGATAATAAAGATTGTAAATTCTCAACAATATTTACACTTTCAGCAGAAACATCTCCTCCTGTATCAGCTCCCCATCTTTTAAATATATACTCATTAGCATTTCTAACTGCACCATAATGTATTTGCGTAATCATCCCTCTTTCTTGATTCATTTCACAGAATTTATGCATCATATAAGAAATAAATTGCTTAGTCTCTGGAGATCTGAGGCTAAATTTTTCTCTCTTATTATAGGCTTGCTGAAAAATTTGCTCAGCTCTCTTTTGGCTAATTTTTAAACCATAAGGTTCTAATAAACCATGATCACTTGCCTTTGCTCCCCTTTTAACAAAATAAGAATGTCTTATTCTTAAAGCTTCCACAAGCCCTTTAAGAGTTGTTTCTTGTCCGGTTAATTGACAGATTTTTTCAACATTCGATTTCCATTTATCATCAAAGATATTACAATAAGCATCCGGTCTAAAAGTAGGTAAAAAGATAATTCCTTCTATATTTTTAGCCTTCTTATGATATGTTAAATCATCTACGGGATCATCGGTAGTAAAAATAATTCTTGCCCCAATTTTCTTTAATATTGCCTGGGGTAACATATCCTTTTGTTTTAAACATTTATTTGCTTTTCCCCATATTCTATCTGCGGTCTCTGCACTCAATAATTCCTCAATTCCAAACATCCTCTTTAAATCTAAATGCATCCATTGATGGACATGATTTCCTTCAAGAAAAGGGAAAATCTTACATAAGGCTACCCATTTATCATAATCTGAAATTTGAGAATCTCTGGCTAAAGCCTGAGAGAAGCCGGGGAGCTTTGCAGCCAATTGAATAATATAATGATCACAATTTTTATATTCCTCTCTTGTCTCAAGAACTTCAGCTCTCCAAATATTAGGAAAAGGCTTATTTTCTACAATTTGTCTTAAATTATGATGAGTATGAGTATCAATGATTCCAACTTCTTTTCTCAAAGGAATTGCAACATCATGGTATAATTTTATTCCCTCAGTTGTATCCAATAACCAGTTTTCTCCTAAAAAATTATCCTTATTTTTCATAATTGACTCCTTATCTCTATCTCTTAGTTTTATTTTAATAGGTCATAAGCGAAATTTGCGCTTTACCCCATTTTTTTATTTCCTAATTTATTTTGATATCTTCTCTTTCTTGAACCCTCAAATTTTTATACCAAATTATTCTGAAAATATTATCTTCTGGTATCTAATACTTATTTTTCCTCATTTTGTTTCTATGATTTATCTTTTGCCAATTATAGTAATCAATGAATAGACTCAGAAATATTATAATTATTGCTATCAAGTTAAGAAAATTTTTATTCTGATAAAAGATTTTTATAATTTCTAATTACTTTTTGAAATGCTTTAATACATTGTTTGAGAAAACCTTCTTTAGGTTCTATCAATGGACCTCGATTATATCCCCAGAGATCAAATCCCTTAGCAAATTGCGGTTTTAGATGCTGTAACTTTTGATGTAAGCCCTTGCAGGGTTGCCGATACGGTAGAAGTTCCACTTGCAAGAAGGGCATAGCCATCAGCAGGAAGACTTAGCATTTCATTTGTACCTTTAGAACTACCAGCACCACTTATAGCGCTTATTATAATATTAGCTTCACAATACTTTTTCATTTCTTCTATAAGAGGTCTGACTATAATATCAGTTCCACCATCTGCACTATAAGGAACGACTACAGTAATTATTTTTCCCGGATCCGGCCAAACATTTTTCCCCAAAGCTACTATAAAGGTCAAAGAGACAATAAGAAAAGCAAGTCCAAGAACTATATCAATCCTCTTTTATACATCTAAGACACTTCTTCTCTCTATTATTTTTTATCTCTACATTATTCTTGTATCTCTAATTTTTAGGAATTATATACCTGTTAGAAAAATAATCTTGATATTTTACTGATAGGAAGTTAAATTGAGCCTTGAGAAAGATGTATTATTTCTAATAATTAATCTTTTTAACTAATACTATGAGCAATTCTTACTATCAATTTCACAAATTATCTAGTTAATGTTAAGAACGAATCACCTTGCCATTATTAAAAAATTCTTTTGCCTGTTTTAGATAAAGAGTAGCCGTAAAGGATGGCAACTCTTTCCTATGATCGATCCTCTACCAAATGGCCTTCAGATGCCATAAATTGGATAGAAACTACCTGAATAGGACTGAGCCACTAAAGCCCATAGTATCTAAGCTTCTGTTTTAATAACAATCTCGACTTTTCTCTAAATAATTGAGACGTAAATATATCTTTCTGTGTAACAGAGATTTTTCTTGTTCTTCAAAGTGGCTATCATGATACATGTACTAGTAATCGCTTTTCTTCCAAATTTATCTTTACTGCGAAATTTATTATCTACTAATTAATTATCTAATTCGAGCTGCTTTTACTTCTTCTAAAAATTGTCTTGTTTTTTTAGTCAACACATCAAACTCTCCTTCAGCTATAGCCTTTTTATCAACTAGTGCACTGCCTACTGAGATGACGGATGCCCCAGCTTTGATAAATTCAGCAGCATTTTCTAAATTAACACCACCTGTAGGGTTAAGCAAAATTTGAGGCAGAGGTGCTTTTATTGCCTTTATATATTTAGGACCACCTAAATTTCCTGCAGGAAATACCTTAACTATATCTGCCCCCATTTCCCATGCTCTTAATATTTCAGTTGGAGTCATTGCCCCAGGAATAACTACCTTAGCATATCTCCTGCATATCCTTATTAGATCATTATTTAAGCAGGGGCTTACCACAAACTCGGCTCCAACTAAAATCGATGCTCGTGCAGTTTCAGCATCAAGCACTGTTCCCGCTCCTAATAAGACATCTTCTTTAAATTTATTTATTACGGTTCCCATGACACTTAGTGCATTTGGAACAGTCATAGTTATCTCAATAGTTTTAATTCCTCCTTCAACAATAGCATCAACTATTTTCATAGCTTCCTCTGCAGAGGAAGCCCTAATTACTGGCACAACTCCAATATCAAGCAACATTTTAAGATTAAAATTTTTACTTTTCATCTTAGCCTCCAAAAATTTAATTATTAATTTATTTAATTAGGTAAAATATAAACTCTAAATCATTTATATAAAATTCTATTTTACATATTATATTTTTTATTTATCTTTGTACTCTACCAGAAATATTTCCCTTTTGAAGAGATTTTACTTCTTCTATGCTCATCATATTAAAATCACCAGGTATAGTATGTTTCAAACAAGAAGCAGCAACAGCAAATTCTAAAGATTCTGATAATTTTTTATTATTAATTAAAGAATATATTAAACCACCGGCAAAGGCATCTCCTCCACCTACTCTATCTACTATATGGATTTTATATTTATTCGAAGAATAAAAATTTTTTCCATCATAGATAATAGCAGACCAAACATTATCCGATGCTGAATAACTTTCCCTTAAAGTAATAGCCACTAATTCAAGATTAAATCTTTCAATTAGTTCCTTAGCTACATTTCTATATCCTTCTTTATCTAATTTACCAGTGGAAATATCAGACTCAGATGCTTTAATATTAAAAATTTTTTCTGCATCCTCTTCATTTCCCAAAACTATATCCACATAATTCATAAGAGAAGTCATAACTTTGTTAGCCTTCTCTGTGCTCCAAAGTTTCCCTCTATAATTTAAATCACAACTTATTTTAAGATTCTTTTGTTTTGCATTCTTTAATGCTTCTAAGGTCAATTTACCAGCACTATCACTCAAAGCAGGAGTAATACCAGTAAAATGAAACCAATGGGCATCTTTAAAAATTTCATTCCAATCAAATTCTCCTACTTTTGCATCAGCTATAGCTGAATGTGCCCTGTCATATATCACCTTAGAAGGTCTTTGAGCTGCACCAATTTCTAAAAAATAAATACCTAACCTATCTCCACCTCTAATAATATAATCAACTTTGACACCAAATCTCCTTAAATGATTTAAGGCAGCATCGCCTAAAGCATTGCGAGGGAGTTTAGTTACATAATAAGAATCAAGTCCAAAATTGGCTAAAGATATACTAACATTGGCCTCTCCACCTCCATAAGTAGCATTAAAAGAATCAGTTTGTATTATTCTTTGATAATTAGGAGGAGATAGTCTTAACATAATTTCTCCAAAGGAAACAACTTTTTTATTCATAAAAACATTTCCTTTCTATTTTAGTCTTCTCTTTATATAAATTAAAAAGTAAACCGCGGAAAACCAGTTGTTATATCAATCCCGACACTAGATATGAGTAACCCTAAGAGTGCGAAAGTCAGACCTCTTATAGTATTCCCTCGATTAAGCACAGCACTCATGCTAAGTCCAAAAATACTAAGCCAAAAGTATTGAAAATTCGTAAATTTTAGTGCAAACTTCGCCAAAGGAGGAGAAATAATAATCAGTAAAAGAACACCAATAAATCCTCCTATAGCAGAACAAAGTAAGTCTATGGTGAGGGCTAATGCCCCTTTCTCTTTTTTAGATAACTCGAATCCATTCAGAATAACCTCAGGGTTAACTATCGATCTAGGCAATCTACCACTCAATACAGAAATTACTGCTTCGGCAACTTTAGTCTTAAGCTCTAAATATGACTCTTCTGAATAAAAAGCAGAATGTGGTGTTATAATCAGGTTATCTAATTTTAGTAAAGGGTTTTTCTAATAAGTAAGGTGGCTCTTTCTCCATAACATCTATTGCTGCCCCAGCAATCCATCTTTTTCAAAGGGCCTTGTAAAGAACTTTTTCATCAACAATAGACCCTCATGCAGTATTTATTGAGTACACAGTCTTCTCCATAGTTTTTAGCTCATCTTCTCCAAAAGAATGCCATGTTTCCTCTGTTAAAGAAGCATTAATAGAAATAAATCTGATTCTGATAATAATTGGGAAAAATCAACCATTTTTATTCTGGTATTAATTTTGGAAACATAAGGATCACAAGCAATAATCTTTAAGCCAAATCCTATAGCTTTTTAGCTACCATACTTCCAATCCTTCCCAAGCCAGAGAAAACTTAAAATACAGTTCTAATTGACTTTATATTCACTTTACAAAAAATTCGTCACCTGGTTCCATTGCTGGAACGCCAAATATAACTGCTTTAAAATCTCCATAACCTCGATGAGGAATTCCTTTATTTATCATTATAGCTATTCCGGGATAAAGATTAATTTCTTTATCCCCTAACTCCATTTTCCCTTTACCTTCTATGATATAGTAAAATTCGGTACAATTTTTATGATAATGCTTCTTTGAATTTTTAATGTGAGTAATATGGAGGTTGGCAATGAGAGTATCTTGAATCGTTATTGGTCTAATACTTAACCCACAAGGACAAACTACTGGTTTAATTCGATTGACATCTTTAACTAAAAATGGCCTATTCATATTTTATTCCTTATTTTCTATCTTTTAGGAATCTTTACTTCTTTTCCTTTTTTTTCTGCAGAGACATACGCAGAATAGAGTACTGCAATAACATCCCAAGCAAGATTAGAATCGGATTGAGGAGACTTACCAGTTAAAATGCAATCAATAAAATCATTTAATTCTTGGGGATATCCAAACATCCAGTCTTCATCCGGTGAGGGAAAGCTCCATCCTTGTTTAGTTTCAATTTTTTCTACTATATAGGTATTTGTAAGCTGCTCTTCTCGAGGGTTATATAATTTAACAGAGCTTGTACAACTTAAATTACAAATTGTACGATGATTATTGGCTATAATTTCTAACCAATTTTTTACTCCCCCCATCACAATTTCAGAAGCAAAAACATCAGCAACCATTCCATCTTCAAAAACTAAATGAATTTGAGCGTAATCTTCAATATCATGGTATTTTGTCCGCAAATAGCCAGCATCAATAAAATTTGGGTTCCTAGTTATTTCATGAGTCCTGCAGCTTACAGTCACAGGTTTTATTGGTTTACCATTCCTCAATTCACCTTCCAACCTCTTTAAATATAGAATAGAAGTTAAGGGGTGACAACTTTTTCCTACTACTGAACCTCCTCCAGATTGACTCCACACTACATAGGCATCCGAATGAGACCCACTATGTGATTCCTCACCTAAAGCCCATAAAATCTGCCCCTTAGTTTCTTTTAATATTTCTACTTCCTTTTGTATTGCTGGAGCGTAAACCCAATTTTCAGCATAAAATATTTTTCCTTTGCTTTTAGCTTCAGCTTTGAGCATACGGTCTGCACTTTCTAAAGCTTCCCTAAGCATTGTTTCCTTGGGAAATTTATTTCCTAAGAAATTCTTCTTTTCTTTTGGTCCGTAATAACCTGTAAACGGTTTCTCCACAATAACATATTTATCTGAGTTAAGCGCTTCAATCGAAAAGGGTTCGTGAAGATATCCAGGAACACATATATCAACTACATCGACTAAATTAATTAATTCTTGCAAGGATTTAGTTGGAATAATTTTTCTTTTTTGGGCAAATTTTTCCCGTCTTTCCGGTGTTTTAGAATAAACTGCTTCTACTTTGACTCCTGGAATTCCTTTATAACATTTATAATGAAATGAAGCAGCAAATCCTGAACCAAGTATTCCTACTTTAATTGATTTCTTTTCCATAATTCCCTCCCGAAGTAATATTTTTTATTTGTGAAAGATCATTTTTATCACTTTTTTAATTTAATTAGTTTTTCATTTTTAAAAATGGTTTTTTAATAGCTAGCTTGAAAGCTTTTAAAAAATTTTTAAACCAATTCATTTGGGTAATAACAGTAATTAAAATAAACAAGAAAAACACAAATGAAATTGGTCTAGTAAAAAAGGGAATAATACTACCGTTGGTTAAAATCAAACTTCTTCTAAGGTTACTATCAAGTAAATCACCCAGAATTATCCCTAAAACAAAAGGAGCAACAGGGTATTCCATTTCCTTCATTGCGTATCCGACAATTCCAAATACAGCCATCACTAAAACATCAAACATCTTGGAAGATAAAGCATAAGAACCAATAACGCATAGGGCAAAGACAACGGGCATCAATTTTTGTCTAGGAATAATTAGAATTTTTACAAAAACTCTAATTAATGAAAGGCCTAAAACAAACATTGCACAAGTAGCTAAGAAAATCATGGAAACTACTTGATAAATAAAATTGGGATTCTCTATCATGAGTAGAGGCCCTGGACGAATTCCATGGATAAGCATTGCTCCTAAAAGTACTGCCGCCGGGGCAGATCCAGGTACAGCTAAAGATAATACCGGTATTATTGCCCCCGGAATTGCTGCATTATTTCCAGTCTCCGCGGCCACCAAACCCTCAATACTCCCTTTTCCGTATTTCTCTTTTTCTTTGCTAGCTCTTTTTGCAAAATCATAAGAAACCCAGGCACCAATATCTTCTCCAACCCCGGGAATAGCCCCAATAACAGTTCCTATAAATCCTGAACGAATAATAGTCTGCCAATATTTAGCAATATCTTTGAGACTAGGAATTACTTTTTCTATTTTGTTGCTTACAATTTTTATAGCCGGTTGTTTCATAACCATTAATACTTCAGAAAAACCAAAAACTCCAATCATTGCCGGAAGAAGCTGAATCCCGCCGGCAAGATCTACATTTCCAAAAGAAAAACGCCTATAAGCATGCATTGACTCCATACCAATTGTAGCTACAAAAAGACCTAAAAATCCAGAAACCCAGCCCTTAAGAGGATCTTTTGGTGCAGTAAGTGAACCACTAATAACAATTCCAAAAATCGTTAACCAAAAATATTCAAAAGAATGAAAACTAAGTGCAGCATTACCAATAATAGGAGTAAAAATTGCCAACATTAGTAAGCCAAATAAAGAACCCAAAAAAGATCCTGTAGTAGCTATTCCCATTGCTGAGCCTGCCTTACCCTGTTTAGCTAATGGATTTCCATCAACAGTTGTTGCAGCATTGGCAGGTGTTCCAGGAATATTAATTAAAATTGCCGTACGGCTACCTCCAAAAATTGCCCCAATATACATACATATTAAAATTAGAACAGCATGACTGCTGGCAAACTTATAAGTAAGAGTAGTCATTAAAGCTACTCCCATAGTTGCAGTTAAACCAGGGAGCATACCAACAATAATTCCCAATTGAGTACTCCAAAGAACATCAAAGATTAGTCTTGGAGTTAAAAATTGACTTAATTCATTTCCTAATTGGATTAAACCTTGAAACAATTAAAAAACCTCCATATTTTAAGGAAGCGTAACTAAAAACAGATATCGAAATACAAAAGAAATTGAAGCTGCAATAGCTACAGCCAAAAGAAGGGCTAATATTATATTTTTTTTAGATTTAGACTCAAAAGCCAAGATAAATGAAAAAATATATATGCCCGTCAATATAAAATAATCAATTTTACCTAAAAAAATTACATAAAATAAAGATAAAAAAAGAGCAATAAGAAAACGTTTAATTGAATTATTTTTCAAAAAAAGCATTATACTTTGGAATGATATGTGAATTTTATATCCTTTACGAATGACAGAACGGAAGAAAAGGATCGCTCCCATACAGGCTATAATAACCCCTAAAATTCCCGGGACTATCCCTGGTGCAGAGTAGGGATCTGCTCCTACTTCTCTAAATGTGGGCATTTTAAGAGACATAATAAAAATAATTAACCCAAATAAAAACAAAAATATAGAAGTAAAAAAATCAGCTTTATTCATATCTTCTTCTTTCATCTATTCAACAACCTCTTTTTTAATAACCCAGTAAAAATAAAATAATAATATATAATATATAAAGAATAAGAAATTATTTTTAATTTTTTAAAAATACAAGGAAGGAGACAGCCTTTAAAAATAAAAACTGCCTCCCCCATAAGAAGTGATTGATTAAATTAAGGTCGTGCAATACCAATTTCTAATGGAGAAATTTCAGCTTTTCCAGCATCATAATAAAGCCAAGCATTATTTTGAATTAACGGAAAAGCTTTAACTAATGCCTCCGTTCCCCAATAAGGTGTAAATACAGCTCCTCTATCACTGGCATATTTTTTCACTACTTCTGAATTTTTTATTACTTCTTCCCACAATTTATTCATAGTGGTCACAACTTCTTCGGGCACTCCTTTAGGAATAAAAATACCAAAATAAAGAGGAGCAGGAGTAAATTCAGGAATCCATTTTGTTATAGGAGGAATAGACCCATAACCTTTTAATTCTAAAGGTTTATTGTCTAATACAGCAAGTGGACGAAGTTTTTTCGCTCTAATCATATCCACTTCTTCACAAGCTAATTGAGGCACAACCTCGGTTTCACCTCTAACAGTAGCAATAACAGCAGGATTACCTCCCTCATAAGTCACATGCTTATATTCTATTCCTGTATATTTTTTAATACTTTCCATCCCCACATGACCACAGGATGTTTCTCCAGCAGTCGCTACAGCTATTTCTCCAGGTTTATCTTTAAATGCTTGCAGTAGATCCCCGAAAGTTTTATATGGAGTATCAGGATTAACTGAGACAACATCTACATTTGCTACTCCAAAATATAGATTCCAATCCTCTACTTTGGTATCTAAAAAACCTTTTATAGCATAGGTCCCTAAATCGCCAATCATTCCTGCGGTCCAGGTATAACCATCTCTTTTAGCATCCAAAGCTGTTTTAGTGCCTACTGAACCTGAACCACCCGGTTGATTAACTATAACAATTTTTTGGCCTAATTTCCCTTCTAATTCTCCAGCTAAGATACGAGTTATCTGGTCTGTTGAACCACCAGCACCCCAAGGCACAATTACCGTAATAGGCTTGGTTGGCTTCCACAATCCTTCCTCGCCGCTAGCAAAAGCAACTGTTGTAACCAATGCCAACGCAAGAAATACAAATAAAATCTTTCTTAACATTTTATTAAACCTCCTTTAAATTTATAATTAAAATATCTCTTAAAGCTTTCCCTATTTTCCACCTCCCTTTTTCTGTAATTTTTCAGTATATCCCAATCGTTTAGATATCTCGTTACTGACTTGAATAAGAGCTTTTTTTAAATAATTTTGTTTATTAAGATCTGTTCGATATGCTGGGCTGGAGATACTAATCGCAGCTATTACCTTTCCTTGGTGATTTCTTATGGGAGCAGCTATACAACGAACATCTTTCTCGTTTTCTCCTCTATCTAAGGCGAAACCTTGTTTTTTTACTACCTTCAGTTCTTTTTCTAATTCTTTTTTATCAGTGATGGTCTTATCAGTAAGACGAGGAAGTTCCTTATCTTCTAAGATTTTTTTTCTTTCTTCTTCTGGTATATCGGCTAATAGTACCTTCCCTAAAGCAGTACAGTGTAGGGGGGCTCTTTTGCCTACATAAGAACACATCCTTATAGTTTGAGAAGACTCCTCCTTGGCTAAGTAGAAGACCTCTCCTTCCCTCAAAATTCCTAAGTGAACAGTTTCGTTACACTGGTTTATTAGATCTTTTAAATAAGGAGTAGCCTCTCTTACTAAATCCATTTGATTAAGTTTGGCTAAACCTAATTCTAATAACTTTGGACCGAGTTGATATCTTTGAGTATCTGCTTCTTGCTCCACATATCCCCAATGTTTTAAGGTATCTAATATCCGATGGATGGTGCTGGGGTAGAGCCCTAACTTTTCACTGATCTCAGTCATATTCGTAGGAGAATTTTGTTGAAGTAGAATCTCGAGAATGGAAAGTGATTTATTGAGAACTTTTATGGGATAGGCAGGTTTATCTTTAGCCATTTTTCATCTTCCATAATTCTATATAGTAGAATTACATTCTACTTATATTATATAAGATTAATTTTAGATTTGTCAAATTTTATCCTTATTTATTTGTTTATTTAAAAACAAGTAATTATTTAATCTTTTTTTCAATTTCTAAAATAAATTTCTTCGTATTAGAAAGAATAATTTCAGGTGAATCATCAAAATGAAAAATCTCAAGAGAAATCCATCCATTATAACTTTTTTCTTTTAAAGCTTTAAAGGTACGGAAAAAATCTGATCTGCCTTTACCAGGATAATTACCATCAATCTCATTAAGGTGAACATGTTTTATAATATCGGAATAATCGTAAATAAGATTATGCCATAATTTACCTTCATCCTCACAATTATGAAAATCAAACATTCCAGATATAGAAAGGTTTCCAACCTCATAAATCAATCCTTTTGCTTCTTGGAGAGTGTTAATGATATTACTAACTCTAGAAGGAAGAACTTCAATTAAAATTTTAACTCCCATTTTTTCTGCAAATGGAGCTATATCTTTAAGACCTTCTTTAAAAATAGAAGTAGTTTTTTCTTTAGAGATGCCAACAGCATTTCTTTGTTTAGATGAACCGAGTACCATAATGTTCCCACCTAGTTCTTTGCATATTTCAATTAAAAATTTTAAAAAACTCCAAGATTTTTTTCTAATGGAATTATCTGGAACAGTTAAGTGAAATCCTTTTGGGGCTTTAAGTAGATGGTGAAATCCAACAAACTGAACACCTGTATCGTTTAAAATATTTTTTATCTCCTTTATTTTTTTATAACTAATATTTTGAGGGTTTTTGGCAAGAGTATAAGGGGCTATTTCAATTCCTGTAAACCCATACTTAGCTATTAAATGACATGAGTCTCTAAAGCTATAGTTAATAAATAATTCATTACAAACAGCATATTTCATTATAATTTATTACCTACTTTTAAATTTCTAATATATTTAATAACAATTGAATTATCCATTTCACCTTCACCAGTAATAATAATTCCTTCTAAAATTTTTTTATGTATACGTGTAAGAGGAAGTTCTTGCCCCATTTTTTTTGCATATCTCAATATAATCTCTAAATCTTTGTTGTGTTGAACAACTCTTGATTGAGGTTCAAAATCATTTTCTATCATTTTGCGACCTTTAACATCCATAGCACAGGAATATGCAGGGGTAAACTTTAAAAGAGAGAGAAAATTTTTAACATTTAAACCAATTTTATCAGCAAATACGAGCCCCTCAGCAAGCACAAGTCGATTAAGTCCCAGAATTAAGTTACTCGCAAGTTTAGCTTTTGAGCCACTCCCTGGGGGTCCGATATAAAAATATTTTTGCGCTAAAGCCTTAAAAATATCTCTACATGATTCGAAAGCCTCCTTGTTTCCCCCTACCATAAAAACTCCTTGTCGGTTCTGAATTTGTTCGCTTGAACCGGAAATTGTAGAATCTAAAAAATAAATACCTCGATTTAAAAGTTTTTTAGCCAAAATTTCAGTTTTTTTTGGATCACCTGTTGTGGTATCAATAATGTACTTGGGCATTTTCTCTGCTTGTAGTAATCCATTGGGTCCCTCAACCACTTCCATAACTATATTTGAATCTAATAGAGACAAAATAACACGATTCGCCTCCAAGGAAACTTCATATGGGCTAGATACTGCTTTACCTCCAAGTCGATTTAAATTTAACCTTTTACTTTTAATTACATCAAAACCGACAACCTCAAAATTATGAGATAATAAATTCTTTGCTAATGATGTACCAACAAGACCAATACCAATTAAACCAATTTTTTCTTTCATTTAAGCCTCCATTCTCTTATTTTATATTTTTTATTTTGTCTTTATATTGAAAATTACTTTCTTTACTATATAAAGTACTATTTCCCTAATATTGTTTATAGATATTTAAACCAACTCTTATAGAATTTTAATATCTAAAATTTTATAGTTAGTAAAATATAATCTTAATAGTACCTGTAAAAATACTTAATTCTATAACTCCGATAAATTATATTAAAAAAATTTTATAAGAATTCAAAATATATAAAATACTACTTATATGGTAAAAATTTTTTATTTTTTGAAATAAAAAATCTATCGTGTTATTATTATAGAAATCTTTTTCAAATGCTAAAATTTAATAAAGTAATAAAAAATATATAGAATCATATTTGTTGTCTTGCTAATTTTCATTATATCACCAAATAAAAAAACTCATCAAGTTGTACTGATTTTAATTTCTTGATTTTCATAAAAGAGCTTTCTAATATAAAAAATAATACTAAGTAAAATAACTTTGATATATTAAAAATATTTTAAATACAACTTAATAATAATTTAATTTCATTCTATTATTTTTTAATGAAAGGAATAAAAAAATGATTCGTGTTGATTGTCAAAGTCATGTATTTCCAAAATCATATGCAGAGCTTTTAAAACAAAGCCATAAATTTATAATAGTTGAGCAAAATAATCAAGATTACATTATTACCTATGGAGATTTGCAAAAATTCAATTTAAATCTTAGAGCATATGATCCTAAAGAAAAGATAAAAGATATGGACAATGCAAAAATTGATATAAGCGTGATAAGTGTAAATATTCCTGGCCCCGAACTCTTAACAACAGAACTTGCTATAGAAGGAGCAATAATTTGTAATAATTATATAGCAGAACTATGTAGTACCTACCCTAATCGATTTGTTGGATTAGCAACTTTACCTTTACAAAATATTCCTGTTGCTTTGAAAGAATTCGATCGAGCAATAAATGATCTCAAGTTACGAGGAGTAATTCTCTTTTCAAATATAAATGGAAAACCTATAGATTCACCCGATTTTGAACCTCTTTATAAACAAGCAGAAAAATTAAAAATTCCTCTTGTCCTACATCCCACAATTCCAGTATGGGGTAAAGTAATCAAAGACTACTCTATGATTCCTATGTTCGGGTTAATGGTTGATACTTCAATTGCAATGCTTCGACTTATTCTCAGTGGTGTATTAGAACGTCACCCAGATTTACTAATTGTTCACCCTCATTGTGGTGGAGTCCTTCCTTATCTAATGCCCCGCATTGAAGAACAGACTAAAATTAAGAAACGTGGTATAGAATATATAAAGAAATCTCCAAAGGAATATTATAAAAAAGTATATATTGACTTAATGTCTCCTTCAACCTTATCTATGCAATATGTCTATGAATTCTCAGATATAGATTACTTATTATTTAGTAGCGATCATCCATGGGTTAAAATAAAAACCATGCTCAACTATTTAAACAATTTAAAAATTTCAAAAAATGATAAAGATAAGATATTAGGCCTTAACGCTTGTAAATTATTTAAGATTTATTAATTGTATTTTTATATTTTTTTATAAATACTAACTTTTTTTATTAATAATTCTTTTTAACCATGGATTAATAATAAAAATATAGAGAAAAACTAATATAGAAAAAACGGTTGCTAATGTATTGACTCTCAAATTTGTAGGTATAATTATAAATAAAGCCAAAAAACCTAGAAAAAAGCGGAGTGGTACAGAAAGTTTTACCCCTATATAACCAGATATAGAAGCTGTCCAAACTACTACACCTACTAAAGCAAATAATGTAGTTATTAAAATATTACTTATATTCCCTTCACATAATAATGAAGGTTTAAATAAAAAAGAAAAAGGAATCATAAAAGCAACTAAACTCATTATAAAAGCTTTTATTCCCGTTTTATTGACATTCCCTCCCGCTAATCCTGCAGCAGTAAATGAAGCAAGCGCAACTGGCGGAGTAACCATAGCAAGAACACTATAATAAAAAACAAAAAAATGAGCTGCCAGAGGGCTAGCTCCGAACTTCACTAAGGGTGAAACAAAAAAAACAGCACTTAAAATATAAGCTGCTACCGTAGGAAGACCCATACCTAAAATGATACAACCCATAATTATAAAAATTAAAGAAATAATTAAAGAGCCGCCACTTATTTGTAAAAGTCTACTTGAAAATTTTAAAGCCAAATTCGATTGAATAGCTACTCCAACTATAATGCCAATAGAAGCAATAGGTATTACTATACTAGCAGCCTGTTGACCTATTGAATTAATTATTTGAATTAATTTAGGAAAATTCAAACGAGTTTCTTTTCGAAAAAAACTTACCACTATCCCTGTAATAGATCCGCAAAAAGCAGCCATTGTGGGAGAATATCCACGTATAATATAAAACACAATTACAAAAAGAGGAATAAAGAGGTGGGCAAAATGCATTAATCTTTTAGAGGTATTTTCTTGAGAAAAAGCCCTTATAGTACTCTTACTTTCCGCTCTAGCCCCAAAATCTATTAATAAAAATAAGGAAATATAAAAAAGAAGAGCAGGAATAACACCCGCCAAAGCAATTCTTAGATAAGGAACACCTAACAGCTCTGCCATAATAAAAGCACTAATACCCATAATGGGAGGCATAAGTTGCCCACCGGTAGAAGCAATGGCTTCAGTTGCTCCTGCTGTTTCTTTATTATAACCATCTTGTTTCATTAAAGGAATTGTAAAAACTCCTGTTGCTGCCACATTAGCTACGGCACTACCACTTACTGTTCCCATTAAACTACTAGCAATGACTGCAGCTTTTGCCGACCCTCCTTTCTGCCCTTGAGTAAGACGCAGTCCAATTCCTACTAAAAGCTTGCTGCCACCAATAGCAGAATAGATAGCCCCAAACATCACAAAATAGAAAACATAGCGGAGAGAAGTTTCTACTGGAATTCCAAAGATACCACTATCTCCTAAAAACAATAGTTCTACATACTCATTAAATTTTATCCCTTCAAATTTTAGCCAACCTGGGAGAATATAACTAATCCAGCCATATAGCAAAAAAGCTACAACTACTGACAAAAGACTAATCCCTACAGTTCTTCTTGTAGCTTCAAGTAAAAACACTACCAAAAAGACGCAAAATATTTTGTCAAGTGGAAATATTGGGTCTATAAAAACAATTCGACCCTGAATTCTTATACTATTATAAATAAAATAAATCCCAATAATTAGAGGAATAATTACACAACTAAGGTCAATAAAACTAAATATGTGTTTTTTTAAACCTTTTCCTTTTAAAGGTTTAAAAAGAAAAATTAAAGAAACTCCAAAAACTACATGAAGAGGTCTCTGAATCATCGGTGCTAAGGGATATATAATGATATAAATTTGGAAAATAATCCAAATTAAAGATATAAAAAAACGTATAGTCATTAACCATTTTGGAAGTTCTGATTTTTGTTTCTTATTATCGGGTAAGTTTTCAATTATCTTTCTATTTTTTACGTAATTTTCATCAGTTTTCTCCACAAGGTTCAACTCCTATCTATTTACTACCCTTAAAATTTTATCTATATTAAATATTAAGGGGAGAGTATTACTCTCCCCTTAATAAATTATCTATTTTTTATTTCATCCAACCTTTATCCTTATAATACTTTTCAGCACCTGGATGAAGAGGTACACCTATCCTGTCTTCCATCCATGCTTTTTCTGGTTCAAATGGTTTTATAGAAGCATGCACTGCAACTACCTCCTCTTTATGTTCACAAATAATTTTTGTAATAACATAAGCTAGTTCATCTGGCATATCGGAACTAGCTATAATAACAGTACCAGGTGAGACAGTTTTAAAGGAATAGGGTTGATTTTTAAAAAGATTTTCCGGAACAACTTCTTCGAATAAACCATACTTAGCTAAGCTCTTTCTAACTTTTTCAGGCACTTCAACCATTCTTAGATTTGCAGTCGTCATGCCTTCCGTGATGGCTGGATGACCACCTGGTGCAACTTCAACCCATATATCAGCTCTTCCATCTCGCATTACTGCCGGGATTTGGCCTCCAGATACCTGAGTTACTGACCCTCCCCACTTTTTAATAATATCAAAATCCATACCATACTCTGAAAGAATCATACGAGCAACTGGGGGAGCTGTGGAACCTTCAGGCTTACAAATTAAATGAATGGGATATTTCGCTTCGCTGATTTTCTCAAAAGAATCAAGACCAGTTTTTTCTATAAAATCTTCTCTAAATATTAAGTAAACATATACCTTATTTAGACCGCCAGCAAGTGCCCTAATATTCTTAGCTGGTCTACCTTCGTACATTTGAATACCATCGTAAGCCCATTTTGCAGTCGCAACATTAGCAAGGGCTAAGTCAACTTTCCCCTGTGCTACTGCTAAAGGATTGGCAATGCCACCACCTTGTGGAACAACCTCAACCGTTGATCCCTCTGGTAAAGTTTTTTCTAATATGTTTGAATAAGTTGCTGCATAAATATACCAGGAAGTACCAATCCGCATGGCGCCAAATTTTAAATTTACGGGATTTTCTAATTTTTGTTCATCAGCAAAAACT
>Ga0190359_1001062_pt1 | contig 17912 bp, 13 predicted proteins | sample 48721823_MG_FD_161269 | JGI IMG/M metagenome (GOLD analysis project Ga0190359, IMG submission 161269) | Hydrothermal vent microbial mat bacterial communities from Southern Trench, Guaymas Basin, Mexico - 4872-18-2-3_MG | ecosystem: Environmental > Aquatic > Marine > Hydrothermal vents >... | reverse complement strand
ATCCCCTTCGTATATTACGTTTCCCGATGAATTCATAACAACTGTGTTGTAAGTACCATCTGCAGGTATTGAAGTGAAATCTGCTTCTGTTAGCTGACCGTCAGCGGCAGCGGTGGCGTGGAAGGCTGTTCCAGATTCAGTGATTCTGCCAAATTCGTTCAAAACCATGAAACCCGCCGCTTCTATAGTGCCGTCTTTATCGGCGTCCATTTGCCAGGTATAACTTTGATTGTTGCTGAAAGGATCGTTTTGTCTGACAAAGTCTCCGTTTGTCTTTGTGAAGGTGAACCTGACTTCGTGGTTCTGATTAGTTGTCGAATCCACAACGGTCATGGAAAACGATTTGGGGCCACAGTCAGATCTCAAATTTCCTTCCATTTTAGAGGAAGTTGTCGCATTGGCGGGCATTGTCATTCCTGCGCTTATTACAATATCTCCTATTGGTTGATTCGTGTCGATATACCTTTTTCCGCTTTCTGGATCCTGAATGGCTCGCCACCCTTGAACTTTTAAGCCGGTTGATGTTTGAATCAGTGTTCCATTCATATCCACATCAAGAGCGCCCGCCCGCGTGTAAAAGTACTGCTCACCGTTTGACAGGACAAAGAACCCATCTCCCTGGATGGCAAGATCTGTTTTTCTTCCAGTGTTTTGGAATGAACCTTGTGTCATGACTTTGTCAACCGTGCCAATCTGTGAACCAAGCCCGATCTGAATTGGATTCGTTCCTCCTATATTGTCTTGAGGAGTTCGCGATGACTTCAAAGTTTGAAGCAGAGCTGTTTGGAATGTAGCTCTTGATCCTTTGAAGCCAATTGTGTTAACGTTCGCTATATTGTTCCCCACGACATCCATCTGGTACTGAAAATTCCTTAAACCAGTTATTCCACTGAACATCGATCGCATCATGTGTTATCACCCTCCACCTCAGATATTTCTACTACCGAAGCAAGTGGATACAGAATATCGTTTATTATCACGTAAATATTGTTGTCTTTGAACTGTACGCCCTGCACAACTCCACCCTCTATTCCTCCGATCTCAACTTCCGAACCGTCTGGCTGTATTTTTGACACCGTGTAACTGTAATTTCCATCGGGGACAGGCAAACCATCAGAATTTCTGCCATCCCATGTGAAGGAATGCGCGCCGGATTCGAGCATGTTAGAGGTGACTTCTCTAACAAGGGAGCCATTTTCATCGTAGATTCTTATCGTAACAGGGGCGTTTTCATCAAGAGTGAACACGATGCTTTCTGCGACACCATTGTTTACCTGAACTGAGTTACTTCTGACAACAGCGTACTTTCCGATAAGTGAAGACGCTTGAGCCTGGAGCGATCCTTGCTGAAGGCTCAGAAAGTTTTCAAAGGCTTTTGTCATATTTGTTATCTGCTCCAAAGAAGAAAACTGAGTGAGCTGAGCTATAAAGTCCTTGTTATCCATCGGCTCAAGTGGGTTCTGATTACGCATTTCTGTAACGAGTAGTAAGAGAAAGGCGTCTTTGTCAAGCTGACTTTTTGGCTCTCTCTGCCTTAGTCCATCGAGTGTGTTCCCATAAAGGTTGTTGTAATCAATCGCGTTGATCATCTTGGTTCACCTCGCTTTCATCTGTGTGATTCTGTTGCTCCTTTTGCTGCCTGCGCCTTTCGTGCTGTTCGTGTTGGAAATTCTGCTCTGAATGGTCGTTTCGCTCTGTTTCCACTTTTACCTGGAATTCCTCGACTTTGAAGCCCATTGAATTGAGCCGTGCAATCAAATTTTTCGATCCTTTCTCTACAATTTCCTTGGCTTCCTCGTTGCTGACTCTCATGGAGATTTTCAAAACTTCCCGTTGTTTTTCAATTTGAATTTCAAGTCTTCCAAGGTTCGGCGGCGAAAGATCCATAACAGCTCTTTCGGTTACGGTTTCTCTGGTCAAGTAGGGACGAATGTTGTCTATTATCCTGTCGAGATTATCGCTCATTTCCTGCTGTGAAACCCTTTCGGTGACCAAGTTAACGTTGGGATCCGTTCGGTTCACTGTAACTGTTGATAGCTGTGGACTGGAGTAAGCTTTTTTTGCGTTCTCGTTGTTGATCAGACGCGCGGTGCTATTGGTAGTTTTTGAGTAAAGTTTAGGCGTTTTCGAATTCGAAAGTGTTGGTGAATCTTTCTTTATTTCTCTTGCTATTTCGAGCTTGAAGGTTTCTATCTTTATCGGTTCAGACACTTTAAGCTTTGTTGGCATCTGCCGCTTTGTTATAAGAAACTCGGTTCTGCTGTCGTGGTTCTTTATTTTCAGAAAAACCTTTCTGGCGATTATCCTTATCTGTTCTAAGGAAGGTGTGTTTATATTTGAAGCCAAAGAGTTTCGCTGACTGATCAACTCAGCCGCGTTGGCTGATTGCAAACTGTGAATGACTTTTGAAGCTATGTGATCTGCTTTCGAATCTTGCGCAGATACCCCGACTTGTGAAACTGTTGACACTTCAACCGAGATTTTCTCTTCAGACAGGACTACTTGCTGGTTTGCCAAAGAAATGTTTTGAATGTCTTTTTCTGGTGCGGCATTTCTTGAAATGACATTATTTTTGTTGCTGTTAAACGCGCTTTTGAAGAGAACACTTCGTTGAGATTTTGTCTGCTTTGTGAAAGAAGGCATTTGCTGCGTGTCTTTGGGTTTTTCTGTATTATCAGCGGCAGATACTCTTTTGATCTCGATGCGGGGTTGGAGTTGATTCTCATGGGTAATATGATTTTGTGCTGCCACTGCGTGCTGTGCTTCGGCAAGATGCGTTCTGTTTATTTGAGTGGGGTTGGGGTGCTTTTCTTGCCCTAAGGTTTTCACATAGACTGTTGATGGGTTTTCTTGATTCATGGATTTACGCTTGGGATCTGGTTTCATCGTCGAAAAATGGTTCTCTTCAGCAGAAGGTTTTTCATATGAATTGTTGAGAATATGCAATCTTCTGTTCTGTGTTCTTGGTGTGCTCTTCTGAAAGGATGGGTTGAAATTAGTGACTCTTTGACTCGATGATTTGTCAGCTTGAATGGCTGTAAACTTTTCATTGTGGTGAATAATACTGCTTGTCGAGTTAGAAGAAACATTTTGAGACTTAGCGATGATTGTGCTCACATTGGAAACTTTGTTGTCTGACACCCTCTGGATCTGTTTGTTAGTTTCAGAAGGTACAGCTTGTTGATGTTGCTCTGCATTTTGAGAATCAGCGATTGTATTCACATTGATGACTTTGCCATTCGAAGATATTTGTGCTGAATGAGGAGTTTCAGAAGGCACAGCTTGTTGATGTTGCTCTGTATTTTGAGAATCAGCGATTGTATTCACGTTGATGACTTTGCCATTCGAAGATATTTGTGCTGAATGAGGAGTTTCAGAAGGCACAGCTTGTTGATGTTGCTCTGCATTTTGAGAATCAGCGATTGTATTCACGTTGATGACTTTGCCATTCGAAGATGTTTGTGCTGAATGAGGAGTTTCAGAAGTCGCAACTTGTTGATGTTGCTCTGCATTTTCAGATGGATTTTGGGATTGGTTATTTGCAGATTCGTTCTGTGAATCGATGTTTTGAAAAGAGAGAGGTTTTTCATTTAAAACCAAAGTGATGGCTGTTTTTTCATCAGAGTTGGTTTGCAAGGGTAATTCTATCTCAGTTGAAGAGAACTTCTGAACAGCTTGTGAAACGTCGCTCTTCAGCGGTTCATCAATTGTAAAGGGGGCATTTTTCTCCACAGATGTGGTCTGAACCACATTAGAGGATTTGCCAACGTTCAAATTTTTAGTTTGTCGCATCTCGCTGAGCGACAGCTTCAATTCTGCGATAATTTGCCGAAACGACTTTTGTTCTGCGTTCGCGGTGTTTTGAACTTTCACTTTGGTGTTAATGGCTTTAACCAAATCAGAAAGAAGTGATGTTTTCAAAGGCTCACCCCTTTTACCACTACACGTTGAAACAGTTCCGGATTTTTGCTCTTGATACAATCTAAGAGTTCTTTGGCTTTGTCTACATCAATGATAGATAGGATCGTAATAACACTGTTTTCATCGAGTGATAGCAGGTCTATCATTTTCATGATTTCTTCGCTGCTCATCTCGTTTATGTATGAAATGGCCTTTTTTCTTATAAGTTCAGCTTCTATTATCGAAGCTTGCTGATTTGCAAGTTCTTCAAAGCGCTTTTCAAGAGCGTTCGCAGTTTGCTCCAGACTTTTTGTGATTTCCTCAACAGAGCCTATCAAAGCTGTTATACTCGCGGATTTATCTGGGTCAATTTTTGCCAATTCGCCAATAATTTCAGCTCTTATCTCCGCGGGTGTCCGACTAAGAGCTGCTGCAATTGTTTTGCTGCTCAATTGCTCACTCGCGAGAGTGTTTGCCAGGTCTTTGGGTGATCCGTTTGTGAAGAGCTCAACGATTTTGTTCAGATCTCCCGAATTTTTCATCGTACTGAGCTGAATTTCCAGCGCGAGGAGTTTTTCCTTCCATGTATCTTTCATATCCAGAACTGTCTGACGCATATTTTTCACAAATTGTTCTTCACGAATGGCTTCTTGATACTTGTTTTCGGCTTCGCTTAATATCTGGTTTGACCTTTCTAAGGCTTTGGAGAGAGTTTCCTCGAAATACCTTGAAGGCGTTAGAATTTCCAGGGGTTCATAGTGAATATAGCGATTCACAAAAGGAATCTTAGACATCAGATACGATACATAACTCCTCCAATCTTCAAACGGAGTTGCCGATAGTCCCCTTATTTTTTGCATTTCGAAAGATATATAGCCATACATCAACGCGGCTATGCTGATCACAAGTATTATTGCAAAAGCTTTCAGAAAGGCCTTGAATTTTCCTTTCTTCTTTTTTTCTTTCCCTTCAGCCAACAAAGTCCCTCCTGAATTATTTTTCATTCCTTCATCTGTTCATTCCTAAGAGTGATAACATTGTTTGGGTGATGAAGTTGACGGCAGTCATAGATATGGGCTCGAATTCTTTCATACTTCTTATCGGAGAAAAAGACAATGTTATTGAAGAGGTGGTTTGCGAGGTTGGACTGAAGGGTATTAATTCCCGATCAAAAGCTGTTGAACTGGGTAGGAAGGCTCTTCAAAATATGGTCCGACGCGCAAGGGATGCTGAGTGCAGCGTGTATGTTTTTGGGACAGCCCTCTTCAGGGAAGATCCGGATCTTTTCTATCAAATTACAGTTGGTCTGAATGTAAATTCAACTATTTTGACTCAGGAAGAAGAGGCGATGTATTCTTACCTATCTGTTGACGACTCTCTTTCTTGTTCAAAAATGACAGTCATTGACCTGGGAGGAGGAAGTCTCGAAGTCGTAACATCAAAGGGGTTTAAAGGTTTTCAACTTGGCACACATATTTTGAACTCATTGTTCGATCTATCCTTACCAGGTGCGAGAGATTTTGACAAAGCAGTGACTCATACCAAAAATGTTTTGTGTAAAAGCGTTCGCAAAGACTCTTTTTTGGTAGGAATTGGAGGTTCTTTTGTGGCGATAGCGGCCTTTTTCTTGGAGAAATGGGATCTGAGAGCTGTTGATGGATTTTTGCTGAGAAAGAAGCATGTCGATACTGTGATTTCGACCTTGAGAGAGATGTCTTATGAAAAACTGAGGAGCTTGAAATTTCTTCCAAAAGGAAGAGAAAGAACCCTCGCCGCTGGTTGCGTCGTTGCGAGGGTTCTCACAGATTTGTGTGGTGAGATTAAGATTTCGTCCAAGGGATACAGATACGCTGTTCTCAAAGACATAACTTCAAATGGAAAACTGACTTATCCGTGGCGTGCCCGGGGAGATTTGAACTCCCGGCCTCCAGATCCGCAGTCTAGCGCTCTATCCAGCTGAGCTACGGGCACGAAAAATGGCGGAGAGGGAGGGATTCGAACCCTCGGTGGGGTAGTCCCCACACTTGCTTAGCAGGCAAGCGCCTTCGACCGCTCGGCCACCTCTCCGTGGTGTAGACCATATGTGATTATAATATAGAACTTCCAAAAATCAAGCTTCAAGAATCTTTCTTATTTCAAGGGACACTTCTTTTATTGTTTCAGGAATCTTTGAAGGACGGCTTCCGCCAGCCTGAGCAAAGTCGTGTCGACCTCCACCGCCCCCTCCAAGAACCCGTGAAACGAGTTTTGCGAGACTTCCAGCGTGCAGACTTTCTGGAAGATCCCTGGTCAATCTTATTATAACAGTTACTTTATTCTGAACCGTAGAAAAGAGCATCAGAACTGTCCGTTTCTTGTTGGCTATAGCTGTGTCAGATAGGTTTCTCAGCACTGAGGGCTCAACATTTTCGAATTTTGCGCAACGCAGGAACACATCACCTATTTTATAGGACTCTAAGTTATCTAACTGGAAAGAGAGGAGTTTTGCTTCGAGTTCTCGATTTCTCTTTTCTATCTTGTTGTAATCTTTCACTAAGTTTTCTAACCTGCTTTCCAGGTTACTTTCAGGCACGTCCAAGACGTGTGATAATCTATCGAGTGTTTCTTGCTTCTGCCTGAGTTGATTCAGGGTGCCGAATCCCGTTACGGCTTCGATTCTCCTTACTCCGGCTGATATTGCGCTTTCGGATAGTATCTTGAAAAGTCCGATGTTTCCCGTACAGGAAACGTGTGTTCCGCCACAAAGTTCTTCACTGAAGTTTTGAACTTTAACCACACGAACAAAATCGCCGTACTTCTCCTCAAAAAATGCCAAAGCTCCCTCTTTCACAGCTTCCTGATAGGATTTTTCTTCTATTTCAATTGGAATACATTTCATTATGACCTCGTTCACGGTGTCTTCTACTCGCTGTATCTCTTCTTTTGAAAGAGCTTTGTAATGAGTGAAATCGAATCTCAATTTTTCGTGCGAAACGAGCGATCCCGACTGCTTGACATGAGTTCCGAGCACCTTTCTCAAGGCGGAATGCAGAAGGTGCGTAGCTGTGTGATTTCGCATTGTAGCCCATCTTTTGTTCGAATCCACTTTCAACAGCACTTTTTGACCAGTTTTTAGTGTTCCTTTTTCAATATCCACCATGTGGACAATTACTCCTTCAACAGGTGAAAAAACATGTTTTACAATACCCTTTCCATCTTCCCATTCGATTATCCCTGTGTCGGACACTTGCCCACCCTTCTCGGCGTAGAAAGGTGTTTCAACGGTGAGGATTTCGGCAGTCTGACCCTGCTTGCAGAAGTCGACAACATCTTTAATTCTGATCAATTTGACTTCTGATTCACACTCCATTGAGCTGTAGCCAACAAATCGTGTTTTAAGGATCTTTCCATTCTCTTCATAGAACTCGAAGGACTGCGTGTATTCCCTATCTCCCCTGGCTTTTCGGGCCCTTTCTCTCTGAGCGTTCATCAGTTTTTCAAAAGTCTTCATGTCGACATTCATTCCGTTCTCTGAAGCCGTATCAAGGACAATGTCAGGGGGAAATCCATAAGTATCATAGAGTCTGAACACGTCTTCACCGGAAACCGTATCGCGAGATCTGGAAATAACCTCTTGCAGCATTTCCATACCCTGAAATATCGTTTTGAAAAACCTTTTCTCTTCAGATTTGCATATTGTTCTTATCAATTCACGTTTTTCCTCAAGTTCGGGATAAACGTGCTTCATTCTCTCGATCACAGCGTTCGCTATCTCGTAAAGGAAAGGTTTTTCGGCTCCTATCAGAACACCGTGTCTTACGGCCCTTCTCAGAATCCTTCTCAGAACGTATCCACGTCCTTCATTGGCAGGGAAAACCCCGTCTGCGATCAAGAAGGAAACGGCGCGTGCGTGATCAGCCACTACCCTGAGAGAGATATCAGTGGACACCGCTGAGCCATATTTGACTTTGAGAATATCTTCTGCACGACGTATTATCGGTTTGAAAAGATCTGTATCGAAGTTTGTCGGTACTCCTTGAATCATCGCTGCCAGACGCTCTAAACCAGCTCCGGTGTCTATGTTTTTTCTTGGAAGAGAATTAAGCGCTCCCTGCTCGTCCTGGTAGTATTCTGTGAAAACCAGGTTCCAGACTTCGACAAATCTCTTTTCTGAATTTGCTGGAGTGCACTCTTTCCCTTGAGGGCAATCCTCGCTTATTCCCGTATCATAGAAGATTTCTGAACACGGGCCACACGGACCTGTAGGACCCGCAGGTCCCCAAAAGTTCGTTTCTTTTCCCATTCTGACAATCCTATTTTCATCTATGCCAATCAAATCACGCCATATGTGAAAGGCTTCGTCATCATTTTCGAATACTGAAATCCACAATTTTTCTTCTGGTACCTTCAAAACACAGCTCATAAATTCCCATGCCCATTGGATTGCTTCCCTTTTGAAATAATCTCCAAAGGAGAAGTTTCCAAGCATCTCCAAAAATGTCTGATGCCGTGGGGTACGACCAACATTTTCTATATCATTTGTTCTAAGACATTTTTGAGCCGTTGCCACTCTTGGATAGACGGGCTCAACCTTGCCCCAAAAAATTGGTTTGAAAGGAACCATTCCTGCGATCGTGAAAAGCAGTTGAGGATCGTTAGGTATTAACGAAGCACTTGGCAGAATTTTGTGCCCTTTTTGTTTGAAAAAATCCAGGAACAACGTGCGTAATTCGTCACCAGAGATATAATCCATCGATGTTTCCTCCTCAGAATTTTAAGAACTGAAGTAAAAAATATGTTGTTGGAGTTACAAACAGCAGTCCATCGATTCTGTCCAGCATTCCACCATGTCCGGGAAGAGCACTCCCCGAGTGCTTCACCTTGAAAAAACGCTTCAGTGCTGATTCAAATATATCTCCAAATGTTCCCATAACAGCCACTAAAACCGAGAAGATCGCGGCCATGGAAACAGACATGACATCAATGTCGAAGAGAAATTCGAATACTAACTTGAATAAAACAGTGTATAAAAATGTGGCGATCAGACCTCCTATGACACCTTCGAGACTCTTCAGTGGACTGAATGTTTTTGAGATTTTATGTTTTCCGTATCTTTTGCCCGTGAAGTACGCGAATATATCGAAGATCCAGACAGCGGAAAGGGTCAGCAGAGCGTTCCCCGGTCCATGGTCAAGGTATATTGGTAAGAAGAACGAGAGACACCCTGCGATGTACAAGATCGATAAATTTGTTCCCAGAACCGCGTTCCACACGCCAGATTTGTCTGCAATGGTAATGATGCCAACAATGCTGTTTACCAGGAAGATAGCTATCAAAAAAGAAAGCCCCTCTCTGGCTCCGCTCAATCCGTAGAAAACAGGAAAAGCAACACTACTCGCAACTCCAATTAAAATGTAGTAACGGGATCCGTTCTGAATTTTAGAGAATGAGATGTTCAGCAACTCATATGATGCCAGAAGCACCACAGCCGCGACGAGACCAATCAGACTTTCATAACTCACAAAACACAAAACGACAAATGGGGCAACAATTAGAGCAGTTATTGTTCTTGTCTTCGTTTCAGACATTATACTCCCCCAAATCTCCGTGTTCTTTTTCCATAATCCTCAATTGCTTTCTTAAAATCCCTCTTCGAAAAGTCTGGCCACATCTTCGAAATGAAGCATAGCTCACTGTAAGCGATTTGCCACAGGAGAAAGTTACTTATTCTCACTTCGCCCGATGTCCTTATGACAAGATCTGGATCGGGAACATCCGGCAAATACAGATTTTGCCGCACAGACTCCTCTGTTATGGGAGCACCTTTGTTGACGATGTTCTGAAGGGCCCTTACTATCTCGTGCCTTCCGCCGTAGTTCAGTGCTGTGATCACCGTTATTTTGGTATTGTCCGATGTTCTCTGCTCACACTCGTAACAGAGCTCTTTGACCTGGTTTGGTAGTTGTGATAACTCACCACAAAACCTCAACCTGACGCCATTCTTAACCATCTTGTCGAGTTTTTTTCTCAAAAATGATCTGAGCAGAGAAAAAAGAAAATTCACCTCATTTTCGGGTCTTCTCCAATTTTCGGTTGAGAACGCATACAGAGTTACATACTTTATTCCCATTTCAGAAGCCCATTGCACAAACCTCTCAGCTTTCAGAGCTCCTCGTCGGTGTCCCTCGAAACGAGGAAGACCGCGCTGCTGAGCCCATCTTCCATTTCCGTCCATTATTACGGCAACGTGATGTGGGATCTTCAAAACTCCATGATCTCCTTTTCTTTTCTTTCAAAAAGTTCATCAAGCTCAGCGATCTTTTCGTTTGTCACGTTTTGTATTTCCTTTTCAAGCCTTTTTTCGTCATCTTCTGATATTTCGCCATTCTTGACACTCTCTTTCATTTGCTTCAGAACATCTCGCCTCACATTTCTGACGGCAATCTTTCCCTGTTCAAGTATTTCTTTCGCCTTCTTCACCCACTTCTGCCTCTGCTCAGTAGTCGGTGTGGGAAAACTGAGGCGTATTACGTTACCATCATTCATGGGAGTCAAGCCAAGATCAGAAGCATAGATGGCTTTCTCTATGGCTTGAAGCGTAACCTTGTCCCATGGCTTTATCAAGAGTGTTCTTTCTTCGGCGATGCTCACTGTTGCAAGCTGATTTACAGGTGTGGGAGCGCCGTAGTAGTCGACCTTTATCTCTTCTAAAATTGCTGGAGATGGTCTTCCTGTCCTCATTTTTCTGAGTTCTTCGTGAATTTTCTCAATTGCCTTTTGCATTCGTTCTTCAGTACTTTTAACAAGAGGATGCTTCATTCAATTCCCTCCCCGCTTTTCTTTCTATTTCGTGATTATAACATCAAGCACGGAATTAGTTTTCACATCTCTGAACCGTCACCGTTCCCACTTTTAGCTTTACAATACCCTTTTCATCGTAAAAGATCACGTACTCCGAATCCAGTATTTGTATCGATATTTGGCACTTTCTCGGGTCATGTCTAATGTTAGTATCCATCACCGCCATGGCGGCGAACGATGGCTGCAACAACAATTGTGGAATGAATACTTTCTGAGTCGGCCTGGAGGGAATGTTTTTGACAATGTTTTCAAAATGATCCATCGGAAAGTTATTGTCCAATATGAGTGTGTTGTTGTAGTTCAGTTCTGGTAGCTCGTATTTTTCTGAGTTTCGTATCATGTAAGATTCTATCTTGTCTTTTTGCTCACAGTGTAATGAGAAGAGCTCCTTGCCTTCAATTGAAAATTTCAACGTGTAGCTGACCCATGTGCCGTTTCTGTCATACGTTGTCACGGCTTCATAAAGCCCCATTGAAGTTCCTTGCTCGGTGTATACCATTAATGTGGATTCGCTTTTGTAACTTGTTTCTGTGAGCTGCTCTGTTTTCGCAACGCCCAATTTTAAAGTGCCATTCCAAATTTCAAAGCTCATGGACAGTGCCGTGATTGATGCCAATACAAATACAAGGACAACAGTCTTTTTCACTCTATTTACCTCCTTAATGTGATGATTTTTGAACAGTTATCTGCTCGATCATGTGGTATTTGATTTCTTTTTCTTTTAAGGGTTTTGAAAGAATCGTCTTGTAATTGTTGTAGATAACCATCCCAGGCGGTAGTCCCTTTGCCTTCCTGACGTGTTTTATGAGAGTGTGGTCAACTGGAACCTTGTCTGAATTCCGACCCTTAGAGTAGAAAGCTGCAAGTGATGAAGCGAACTCTATGACGTCTTGGGGAACCTTCTTTTTGGCACCTTTTACCACAACATGGGCACCGGGCATTCCATGAGCATGAAACCAAAGCTCATTTTGATCGGCTTCACGAACTATGCGATCATTTTCAGTGTTATTTCTACCCACAAGTACTGTGAATTCTTTATATTTGAAACGCCTGAATGGTTTTGTCTTTCTGAGCTTAGCAGTTTTCTCCTTTTTTGCTTTAATTAATCCCTGTTTGGACATCTCCTCTCTAATCTCAGAGAGCCCTTGCAAATCATCTGCGCTCTCTATTGTATGAAGGAGCTGCTCATAGTATTCAAGCCTGCGTTCAATATCTTTGATTCTCTTTGAATTAATGCGAATTTTGTTTTTCATTTTCTTGTATTGTTTGAAATAGTGCTCTCTTGTGCCAGAGATGCCAAGGGATGGATCTATCGGTATTACGAACTTTTCTTGAGTCTCCCAATCCGTTGCGATCACAAAATCCTTTCCTTCTGCCTTTTTTGAACAGCTTTTGAGCAGTTCACCAAAATATCTCATTTTTTCGGCGGAATCGCATTCTCTTAGCTCCTGGTAGAGTTTTCCCGCCAGAGCTGCGAGTTTTTCTTTATGAGAGTTCACGATTTTGCAGAGAGAGAGTTTAGTTTGTTTCAGCTTGTCTCGAGATGATGTGAGATTGTAAAAATACTGGATAGCTTGAGAAGCGGATTCAAATATCTTCACTTCTGAATTTTCAAAGATGTGGAGTGGAAATGTTGATATTTCTATTTCTCCATCGATGTGATAGACATAGGTCTTTCCTTTTCGAAAGTCATTTACCACTGACTTCAGGCTTTCAAGGAGTTTCAATTTCTCGTGCGCGGACACTTCAGTGTAGGGCTTGTCTTGCAAATTTGCTCGTGTGAGCACTTCATTTGCTGTTATGTTGGAAAATCCTGCGATGTTTGAAATAATCGTTTTTGAGACCGATTTATTTGAGCACTCAGTTGTGAGAGAGTCGAAGGAAGCGAGCAAAGGGTTGATTTTGCTCTGTTTGGGTATCGGGTAAGTCTGATTTCTCAAGATATTTCTGTTCCCGACAGAGTGCTTTTTATGGGCGTCAATGATGATTCCATTCTCAACAAGAACAAGGTTACAGTGCCTTCCCAGAAATTCAACATACACCTCGTATGTGTGCTGTCTGCCGATTTCATCCAACCTAAGAAAAGTGAGGCGAGCAACCCGATCGAGTCCAACTTGCTCTGCACTTTTGAAACGCGAGTTTTTCAGACGACTTCTGAGGAGCATCAAGAATGAAGATGGCGTGATATCTGAAAATTCTTCCCTTTTTGCCAAACACATGTGTGCGGCAGCGGGGTTGAGGCAGATTCTGATTGTTTTCGACTGAAAGTGAAAATAAAAAGTAGATTTCCCGGTTTGATATATCTGTCTAAGAGGAGTCTTTATTGTTGATATTTCCTCTATGACTCTGTTCAGAAGAAAGCCATCAAAAGGCATTTCACATCATTCCTAAGATTTCTTTGACATGTCTTATATCCTGAGCGTGTTCCTCGTTACTGCCGGGAGTTTCCAGAATCCATGGAATCTTTTGAATTTCTTCAAAGGAAAGAAACACTGAAAATCCCTTATCGCCAATGAAGCCGCGGCCAATGTTTTCATGTCTGTCCAGCGCCTTTCCCAGAGGTGCTTTCGAGTCATTTAGATGTATCATCTTCAGTTTTTCAAGTCCAACGTTGTTTTCAATTTCATCAAGCAGCTTCCTAACCCCCTCCACTGAGGTGATATCGTAACCCGCATCAAATCCATGGCATGTGTCGTATGTTATACCGATTCGTCGCGGTTCAGATACGTTGTCCAGTATATCCTTGATTTGAGAAAACTTGTATCCAATATTGGCACCCTTTGGAGAAACATTTTCCAAAAGGAGGATCACTTCTGAAACTTTTTCAAGCGCAAGATCAATTGCTTTAGCGATTCTTGATATCCCCTGAGTTTCACCCGAATTCAAGTGGCTTCCAGGATGGATGTTCAAAAATTTGATGCCCAGACTAAGGCAGATTCTCATTTCCGTGATCAGAAGCTGGACAGATTTTTCCCACATATCATCTTTTGGACTCGCTAAGTTCATCAAGTAACCGCTGTGACAAAAAGCTGAAGAGCTCAGGAACTTGTGTTTCACCATTTGCTCTTTAAATGACTTAACTTTGCTCTGGGAAGGTATCTGAGCCCTCCAGGTTCGTGGGTTGTGCCCAAATACTTGAAACGCGTTTCCCCCAATTCTGACCGTTTCCTGGGGAACCTTATCAACGCCATTAGTCGTGGGCATGTGTGCTCCGATTAGTATCAAGAAGCCACCTCCTGAAGAAATGATAACATAGCTTGAGGAGGAACTTTCTGTGATTTACATTGGTACAAGCGGGTTCTCGTTTCCTGACTGGATTGGACACGTGTATCCTCGTGATATAAGAAAATCTCAGATGCTCAGATATTACGCATTTATCTGGAAGTTCAACGCTCTGGAATTGAATTTCACCTATTACAGGCTTCCCTCTACAAAAACAATCGTGTCTCTTCTCAGAAATACGCCCTCTGATATGATCTTTACCATTAAGTTGCCAGCTTCTGTTACACACCAAGGTTGGAAAAAGGAACGAGTTCCTGAAGAAGATTTGATAAGCTTTCTGCGTGCTGTTGAACCTATGATAAGTGAGCGCAGGCTGAAGGCTATTTTGGCACAATTTCCATTTTCCTTTCGATACAATGAACGAAATCTTGGTTACATCGCATCAATTGCCGACAAGGCAAATTTCAAGCTTGCTGTAGAGCTTAGAAACAAATCTTGGGACAGGGAGAGCTTCTATTCATGGTTGCGGGAAAGAGGCATCTCGCTTGTGACAGTTGATGAACCTCGCCTTCCAGGGTTGTTCCCCTACAGACCAGTACTAACATCCGAAACGGCATATTTCAGATTTCATGGTAGAAACCCAGACTGGTTTAAAGCGAGCGCAGGCGAGAGATACAAGTATGACTATTCGGTAGCAGAATTGACTTCCTTTGTCCGGGATGTAAAAAATGTTTTGAAAAGTGCCTCCGATGTTTTCGTTTTTTTCAACAACTGCTATCGTGGTAACGCAGTGAGAAATGCTCTTCAGTTCAAGGGATTTTTTGATGAGGCAAACTCCGTTTCTATTGACCGAACAAAGTAAATTGTGTATAATTCGTGAAGTATCACAGAAGGAGGTTGCGAACATGGAAAGAAAAGAGATTTTTGAAAAGGTTGTAAACGTTCTTTCTGATAAGCTTGGTGTTGAAGGGAGTAGTATCGCTGAGTCGAGTAGTCTTACAGATGATCTTGGTGCAGATTCTCTCGATCTGGTTGATTTGGTAATGGAATTGGAAGAACAGTTTGGTGTCAAGATCGATGACAGCGAATTGGAAAAGCTGTCCACGGTCAAAGATGTCGTAGACTACATAGAAAAGTCACTTCCATGAAAAGACCAGGGATTCCCTGGTCTTGTTGAATGCAAGCAATGCCCAATTTGGAAACATCATCTTTAAGCATTTAAAAATCCTAAAAGTCCATAGGGTATCACGAAAAAGGTGGGCCTCCCAAATTTCAACGGTAGTACCATTGAAATATTCCAACACAAATATCTTCCAAAATTGGTGTCAGCATGCCCGAACAGCTTGAATTCGGCTTCCTCCCCTAATTCCTTCGTTGAAATTAAGGGAATTTCCGCTTCAACAATGGAGTACTCAACATGAGGAATTATTTTTTTCAATTCATATGTTGTTGGAATTAAATTACTCCTGTCGATTTTGTTAAACAAGCTTTCTGCTCCGAAAATATTGTATCATTTGGTTGAATTAGAAAATGATTGGTTTTCAATTCGTTCCATTCTGTATCTCCTTGTGAAAGGAGCTTTCTCTACATCACTGGAGCTTGGCTTGGGTAAAGTAGAGGCACAGTATGATATCCTTCCATTGAAAATCGTTGGTTTTATCCTTTATGCCCCGGCAATTTTCCTTATATGCCAAACGTTGTCCGAAATCTTTGAACCCTGCTCTTAGGAGGTGTAAATAATGAGAAATAATGAAATAGCGCCAAACATCATAGATAATAGCCCTAAGAGGGAGTTAATACAAGTCATAAAAGACCAACTTAAGAAATCAAAGGAAGCAAAGTTTGCTATAGGATATTTCTTCCTGAGTGGTTTTTCATTGGTTAAAGATGACTTTCCGGAAAATCTTCCTAACACTCCATTCTTAAAAATTGTGATGGGCAATGAGACTACGTATCCTACTAAAGAGGAATTAGTAGCAGGATATGATCTAAGAGAGATATTTAAGCAAAAGATGATAGAAGATTTGCAAAAACAGAAACTCACAGAGGAACAAATAAAACAATTAAAGGCTTTGAGAGACTTTGTAGCTAATAATATTATAGATGTAAAACTTTTTGATGAATCTAGGTTACATGCAAAACTGTATTTGTTTCTAACTAAACCCGAAGAAAGGTACGGTTCTCCTGGTTTGGCTGTGGTCGGCTCCTCAAATTTTACCGCCGAAGGACTCACTCAAAATAAAGAGCTTAATATACTACTCACTTCACGGGAAGAAGTTCTCTATCTCAATCAATGGTTTGATAAACTCTGGGATGAAGCCGTTGAGTTCAGAGAAGACCTTTTGAAGGTTATTGACATATCAGGTATACTGCCTGGAAGTCCTTACCCCAAGATTGGCAAATTAATTGATTCTCAAACATTGTTCAAATATCTTGTATATAAGTGGTTTGAGGGAAGAGTGCTGAATCTACTTAAAAAAGACATTCTTATGGAATTTCAACTTGTAGGAGTAGTGAATGCAACCGATAAAACAAATTTTTATAACGGCGTTATTCTTGCCGACTCTGTTGGACTTGGGAAAAGCTTCATGGCTTCTGCGGTAATAGAAGAATTCTTGAATGGAAAACATCCCACATGGTTACCCAATGGAAAATCACCTTCTGTTATGCTTATTTTACCACCCTCAATAATATCCCAATGGGAAGAACTACTTATTGCATCTGAATATTTCTTGAGTAGAATTATTAAAAAACCTGTAAAAGACCTCAATAACCATAAAGTTTACGAAATATACGATTCCTCCGGAAAGAAATTCCTCGGTAAAATGTCATTTCTCTCCCTGGGCATTTTTCAGAATTTAAAAAAAGCAGAACTAAAGAAAATTGCAGAAGAGTATGATCTATTTGTAATAGATGAAGCTCACAAATATAGGAACCAAAATACTAATAGATGGAAGAATATTAGAAAATTGCAGAAAAAAGAGGATGGTTTCCCAAATAAGTTTCTCCTTCTTACTGCAACTCCTCTCAACAATTCAATTAATGATATTTTCAATCTTATAAGACTCTTTGTGGATGATACTTTTGCACCTTTCAAAATCAAGGGTGTTCCAATAAATGAGTTGATAAAAGAATACAGAGATTTAAAAAAGGAGTTGCAAAAAAGAGATGATGATAGGATTAAGAAGGATCTAAAGAAAATTGCAACTGAGATCAAGCAGAAAATACTTGATGAGATAATGGTTCTCAGAACAAGAAAATACATTATGGAGCAGTTTAAAGACATTGAAGTTAATGGCAAACCACTTGTTTTTAAAGATCCAAAGCCATTTAGCCTTGATTATTCTCCATTTTACACTAAACAATACAAATCTCTCATAAAATCCATAAGTGACAATATCAATAGGATTTTGTTTGAATACACAAAACTCTATGGCACAAGATTTGTTGTTTTTGAAGAAAAAGGTATTGATGAAGAAGAATCTGTAAAAAGGTTGATAGATGTAGCCGATTTGTTCAAACTCCTGCTTGGTAAGAGGCTTGAAAGTGGAGTATATGCCTTTGAAACCACGCTTAGGAGAATATACGAGAAAGAAAAGATTTTTTATGAAATATTCAAGGCAGAAATGGATGAAATCTTGAATGAAGATTATCTTAAAGACCTAATCAGATCCGCAGTTGAGAAAGCGAAAATAGAAAAAGAACTTGAGGAAATTAAGGATGAATACAATATAGAAGAAGAAGAGGATGAAGAAACTTGGTTTGATAGAGTAGTAAATATCCTCCTTGAATATGCAGAGGACTTGAAAGAAGAAGGAAAACAGTATTCGGATATTGAGCTGCTCAAACTTGGACTAATGAAGGTTCTTGAGAATTTAGAGAACGATTTAAGGTTTATGGATAATATATTTTCTGAACTGGATAAATTGAAAGAAAGAGGAAATGGTGAG
>Ga0190359_1001061_pt1 | contig 17919 bp, 19 predicted proteins | sample 48721823_MG_FD_161269 | JGI IMG/M metagenome (GOLD analysis project Ga0190359, IMG submission 161269) | Hydrothermal vent microbial mat bacterial communities from Southern Trench, Guaymas Basin, Mexico - 4872-18-2-3_MG | ecosystem: Environmental > Aquatic > Marine > Hydrothermal vents >... | reverse complement strand
CTTACAACAATCTTGGCAACATCTACTTTGATCAGGGGCAATACGATGCGGCCCGGAAGGCTTATGAGCGAGCTGTTGAGATCGCGCCCGGAAATATCAATGCGTGTCTGAACCTTGGCCATCTACTGGTTGCGATGGGAGATCCGGAGGGTGCCGCGGCGCTGTTGGAGAAAGCCGTTTCCATTGCGCCTTTTCGGGCGGACACCCGTCATGACCTGGGCATCGTCTATTTGCGCTACCTGGGAGACTGGAACAAAGCCTGCGAGCAATTGGAGCGCTCGCTTGAACTTGATCCCGGGCAGAAGGATGCGGAGAAGATCAGGAGAGCGATAGGTGAACTCAGGATGCCAAGTAGTATCCAAGGAGAACAAGACCAGCGAGCACGATAATGGCCCCTGCGATCCTGGGCCGCGTGTTGGAAAAGCTCTCTTTAATCCGGTTCAGGAGTAGTCCGGACTGGCCGCTGATCAAAGGAAGAAAAAGTTTCGAGGAAACTGTGGCGGGCAGGAATATCAGGCCGGCCAGGCTGGTTACAAGTCCAAACACGAAGCCTCTCTTCGGAATGAGCCAGCCAACTATCAGCCCGGAGATGATGAATGCGGGGCAATAAGCGAGGAATCCGAGCTTGGGGGGTATGATGGCGGGAAAAATTTCCCCGAGCATAGAATCCAGTTCCAGACAGCGGACGAGTAGCACAAAGATGGAGCAGATGACACATGCAAGCAGGATCATGGCTCCGGCTTTTCTGCCCGGGATGCCTCCTGCCCTCGGGTCAAGGTAGAAGGCGACGCTTGCTGGCGCGATTCTCCATGTCCCCTCATACCGATCCTTTTTTTCATCAAGGCGAAACCTTCGTTTTTCCACTTGAAAGTCCATGAGCCGCACCTGCTCCGCTATGATCTCCTCTTTCAGCCGGGAGCGCGAAATATCTTTCAGCGCCTTCCCGTTTTTTAGTTGGCGGTCTAGATTTTCCAGGTGAATCCGGAAGATCTCACCCGCATTATCAGTATCCGGGTGCCGATCAATCTCTGACCATGATGGAATGGCAAGGTAGCTTACACGCTGTATATTTGTAGTGTTGAGCTGATCATGGTTTTCAAACGCGCTTACGAATTCCAGAAAAAGACTGGGCCGGCCGCGAAAGGTTGTGAAGCTGGCCACAAGTCTTGTCTTGTGTTTCTGACTCCAGTAAAGCCGGTTCTCGTTAACCGCGGCAAGGCCCGGGACAGTAAAGGATGCTACTGGCTCAAAGCCAATATCCCGGACATCCTCATCCACGCGGGCCAGCCTGTCCCTTGCGCTATCGGAGAGCTCGGCCTCATCAATATCCTGGAAAACCAGTTTTCGGGGAAGATGAATCTGGCGAATGAGATAGAGGGCGACACCTGCTGAGAGTATCAGGATGACGGCAAGGATAGCGCTGTTTACCAGGATGTTGAGTCCGCCTGGAGGGATCATAAATTTCGGATGATCTCCAGCGGGCTGAAGAAATAGGATATTTCCCAGGCCGCTGTGTCAGGCCCGTCCGAGCCGTGCACCGCATTGTGCTCGATGCTCGCGCCGTGCTTCTTGCGGATGGTGCCCTTCCGGGCATCCTTCGGGTTCGTTGCTCCCATAATCTTGCGGTTCCGCTCTATCACACCCTGGCCCTCAAGCACTAGCACAATACAAGGCCCCTCGGACATGAACCGCGTAAGTCTCCGGTAAAAGGGCTTGCCCTTGTGCACGATGTAAAATCCTTCGGCTTCCCCGCGGCTGAGATGCAACATCTTCATAGCGATGATCCTGAAGCCCGCTTTTTCCCAGCTGGAAATAATATCTCCAGCCGCGCCCTTTTCAACCGCATCCGGCTTGATAATCGCCAGTGTTCTCTCCACTCCCCCTGATACCCTGGACAAGTTCACCCTCCCGCGTGATCGCTACTTGATCGCATTTAACCCGGCCTCAAAGCCCTGGTCAAAAGCCTTGAGGTTGAGCTCAATTGTATCCTTCCTGACCGTGTCCGCTATGGCGCTCTTTATCGCCTCCGAGTCTGCCACCCGGGTAACCGCGGCGACAAAGCCTGTCATGACAATGTTTGCGACCATGGCTCGGCCAAGCTCTTCTGCAATTGTGTTTGCGGCCACGGCATATGATGATCGTGCTTGTGCCCTGCCACCGGGCGAGACAAGGTCCGCATTGGTTATGAGCATGGCCTCGGGCTTGAGCCTTTCAGCATACCTCTCCCAGCTCTCCTGGTTCATGAAGATGCCCACATCCGCGGATCGGACATAAGGATATGCAATAGGGGCATCTGAAAGGATCACCTGGGACATGCAGGCTCCGCCACGGGCCTCCGGGCCGAAGCTCTGCATCATCGTGGCGAAGCGACCCTCAAAAACCGTAGCGGCCTTGCCAAGTATCATGCCCATCAGGATGATGCCCTGGCCCCCGAACCCTCCTATGATAAATTCCCTCATGCCCACTGTTTCCCCTGATACGGAACATAGTCATCCCCGAGCGCGGCCCGCATCTGATTATCATAGGCCTCAAGGAAAGTAGGCCTTTCACGATCAACAAAATTGCCCAATACAATGTTCTTTTGAAACTTGATTCCTGTTTTTTCGGTATCCGCGTTGTGATTGATCTTGCAGTGTTCTTTGAAGAAGCGCATCCGGGTAAGCGCGTCTCCCAGGCGGTTTCTGCGCTCGTAAAACACGGGGCAGATGGATACTATCTCTACGAAGCGAAAGCCCTTTTTCTTCAGGGCAGTGCTGAAGCACTTTTTCAACTGCCGGACATGGTAGGGTGTCCACCGGGCAACGAAGACCGCTCCCGAGCTTTTAAGTAGATGTGGAAGGTTGAAGGGTTCGTCCCAGCTTCCGTAAGGTGCGGTGGTCAGCTTCGCTGTCAAGGGCGTGGTGGGACCTAGCTGGCCGCCTGTCATGCCGTAATTGAAGTTGTTGACGCAGACCACGAGCATATCAAGATTTCTACGCGCCGCATGGATCAGGTGATTGCCGCCTATCGCTATCAGGTCCCCGTCACCGGAGAATACGATCAAATCAAGATCAGGATTGGCGAGCTTCATGCCAGCCGCGAATGGAATGGCCCTGCCGTGAGTGGTATGAAAGGAATCGAGACGGATGTAGCCTGCCGCTCTTCCCGTGCACCCTATGCCCGAGACCACCGCAGTCTTTTTCATGTCCAGGTCGCTTTCATCCAGGGCTCTCAGCAGGGTATTGACACTGGTGCCGATGCCGCAACCCTGACACCAGATATGCGGAATACGGTCCATCCGGAGCAGGTATGACAGGGGATGGTCCTGTCCGCTTGCGATTTTTCTTTTTCTGGTCATCTCTTCAATTCCAGGATTTTCTCAAGTATCTGCTCCGGCGCATGCACCTCTCCACCGCCCTGGCCGCAAAAGAGCACCCTGGCCTTGCCGCAGGCTGAGCGTTCCACCTCAAGCACCATCTGCCCATAGTTGATCTCGGCCACGACAAAAGAGCGAACCCTTTGAGATAGCTCCCGGATAAGAGGCTCGGGGAAAGGCCAGGTCACGATCAGCCGGATGTGCCCCACCTTGATCCCCTGCTCTCTCGCCAGACGCACCGCCTCTCTCGCCACTCTGCTCGTGATGCCGTAAGAGATCACCACCGCCTCGGCATCCTCAATGTCCTCGGTCTCGTATTGATATATATCTTCTGAATGATCCCTAATCTTCCGGACTATCCTCCCGACCTGCTCCTCCTGCATCTGCGGGGTGATCACCGGGTAGCCTCGCTCATCATGCGTCAGCCCGGTGGTATGTATGTAATAGCCGTCTCCGGCCTTGATCATATCCGGGATGCCGTCCGGCTCTGGCTCGTATGGAAGATATTCTTCGGGCTTCTTCTTTGTCCATCGTCTTTGGACCAGTTCAATTTCATCTGCATCCGGTATGATGACCTTTTCTGTCATGTGGCCGATGAGCTCATCCATCATGAACATCACGGGCACACGGTATTTCTCTGCCAGGTTGAACGCGGTTATCATCATGTCAAAGCATTCCTGGGGCGAGCTCGGCGAGATTGCGATGATCTCATAGTCACCATGCGACCCCCATCTTGCCTGCATCATGTCCGCCTGAGCAGGCAGGGTCGGAAGCCCTGTGCTGGGGCCTGCTCGCTGGACATCCACGAACACGCACGGAGTCTCGGTCATGGCCGCAAGCCCTATATGCTCCTGCATAAGTGAGAAACCGGGGCCTGAGGTCACTGTCATGGCCTTGACACCGGCCCAGGCCGCGCCCTGGATCATGATGGAGCTTGCCAGCTCGTCTTCCATCTGCACAAATAGGCCTCCCGCCACCGGGATGCGCTCTGCGAATCTTTCTACCACCTCTGTGGAGGGAGTGATGGGATAGCCAGCCACGAAGCGACAGCCGGCCGCGATAGCACCCTCACAGCAGGCATGGTTGCCGTCCATAAAATATGTGCCGGAGATTACTGCTTTTGGATCGGCTTTCATGGTTGTGAATCCCTCTCTCCTGCGGCGTCTCCCCGGGACTTTTTATTGAATCCCTCTAATTCCTCCACCCAGATGGCAAAGTCCGGGCATAACATCTCGCATAAAAGGCATCCGGTGCAGGCATCCGGCTTATTTGCTATTGGTGGATGATACCCGCGGGTGTTGTATTCGGGGGATGCCTCAAGCACCTGTTTCGGACAGAACTCTATGCAGAACCCGCACCCCTTGCATCTGTCCGCGACAATCCGCACCCGGAATTGTTTTTTCTTTTTCTCCTTGGCCATTAACACACCTGAAGGTCCCGAGCAAAAAATAAAACCAGACTATATTACAAGAAATCGAGATGAAATTGCAAGGTCAAGAACCAAGTACACCCTTTATTATGAGTTGTGGAATTTCTATAGGGATTGTGGCGACCTGGATTCCCGCAGATTTTAAAGCCTCAATCTTCTCCGCGGCTGAGCCTCTTCCCCGGGAGATGATAGCTCCGGCGTGGCCCATTCTTTTTCCCGGGGGAGCTGTCTGTCCTGCGATAAAGGCCACCAGGGGTTTGCTAAAATGCTCCTTGACAAAAGCGGCGGCTTCTTCTTCCGCGTTTCCGCCTATCTCTCCGAGCATGACCACGGCCTTGGTATCGGGGTCCTCTTCAAACATCTTAAGGATGTCAGCGAAGGATGAGCCGCAGACCGGGTCTCCACCGATGCCCACGCAGGTTGACTGCCCGATATTTTCCTTTGTAAGGAAACAGACAGTCTCATATGTCAATGTACCGGAGCGGCTGACCACGCCGACCTGTCCGGGGCTGGCCACGAAGGTGGGCATGACCCCGAGATGGCACTGTTGCGGGGTGAGCACGCCGGGGCAGTTTGGCCCGATGAGAATGGAGTCTTTATCTTTCATGAACTGTTTGACCTGGAGCATATCGCGGACAGGGACGCCCTCGGTAATACAGGCGATGACCCGGATGCCGGCATCCACTGCTTCCATGATGGCGTCTGCGGTAAAGGGAGCAGGGACTAATACGATGCTGGCATCGGCACCTGTCTCTTTTACCGCCTGTTCCACTGTCTCAAAGACCGGGGTCTTGTTAACCTTTTTTCCACCCTTGCCGGGGCTGACACCTGCTACAAGCTGAGTGGGGTAGTCCTTTGCCTTCTCTACGACTTCCCGGCCCTGCCGGCCTGTGATTCCCTGGATAAGAACCCTGGTGTTACTATCCACTAAAATAGCCATAAGTGCTCCGGTCTAGTTTTCCTGCGCCAGCGCCACTACTTTCTCCGCGGCCTCGCTCAGGGTATCCACTGCCTCCGCCTGGATACATGCGTCGCGGATCATCTGTCGGCCCTTCTTGTAGTTGGTCCCGGCCAGGCGGATCACGATCGGTGTCCTGACCCCGGTTTCCTTTATCGCCTCGATCACGGCTTCAGCGATCATGTCGCAGTGGGTGATGCCTCCGAATATGTTTACAAGTATGGCGCGGATATCTTTGCCAGCCATGATTAACTCCAGGGCCTTTGTGACCCCCTCGCTGTCCGCCCTTCCCCCGATGTCCAGGAAATTGGCGGGCTTGCCGCCTTTGAGCTTGATCACATCCAGCGTGGTCATGGCAAGGCCTGCGCCGTTGACCAGGCACCCGATATTTCCGTCCAGGTGCACAAAGCTCATCCCTATCTTTTGAGCCTGCACCTCAGTCGGGTCATCCTCTAAGTCGTCGCGCAAATCCTCGATCTCGGGATGGCGGAACAAAGCGTTATCATCGAAATTGATTTTTGCGTCCAGGGCGATCAATTTTTGTCTCTTTGTCAGGACAAGTGGATTGATCTCCACGAGCATGCAATCTAGTTCAGAAAAGAGCTGATAGAGCGAAGTCATCAGGTCAGTGCTCTTGCGGAGCAGTTTGGCCGGGAGTTTCAGATGATAGTGTATCTTCTTGGTCTGGAAGGGCTGAAGTCCTATATTGGGGTCTATATGCACCCGCATGATCTTTTCCGGTGCTGTTTTAGAGGCCTCCTCAATATCCATGCCGCCGGCTGAGCTGGCTATCATGGTAACATTGGCGTTACCTCGGTCTACCAGCAGGCCGAGATAAAATTCCCTGTCTATCTCGACTGCTTGCTCTATAAGGACCTTCCGCACCTGTTTACCCTGCGGACCGGTCTGGGGAGTGACTAGAACCCTGTTAAGTATCTCATCCGCGGCCGATTTAACCTCTTCCGGGCTTCGGGCCAGCTTCACTCCGCCCGCCTTGCCCCTTCCACCGGCATGAATCTGGGCCTTGATTGCGAAAGATTTCGCCCTGAGACCCTGCGCCACGGTCTGGGCTTTTTCCGAACTCTGTGCCACTTTTCCTTCCGGGACAGAAATATTGTACCGCTTCAAGAGATACTTGGCCTGATACTCATGAATATCCACGATTTTTTCCCCTGTTAACCCTTTAACTTATTATTTGATCCCCTTGAAGAAACGGTTCCATCGAGGAAGGTAATGACTTTTCGGGTTTAGCGGCAGGTGTATGAACATCGCCTTGCCTTTAAGGTTATCAAAGGGGACATAGCCCCATCTTCGGCTGTCGGAGGATGTGTCCCTGTTATCACCCATGGCAAAGAAGTGTCCTTCCGGGACACGCTGGGCTGGATATTCCACACCCGCGTGATTGCGGTGGCAAAGATATATCCTGTGATTAGCCTCGCCAAGTTGTTCGGCAAAAACATCACAGCCTTCAAAGCATCCGCATTCATCCTCCTTATAGTCCACTGTCCGCTCAAAAACCCTCTTTACCTTATCCCCGTTGATATAGATGTTTCCGTCCGCAATCATCACCTCGTCACCGGGCAGGCCAACGACTCGCTTGATGTAGTCCTCGTGAATATCGTGTGGATATTTGAACACGATCACCTCGCCCCGCCTGGGTGATCGTGGAAGGAAAATCTTCCTGGTGGTGAAGGGTATGTTGGGCCCGTATACAAGTTTGTTGACCATGAGCTGATCGCCAATGAGCAGGGTCGGGACCATAGACCCGGAAGGGATGCGAAAGGGCTCTATGAATAACCAGCGGATGAAAAGCGCAATGGCTACGGCGATGAGCAGTGCCTTGATCGTCTCCCACCAGCGGTTGGGCTGGTATACCGCAAGGTGAGTCTCGGTCAGCTTTTCCAGTTGATCGAGTTCATGGGAAAGAATTTCCCAGTTTTTCTGCTTCAATGTCTTGCGCGCCTTTTCCAGGGCCTCTTGAACCGACCTGGCGACATCCGGGGACAAAGTCCTTCGTCCTCTCTTCAGCAGGAGCTCGGCTTCTGCTAATTTGTATTTTGCATGCTTTTTGAGCTTACGCGGCTTCAGTTCATCCATTCATGATCCCTCTTTAGCTTTTCCCGGAAATACTCTATGGTTCTTTTCAAGCCATCATCCAGGCTGACACTGGGGTTCCATCCCAGGATTTCCCTGGCCTTTGTGATGTCAGGCTGGCGCACCTTGGGATCATCCACCGGAAGTTCCCGATATGCGATCTTGCTCTTTGTCCCGGTGAGATGAATGATTTTCCGGCAGAATTCAAGCACTGTCATCTCTTTCGGATTGCCCAGATTGACGGGCCCGGTGTAGTCAGAAAACAACAATCTGAATATTCCTTCCACAAGGTCTGAGATATAGCAGAAGCTCCGGGTCTGGGAGCCGTCTCCGAACACTGTCAGGTCATCGCTCTTGAGCGCTTGTGCAATAAATGTGGGCACGACCCGGCCATCGTTTTTTCGCATCCTTGGTCCATAAGTGTTGAAGATGCGGACAATGCGTGTGTCCATGCGATGATTGCGATGATATGCCATGACCATGGCCTCGCTGAAGCGCTTGGCCTCGTCATAGACGCCCCGCGGGCCGATGGGATTGACATTTCCCCAGTAGTCCTCGGACTGGGGATGAATGAGCGGGTCTCCGTAAACCTCGGAGGTGCTTGCGAGAAGGTATCGCGCCTTCTTGGTCTTGGCCAGGCCCAGGGTATTATGTGTGCCAAGCGAGCCGACCTTCAATGTCTGGATGGGAAGCTCGAGGTAGTCAATGGGCGATGCCGGGGATGCAAAGTGGAGCAGGTAATCCAGAGGACCTTCAACATGAATGTAGTTGCAGACATTCTGCTTGTAAAAGGTAAAGTGCGGGTCCTTGAACAGGTGCTCGATATTGGCCTCGTCGCCGGTGAGCAGGTTGTCATAGCATAGCACGTCGAAACCCTCTTGCAGGAACCGCTCGCATAGATGCGAGCCGATGAATCCGCTGCCCCCGGTAATCAGAATCCTCTTCATCCTCTTTCGTGTGTCCTTTCTATCGTGTCCGCTCGTATCTCTTTCGGCCTTCCTGATAAAGGTCTCCCCCGTGCGCATCATTGATTACTATCAGCGGAAAATCCTGGACTTTCAGTTTTCTCACAGCCTCCGGTCCGAGGTCTTCCCATGCGATCACCTCGGCCTCGATGATGCTCTTCGCAATCAGTGCCCCGGCACCGCCGATAGCGCCGAAATATACGCACTTGTATTCCCGGCATGCCTCGATCACCTCGCTCGAGCGATTGCCTTTGCCTATCATGCCCTTCAAGCCGAGCGCTATCAGCCTTGGGGCATATGCGTCCATGCGGCCGCTTGTGGTTGGCCCGGCGCTCCCGATAACCCTGCCCGGAGGCGCAGGCGAGGGACCCACATAGTAGATCACCTGGCCCTTGATGGGCAAAGGCAGGCCCTTTTCCTGGTCCAGAGATTCAACCATGCGTTTGTGCGCGGCGTCACGACCTGTGTAAATAATCCCGCTCAGGGATACCTCATCCCCTGCTCGCAGGGACTCGATGTCCTTGTCTGAAAGGGGCGTGGTCAATGAGATCGCATGGGTCATGGTTCTAAATCTCTACGGTCTGATGCCGGTTGGCATGGCACTGGATATTCACGGCCACAGCCAGGCTGGCGATGTGTCCGGAATGACGGATTATATGCACTGCCAGAGCAGTTATAAGGCCGCCATAGCCCTGCGGGCCTATGCCGAGATTATTTATCTCATCCAAAAGCTCGCCTTCAAGAGCGGCAAGCTCAGAGTCGGGATTTTCAGTTCCCAGTTTTCTGAGCAAGGACTTCTTTGCATTCAGCGCGGCAAACTCGAAAGTGCCGCCGATGCCCACGCCCACGACCACAGGTGGACAGGGGTTGGCACCCGCCTGGCTCACGGCTTCCACCACGGTGCGCTTGATCCCGGCCAGTCCCTCAGAGGGCTTGAGCATCTTAAGAATGCTCATGTTCTCTGCCCCGCCGCCTTTGGCCATAAAGGAGATGCGCATCTTATCACCCGGAACCAGGTCATAATAAATGATAACAGGGGTGTTGTCGCCAGTATTTACCCGGGTAATAGGATCGGCCGCGGATTTGCGCAGATACCCTTCTTTGTATCCCTGCCGCGTTCCCTCATTTATGGCCGCGCCTATATCTCCCTGAACATGCACCTCCTGGCCTATCTCTACAAAGGCAACAGCCAGACCTGTGTCCTGGCAGATGGGCATCCGCTCGGCCCTTGCAAGCTCTGCGTTTTCTATTAATTTCTCAAGCACCATCTTCCCGTTCGGAGACTCCTCCCTGGCATGAGCCGCATGCAGGGCTGTAAGCATGTCTTCACCCAGATTGAGGTTGCATTCTATAGCAAGCATCTTCACTGCCTTCCTGATCCGGGATGCTGAAACCTCTCTCATGACCACTCAACCAGACCTAGAGCGCGGCAAGCATCGCCCCTATTTTCTTGACCAGACTCTTGACATGCTGAACTGATTTGCGGAACGCGGCCTTTTCAGCGGGATCGAGCTTGATCTGGATCACCTTCTCGACCCCCCTGGCGGAAAGCATCACCGGAACTCCGACGAAGCACCCCTTGACACCGTATTCGCCGTTGAGCCAGGCGCAGACAGGCAGGATGCGCTTTTTATCTTTCAATATGCTCTCCGCCATTTCCACTGCGGCCGATGCCGGAGCATAATAAGCGCTTCCGGTTTTGAGCAATTTGACTATTTCCGCGCCTCCATCACGGGTGCGCTTCACGATAGCTTCTATTTTTTTTCTCGGAATGAGTTCGGTAATGGGAATGCCTGAAACAGAGGCGTAGCGTATAAGAGGCACCATGGTATCACCATGTCCACCAAGGACCAGGGCGGAGACATCCTCCACCGCGCAGTCCAGTTCCATGGCTATAAAACATCTGAACCGGGAGGAGTCCAGGACTCCTGACATTCCCATGATGCGATGTTTGGGGAACCTGCTTACTTTAGCCGCAACATGGACCATGGCATCAAGGGGATTGCTGACAACGATGATGATACTACGCGGCGAATACTTGACTGCCTGCTCGGTGCATGTCTTGACGATCTGTGCGTTGATTTCCAGGAGATCGTCTCTGCTCATCCCGGGTTTGCGCGGGATGCCCGCTGTGATTATCACCAGGTCAGAATTTCTGGTCGGAGCGTAAGAGTTGGCTCCGGTCAGGTTTACCTCGAGGCCTTGAATAGGCCTGGACTCCATCATATCCAGGGCCTTGCCCTGTGGCATGTCCTTGACTACATCAACGAGCACCACGTCTCCAAGCTGTTTGAGCGCGAGAAGCTGTGCTGTGGTCGCGCCGACATTACCGGCTCCAACCACCGTGATTTTCTTTCGAGACATTCAAGAACCTCCCTGCAAGTCTACAACTTTCCTCATTGTCAGGACAGGGGTATCATAGTGCCGAAGCTGGCCAAAGTCAAGGCTGGCTATACAAATTGACTTAGCCAGGATTTAAGGCAATAATAAAATACTTCCGAATGCGGGGCTAAATGGAATTGAGTTTAAAGCGAGCGAGAAAATGGCTTTATGGATTCTTTGCTCTGTTCATTGCGGGATCGAGCGCCGTGGGTGTATGGCTTGCATCGGGATGCACTGATAAAGGGAATTGGAATGTTCTTCTAATCACCCTGGACACCACCCGTGCGGATCATCTCCGCTGTTATGGTTATGAGAATGTGGAGACCCCGGGCTTGAATTCCATGGCCCGTGAAGGGGTTCTCTTTGAGCATGCTTACAGCCATATTCCGCTAACTCTACCTGCTCACAGCTCCATTCTCACGGGCACTCTTCCCAACTATCATGGAGTTCGAGACAATGGGGGTTACCGGTTGCGGGATGAAATGATTACTCTGGCCGAGGATCTGAAGGATCACGGATACTCCACCGCGGCTTTTATCAGTGCGGCTGTATTGAAAAAGGCCTTTCATCTTGATCAGGGCTTTGATTACTGGAACGAGGATGACATCGAGCCTCAGGAGGAGGACTCCCCTCTGGTGGCAGAGCGCAAAGGGAACAGGACAACGGATGCGATGCTGAAATGGCTGAGCGAGCATTACCAGGAGAAGTGGTTCATCTGGATTCACTACTACGATCCGCATCAAGTCTATGATCCTCCCAGCCCTTATGCCGAGCTTTACGCCCGTGATCTCTATGCCGGGGAGATAGCGTTTATGGACTCCGAGATACGGAGGGTGTTTGCTGGACTCAAGGAATTGGGACTCTTTGACCAGACCCTGATAGTTGCCATGGGCGACCACGGAGAGGGGCTCAATGAACACGAGGAGCTCACCCACGCCATGTTTATTTACAACACCACACAGTGGATTCCATTCTTGATGCGCATTCCGGGTTTGAAAAATCCTGGCATGCGTATTTCAAGCCCTGTCTCGCAGATTGACCTCATGCCCACGGTTCTTGACCTGCTTTCCTTTTCGATTCCCGGGGAAGTCCAGGGTCAGAGTCTGAAGCCATTGATCCAGGGAGACGGGACCGGATTCCTATCCCGGGATATCTACATGGAGAGCCGGTTTCTCTTACTGCATTTCGGCTGGGCGGAACAGGTGGGCATTGTGAGCCCTCAATACAAATACATTCGCTCTCCCAGGCCAGAGCTTTACGATCTAATCGAAGACCCACATGAATTGCATAACCTTGCCGAGAGATACCCCAAGGTCCTGAAAGAGATGGAATTTCGTTTGAAAGAATCTGAGAAGAAATATACTTATGCCGGGCTTGAGAACCTGGCAACTGACGAGATAGAATTGGATGAGAAAACCAGGAAACAGTTGCTAGCCCTCGGGTATATTCCGGGCCAGGTACAGATTGACGAAGACAGGGCCAACCGAAAGGACCCCAAGGATTACAAGCACTTGATTCCATTGTTCCAGAGTGCGAACCAGGCATTTTTCAGGGATGATTTCCAGGCCATGCTCAGGTTGACCGCTCGAATTCTGGATGATGACCCGGAGCATCTCACTGCGATCCGGCTTAAGGGGCAGGCGCTTTTCGGTCTCGGCAGATACGAGGAAGCGCTTGCCTGGTATAGAACCGCAATAGAAATCCTGGGAGAGTATCAGGATGCCTATGCAGAAATGGGCAATATATGTATCCGGATCAACAGGCTTAAGGAGGCGAGAGAATATCTGGAAAAAGCCCTGGCCATGAATGAGAATGATCAGCGCTCACGGTACTATCTGGGAAGGATCCACTTAACCTGGGGAGATAAGGAAACGGCCTGGGAGATATTCCAGACTGAAGGGTTGAAGGATACCGCGCTGGGACACCTTGGCATGGCCAAGTATTATGAAAACATGCGCAGACTGGGAAGAGCAGAGGCCGAATACGAGAAGGCCATAGAGATCAATGACATGCTTGCTATCGTGTATGTCGAATATTGCGGCCTGTTGCTCTATAAAGGAGAGTTCAAGAAAGCCCTGGAATACATTGAGAAGGCTTATGACCTGGATGCCTCCTTGAAATTCGACTCCAAATTCTCGGATTATTATGAAAGAGCTAAAAAATTAGCCGAACCGGAAGCCAACCCTGGCTCTGAAATAAAGGATTAATAGATGAAGCTTTCACCCGAAGAAGAGGACATCCTCCAGGGCAAGCAGGGAGAGGGGCTCCGCCGTGCGCTGAAGACCCTGATCCGCTATGGCGAGGTCTTTGGTGCGGATCGCCTGGTGGAGATCGAGAGCGCGCACCTTGCCGGCAGTTTCGGGCTTTTTCTTTATCCGACCTATTATGATGTATTACGGCTGATGGTTGCGGATGGCCTGAAAGTAAAGGTTCCCACAACCGTCAATCCGAGGCCGATTGATGAGCCGAAATTTCTCGAACGGCTTACTCTCTCCAAACAGGGGTTTCTGGAGGAAAGCCTTGCCAAACTCGGGGTCATCCCCAATTACTCCTGCGTCTGCTATGACGAGGAAAACATTCCATCACCCGGCACTATCATTGCCTGGGCCGAGTCATCCGCTGTGCAGTTCGCAAACTCGGCTCTCGGGGCGCGCACCAACCGAAATTCCGTGGCCATTGATCTCTGCTCCGCTGTTACCGGCAGAACCCCGCATTTCGGATACATCCTTGATGAAAACCGGCGCGGCCAGGTGCTTGTGAAGGTCAAGGCAAAAAACATAGACTTCCCGGCTCTCGGATACCTGATCGGAAAAAAAGTCGTAAACCGTGTTCCGGTCATAGAACACCTGGAGTGCTCCCGCGATGACCTGAAAAACATGGGTGCGGCAATGGCCGCATCAGGCGCGGTCGCGCTCTTTCATGTAGAGGGTATAACCCCGGAGGCACCCTCACTCAAGGAAATCTTTGACCGTGAGCCCGAAGCCGTTATCACCATCACCGGGGATGACCTTGACTCCCTGCGCTCCTTTAAGAATGCAAACCCGGAAATGGTGGTATTCGGCTGTCCACAGATGACCATGAGAGAAGTCAAGGCAATCGGAGAATGCTTTCGTGGCAAGAGTGTCAAACTCCCCACCTATTTCTGCGTCATCCCCAGGGTAAAAGAAGAACTGAAAGGCACTGAACTTTACAATGACTTGATCCAGGCCGGTGTCCGGATCAGGTCCCAGTGCCCGGTTGCTACATGGACTGTCAAGTTCATCGGCAGAAAAACCATTCTATCTAATTCCGCGAAGCTCTATTACTACCTGCACAAGAGCGAATACGGCACTACCGAGGATTGCCTCCGGTTCAGCGGGGTATCCACATGAAGGAGATTAAAGGAAGGGGAATCATACCGGGTCGAGCGCGCGGCAAGGCCCTGGTAACCTCACAGCCACTCAACCTGACATCGGGCCTGTCCAAACCGCTCAACCTCTTCAGGCGACTCGCCGGGGTCTATTACGACCGCCACCATGAGCTATATAAAAAAGACCTCTATAACCGCATTCTGGTCTTTCCGCAAACCATAGGGTCCACCTTCACCGGGATGATTATCCTGGAAACCATTCGCCGGGGCCGGGGCCCCCTTGCCATGATAGTCCAGGAGGCTGATCCGCTTCTCACTTCCGGCGTTATCCTGGCCGAGGTCTGGATCGAACACAAGGTTCCGCTTATAGAAATCCCGGACACGGACCTCTTCACCCTGATCCGCACAGACGACATTGTGGAGGTTGACGGGGACACGGGAACCGCAAGGATTATTGGCTAGCACGATTTATTCATCCGGTTTTACTTTTTGGGGAAAACTCCTGTGATTCATCCTCTTGAAATTCCGAGGGACCCGCAGGGAATGCGGTTTCCTTTATCATCAAAAACATGAAACGCGCTTGGGTCAAGATAAATCTCGGCCCGCTCGCCGGTATTCGGGGCATGACCCTTCCAGACACGGGAGAGCAGGACAACCTCTCCGATGGAAAGGCTGAAGATCATCTCTGAACCAAGCTGTTCAACATCATCGATCAGGGCCTCGTATCGCAAGAATCCCTCCCCTGGCTCGAAAAACACATGCTCAGGCCGGATGCCCAAGGTCATGTTCGCACCGTTTTCCAAAGGGATATTATCCTTCAGCTCCACTGAAAATTCTCCTGCGAAAAACCTTGATCCAAGCCCCTCTTTTTCTACTTTACCTTCAATCAGGTTCATTGGCGGGCTTCCCACAAACCCTGCCACAAAAACATTAGCCGGCTCCGCGTAAATTTTCTCCGGGCTGGCTACCTGCATCAGCCTGCCATCATTCAGGACAGCTACCCGGTCGCTCATGGCCATGGCCTCGGTCTGGTCGTGGGTAACATAGATGGCTGTGATCCCTGTTTCCCTCTGGATGCGCTTGAGAAATCGCCTCGCCTCAAGTCTCAACCTGGCATCCAGATTGGAGAGCGGCTCGTCAAAGAGATAGACCAGGGGGTCCTGGACCATGGCCCGGGCCACTGCGACCCTCTGTTGCTGGCCACCGCTCACCTGGGAGGGCATCCGGTCAAGGAGTCCGCCAAGGTAAAGCTTATCCGCCACCGAGTTAACTTTATCCTGGATCCGGTCTTTCGGCATCTTCCGGATCCGAAGGGGATATGAAATATTCTCCGCTATGCTCATGTGAGGGTATAAAGCATAGTTCTGAAACACCATTGCCACTCTCCGCTGAGCAGGAGCAAGCAGGGTAACATCCCTGTCCCCGATCCAGATTCTCCCTTGATCCGCGAGCTCAAGCCCGGCCACCAGTCTAAGCGCAGTGGTCTTGCCGCAACCCGAAGGCCCGAGCAGGGTGAAAAATTCCCCCTCCGCAATCTCCAGGCTGATCCCGGAAAGAGCGGTATGATCCACGAATCTCTTGTTTACTCCCTCAAGCTTTACTTCCGCCATTCTATATCTCCTGGATTCATCGGCCCTATCCTTTTATTCCTCCAAAGAACCCGAACCCGTAACGCCGGCTGATCCAGAAATAGATTACTAGAACCGGCAGGGTGTAGAGAAGCGAGTAGGCCGCTATCACGCCTATCCGTGGAATCCCCACCTCGGTGAAGAACTGGTAGATGGCCACGGCTATCGGGAGCTTTTCATTCGAGCGGATCAGTACGAAAGGCACGAGGAAATTGGACCAGGTGTTCACGAAGGTAAGCACCGCTATGACTGCCAGGCCCTGCCGCGCAAGCGGAAAAGCTACATGGCGGAAGAGATTAATCGAACTGCTCCCGTCAACCAGGGCGGCCTCCTCATACGAGCGCGGAATCCCGTCCATAAAATCTTTGAGTATGAAGATGGCGGTGGGCAGAAACCCGGCAGTGAAGATCAGGATCACCCCGATGTGCGTGTCAATCAGATGAAGGCGGCTGTTGAGCGTGTAGATCGGGACCATGGCCGCAACCCCTGTAACCACGCTTGAGAAGAGCAACAACATGCTCAAGATCGTGTCCCTGCCTGCAAACCTTGTGCGTGATAAAGCATAAGCCGCGAGGGATCCGAAAAGAACTACAAGAAACATGGACCCGGCTGAAAGGATGATGGAGTTCTTGAAGGCGATCAGTGCGGTGCGGTTTTTCGCGACCTCATGGAAGTTATTAAGCGAAGGTTGGGCCACCTTGACTGCAAGGGTCGGCTCAGCGGAAAAAGGAGTAAGCACCAGCCAGAGCATTGGCAGAAGGAAGAATATCCCGATCAATGCGAGCGCAAGCAGTATAAAAGGCCGGCCCTTGCCCCTCATGCCTTACTCCTCCTTTGAGCGCGAAGGTAAATAATTGCGAACCCCAGGTTGATGAGAAGCAGGATCGTGGAGATAGCCGCGCCGTAACCTAGCTTGAAGTATTGGAAGGATGTCCTGTAAACATAGATGGGAAGTATCTCGGTTTTAAAACTCGGGCCTCCCTGGGTAAGCAGGAAAGGCGTGAACACATTGAATGTCCAGAGCGTGATCAGGATGATGTCAGTGAGAAGCACAGGCCGGATCATGGGAAGGATGATGTCCTTGAACCGCCTCCAGCCCGATGCCCCGAGAACCTGTGCGGTCTCAAGGAATGAAGGCGGGATAGTCTCGATCGCCGCGGTGAATAAAACCATGGAAAAGGCCGTGCCGCGCCAGGTGTTAAACAGGATGATGGAAAAGAGCGCATGATGATAGAGCCAGTTGACCGGCTCCAGGTTGAAGAGCCCGAGAACCCGGTTTAGAAGCCCGAAGTCATGATCGAGAAAAGCGACCCAGAGGTAAGCAACAACAACCTCCGGAATGATCCAGGCCGCAACAGTCACCGCATTGATGGCCGGCTTGAGCCAGCTCTTTTCGTTGTGAAGTATAACTGCCAGGAACAGACCGAGTGCCACCTGGCCCACCCAGCCCGAGCCTGCAACAAAGATAAAGCTGATCCTCAAGGCGTTATAGAAAAATCTGTCCTGGAAAATCCGGATAAAATTCCCAAGACCTACAAAAGAAGGCATCACTGACTTTATCCCGGTCAAGGACTCATCGGTCAGACCAAGATACAAAACCCACACCGCAGGAAATACCATGAATATCCCGATCACAACCAGGCCCGGAAACAAAAATCCGGCCGATGTCCGGCGGGAGATGATGATGGTTGAACTAACCATTATAATAAGATTCTTATTCGCTAGTTACTTTTGTCTTTAAACCAAGTACTCTTTTAGG
>Ga0190359_1001060_pt1 | contig 17923 bp, 14 predicted proteins | sample 48721823_MG_FD_161269 | JGI IMG/M metagenome (GOLD analysis project Ga0190359, IMG submission 161269) | Hydrothermal vent microbial mat bacterial communities from Southern Trench, Guaymas Basin, Mexico - 4872-18-2-3_MG | ecosystem: Environmental > Aquatic > Marine > Hydrothermal vents >... | reverse complement strand
AATACCCATACTGTAAGTGCGGTTTCGTTAACGGAATTTTATCTTTCATTGAGTAACATGAATTTGAGTTGAGCTTTATTTTTTTGGCTCAACGAAAGATAAAATCCTTAAAGTTAGTTTTGAGTCAATGTGAGTAAATGTGTTCCCATAATAAATAAATTTTTTACTTGACAAATGGAAATATATTTTTTAAATTCCAATATAATGAACAAAATTTCAATATACAAGAACATATGATCGCTAATAAAAATGCCATACGTAACAAAAGAAGATGAAGAACTAATAGAAGTATCTAGACTTTATTATGATCATAATTTTAGTCAGCTAATGATTGCAAAAAAGCTGGGTATTTCACGGCCAGCTGTTTCTCGTTTGTTGCAAAAAGCCAGAGACAAAGGAATAGTGAAAATTGAAATATGCGATCCATCTGATCATGGGACAAAACTTGAAAATAAAATTAAGGATAAGTTCAAATTAAAAAAAGTAATTATAGTACCTAATGAAGGTGCGGATTCAAAAGTGATTAAACAACGTTTAGGTGAAGCAGCAGCAAAATATTTGGATTCTTTATTAACTGAAGATATTATTTTGGGGGTGTCATGGGGCACAACGATGAGAGAAGTTGTTGAGTATTTAAAACCGCGGTCAATAAAAGGTATGACTGTTGTCCAATTGAATGGTGGTGTAGCAAAAGCAGTATATGATACTCATGCTAGTGAAATTGCAATGAAGATTGGAGAGAACTACCATGCGATAACTTTTCTGATGACCTTACCCGCAATATTAGACGATAGTTATCTAAAGAAGACTATTATTAATGATAAAAATATATCTTACCAATTGAAATTAGCTAGTCAGGCTTCGGTAGCGATGTTTACAGTAGGTGCTTTTAATCACGAATCCGTTTTAGTGTTGGCTGATTATTTTGAACCTAATGAAGTTAACAATTTATTAAAAAAAGGAGCAGTTGGTGATATCTGTTCTAGGATTATTGATGAAAATGGAAAAATTTGTTCGAAAGAGTTAGATGACAGAACAATTGGAATTGAAATCGAAGAGTTACGAAAAAAAGAATTTTCTATAGCAGTAGCTGGAGGTAAGGAAAAATTAAGAGCAATTTATGCAGCACTAATTGGAAAATATTTTAATGTGCTAATAACGGATGAATGGGTTGCTACTGAAATATTAAAATTATCGAACAATTAAAAAATATTTTAGTTACAGGAGAAATATAAATAAGAGATTATTGTCAAATAAAAAGAAAAATTAATTATTATAAATCTGCACTAGGGAGAAATTAAAAGAAAAAGGAATAATTTTTTTTTAATTAATATGAACAAATGTTAATGGATACAGAACATATGTAACAGATATAATTTTGAAATTGTGTTGATTAATTTAAGAATTTAGATTTTTTGTTAATGAGGTGAAGGAATGAAAAAGTTAGTATTAATAATTTTAGCTATTTCTATTATAACTAATTCATTAAATGCTGTGCAGAAAGTTGATAGAAATAATTCATTTGATTTTGTTAAGATACGATCTTTTACTGGAAAAGATCTGCAGGAAATTGCATTCCCTATTGGTGGAGTAGCAACTGGAAATATTCTATTAGGAGGCAGAGGCGATATTCGGGGACTTGAAATTTTTAATAAACCAGCCAAGAGCTTAACTGCAGGTGTTGGAAATGTACCAGAAACCTTTTTTAGCCTATGGGTTAAAAAAGATGGGGAACAACCTGTAGTAAAGATATTAGAAAGAAAACTCCTCCCACCGTATGCGGGTTGGATGGGAGTTCCAAGGACTCAACTTGGAGGTGTTTCCAGATTTAAAGAAGTTATATTTAAGGGTGAATATCCTTTTGCATATCTTACTTACAAAGATGAGAACATTCCTATAGAAGTAAATCTTGAAGCATATAATCCATTTATCCCTCTTTCACCGAAGAGAAGTGGCATTCCTGCTGCGATATTTAATTGGAAATTTAAAAATCCCACAAATTCTTCTGTAAAGGTTTCAATTGCGTTTAGTATGCCTAATCCAATTCAATCGGGAAATAAGAAAGATTTTGATTTTTATAATGGTTTATACATTGGAGACAACATAAATGAATATGTCACTGATGGGATAAATCAAGGAATATATATGTATTCTAACAGCAACAAGGAATCAGATCTTGAATTTGGGAGCCTCGCTTTTGCTACAACTAGTGAAGAAGATGTAGATGTTAAAACAAGATGGTATAGGGGTATCTGGTTTGATAAGGAACATATTTTCTGGGATGATTTTTCAGACGATGGACGTATCGAGAATTGTACTGAAAAGGCCAGTTCGAAAAATAATAATACGTTTTATTGGAATCCAAAATATGACATCGCAACTGTTTTAGTATCACTTGAATTAATGCCAAATGAAGAAAAAACAGTTCCTTTCTATTTTAGTTGGTTTTTTCCGAATAGAAAAGAGACCTATTCTATTGGTAAAACGGAATCATCAATATTTAGAAATTACTATGCAACCCAATTTAAGAATGCGTGGGATGTTATCAAATATCTAACTCAAAATATTAAAAATCTATACAAGGATACTAAAACGTTTCATGATATCATTTTTAGTTCTACTTTTCCTTCCTATGTAATTGATGCTATAACTTCTCAAATGTCATCTATCAAAACAAATCTTGCAATACGTGATGAAGAGGGACGATTTTATGGATGGGAAGGGTTGAGAGATGATGCCGGGTGTTGTTTTGGAAGTTGTACACACGTATGGAATTATGCACAAACTTTAGCATATTTATTTCCTTCTCTTGCAAGAAGTATGCATGAGATAACATTGCTCCATGATACGTTCGATAATGGTTATCAAACGTATCGTACTATATTTCCTCCTGAAAATAGATGGTTCCATTTTCGTCCGGCAGCTGACGGGCAAATGGGTAATATCATCACAACATACAGAGAATGGAAGCTTTCAGGTGATACTAAATGGCTAAGAAATGTTTGGCCAAAAGTTAAAGCCTCTCTTGAGTATGCATGGAAAGGTGTTGGAAAGGTCAAGGAAAATTTGGAATGGCAGAAAAATGGAGCTGCATTACCATGGGATCCAAACAAAGACGGTGTTATGGAGGGGCAGCAGCATAATACATATGATGTTGATTTTTACGGGCCCAATACTATGGTTGGTGCGAATTACTTAGGGGCATTAAAGGCGGCTTCAGAGATGGCTAAAGTTATGGGTGAAGATAATAAGTCCAAGGAATACTTCAAGCTTTTCCAAAGAGGTTCTAAAAAATATGATCAACTCCTGTGGAATGGGGAATATTATTATCAGAAGGTTGATGTGCTTGATGGACTTAAGGTTCCAAAAGAGTGGCAAACTCCTAACACGGATGAGGAAATTATACCAAAGTATCAATATGGAAAGGGTTGTCTATCGGATCAGTTAATGGGCCAATACCTAGCTTTTTCGACAGGCCTTGGTTATTTACTCAATAAAACTCATGTTGATTATGCTATGAAATCGATTTTTAAATACAATTTTAAAACAGATTTTAATAAGTTCTCAAATGTACAACGCATATATGCTATAAATGATGAGAAAGGACTTCTTCTTTGTACATGGCCTAAAGGTGACCGACCTGTACTTCCCTTTATCTATTCTGATGAAGTTTGGACAGGAGTAGAGTATCAGGTCGCAGCTTCCTTGATTTATACTGGACATATCGAAGAGGGATTAACTATAGTTAAGGCCGTTCGAGATAGGTATAGTGGCTTTAATAGAAATCCATGGGATGAAATAGAATGTGGGCACAATTATGCAAGAGCAATGTCGAGTTGGGCGATTATGCTTGCTCTATCAGGTTATCAATACGATGGTGTTAATCACATTATTTCATTCTCACCTAAAATAAATAAGAATAATTTCAAAACATTCTGGTCATCCGGAAATGGTTGGGGTAGTTTTACCATTGAAGATCACACTGTTACTATCAAAGTGGAGTATGGAAGTTTAAAAATATTAAAATTAGGAATTTCAAAGGATTATAATTTTAAATCGATAGCATGCGTTAATGGAATATCTAAGAATGTGCGAATAAATTTAAAAAAGAGCGAACGTCTGTTATATGCTTCTTTTAAAAATACCGTAGAACTAAAAAGGGGTGATTATTTATCAATTGTATTTAAATAAAACTCAATTAATATTAATGAACAGGTTCAAGAAGAATGTTTGAAAATATAACATTATCAATTGCTATCGGATCAGATCATGCAGGCTTCTCATTAAAGGAAGTGTTAAAATCATATCTTTTAGCGAAGGATTATGAATTATTTGATTGTGGAACTTATAATAAGAATTCTGTCGATTATCCAAAATATGCCTATGCTGTTGCTAAAAAAGTATCTGATGGTAAGGCTCGATTTGGGATTATCGTTGATGGATCCGGTATTGGTTCTGCTATGGTCGCGAACAAAGTACATGGTATTCGTGCAGCGATGTGTTATGATCTTTCCACTGCCAAGAATGCACGTGAGCACAATAATGCTAATGTGTTGACGCTGGGAGCAGGGTTGATTAGTGAAACATTAGCTAAACAAATTGTTGATGTTTTTCTGTCAAGCCAATGTACTGTCGAGCGCTATTTGAGAAGAGTGAAGATGATAGATGATTTAAATACTTGCATTAAACAAAATTGTAATTTTGAAGACCCTGAAAGTCTTCACAAAAAGGAGAGAGATACATTGGATTTAACTGACCAAGATATTGAGCGTGTTGTGAATAGAATTAAAGAAATTTTAGATACTCAGCAAACTAGTCTATACAATAGTGCGAATGTTGTTTATAAGCAAAGTGTAGATAACGACCATGATGCGGTACGCAAACTTATTAAATTTGGTGCTGATAGGGTATCAAATGGTCCTGGGATAACAGATATTCCGCGTAATATTGCTAAGTATATTGATCATACTTTACTAAAACCCGATGCAACGGTTGATGATATTTTGAAATTATGTTCAGAAGCAAAAGAATTTGAATTTGCTTCGGTTTGCGTAAGTCCAACATATGTCCCACTGGCTGCAAAGGAATTGGCAGGAACACGTATCAATGTATGTGCAGTTGTTGGGTTTCCACACGGAAACCATTGGCCTGAAATAAAAGCTCATGAGACACGTCGTGCTATTCGAGATGGTGCTAAAGAAATTGATATGGTTATTAATATTGGGGCATTAAAGAATCGTGATGAAGAATTATTATACAAAGATATCAGGATGGTTGTTGAAGCTTGTGAAGATGGAAGTGCTTTGAGCAAAGTTATTATCGAAGCAGCATTGCTGACTGACGAAGAAAAAATAATTGCTTGTAAAGTAGCTAAACGTGCGCGAGCAAATTTTGTAAAGACTTCTACTGGATTTGGCCCGGGAGGTGCGACTAAGCATGATGTAGAATTAATGAGCCGAGTTGTCCGCGATTCAGGGATGGGAGTTAAAGCTTCTGGGGGTATTAAAACTATTGAAGATTTTAATGAAATGATTACAGCTGGTGCTACAAGAATAGGTGCGAGTGCGAGTGTTCAAATTCTTGAGCAAGTGGAAAATATTACAGTTTCTGAGTGAGTTTGTATAATAAATAAAAAAGGGAGGTTATGTCTTGATTGATCTACGTGCTTATGTCTTTTTAGATAGCATCCAACCACAATATGCAGCGTTTTTAGGAACTGTTGTGAAAGGATTTTTACCAATTGCCGGAATGGCTTCACTTTATGTTGAAATTTCTCCAGGGATTGAGATTAATCGTGTAACTGATATTGCATTAAAATCAACAGATGTTACACCAGGAATGCAAATTGTTGAAAGGCTTTACGGATTATTAGAGGTCCATTCATTCTCCCAAGCAGACGTTCGTCAAGCAGGTAATGCTATTTTGGAGGCATTGGAATTAAAAGAAGAGGAACGATGGAAACCGAAAATATATTCCAGTCAAGTGATTCGTTCAATTGATGATTACCAGACACAGCTGATTAATCGAATGCGCCATGGGAATATGATTGTTCCAGGAGAATCTCTTTTTGTAATGGAGGTTCAACCTGCAGCTTATGCAGCTTTGGCTGCTAATGAAGCTGAGAAAGCTGCAGAAATCAATATTTTAGAAGTAAGGGCATATGGTAGCTTTGGAAGGATTTATCTTGGTGGGAAAGAACGAGATATTGATGTCGGTTATAGGGCTGCTATTAAGGCGATTGAGGATATAACTGGAAAAGAAGTAAAAATTTAATAAAGAGATTTTTATTAAAATTTAATTTTAAATTAATACTTTTTGGTAAAAGATGAAATATTTAATTTCGAAGAGAATAACAAATAATTAGGAGGTAATAAAATGGCTGAAGCGTTAGGTATGATTGAAACTCGTAGTTTTCCTGCAGTAGTTGAAGCAGCAGATGCAATGGTAAAAGCAGCAAAAGTAGAATTAGTTGGTTATGAAAAGACAGGAGGGGGTTATGTTTCTGCAATCATTCGGGGTGATGTTGCTGCTGTGAAAGCTGCATGCGATGCAGGTAGGGCAGGTGCCTCAAAAGTTGGTGAGATCGTTGCAGTCCATGTAATTGCTCGGCCTCATGCGAACGTTGATGCTGTTATGCCACTTGGCCGCATGGGGGGAAGAAAGGAGCAAACTACTATAAAGCGGTCCTAGTATATATGCAATAAATAAAACCATAGGGAAAAATGATGAATTTAGCAAAAGTGGTAGGTACTGTTACTTCAACTAAAAAAGAGCCGAGTATGGAAGGGCTGAAGTTTCTTTTATTACATCAGATAGATTTAGATGGTAAAGAAACAGGTGGTTCTGTAGTAGCAGTAGATGCTGTGGGAGCTGGAACTGGAGAAATCGTCATCTATGCCAGTGGGAGTTCTGCAAGACAAACTACTATTACAGAAAAACGTCCGTGTGATGCTGTAATCATGGCTATTGTTGATAATTGGGAGGTTAAAGGCCAGTTGAAATATAAAAAGGGTGTTGATGACTAAATGTATTGACACTTAACATATGTCAAATTATAATATTTAATTATTCAATATGATGCTGAATAAACATTTTTGATGATTATGAGGGATGTTGATATGTCTTCCTTGACGGAAAAGCAGGTCGATACGGTAGCCAGACGTGTACTCGAAGGGTTACTATATACCAGTCCTGATGATAGATTAAATTTGCCTAATAAAAAAGATCTTTCTCAAAAATATTCGTCCTTATCAGGCATATTTTCGAAAATAAACGAGGCAGTAGCTGCAGCCGGACAAGCTCAACGCCAGTTAATGCAACTTTCATTGGAAAAACGAAATGAAATAATCAAAAATATCCGGCTTAAAATGTCTGAACATGCAGAAGAATTAGCTCGGAAAGCGCATGAAGAGACAGGCCTTGGACGTGTTGAAGATAAGATTTTAAAGAATAAGCTTGTTATTGAGAAGACTCCAGGAACCGAAATATTAACACCTCAGGCGTATTCGGGTGATCGTGGTTTGATGTTGATGGAATTGGCACCATATGGTATTATCGGTGCTATAACACCTGTAACGAATCCTACTTCAACGATTATTTGTAATACGATTGGTATGGTGGCTGCTGGGAATGCTGTTGTCTTCAACGTACATCCCTCTGCAAAGAATGTCAGTATTGAAAATATTGTTTTGCTGAATGAAGCCATTATTGAAGCAGGAGGTCCGCGTAATTTAGTTACTTCAATTTCTGAACCTACAATTGAAAGTGCACAGGAATTGATGAAACATTCGGATGTTCGTTTACTTGTTGTAACAGGTGGGGCAAGTGTTGTAAAAGCGGCCATGGCCAGTGGAAAGAGAGCAATCTGTGCAGGGCCTGGGAATCCCCCTATTGTTGTGGATGAGAGTGCAGATATAAAGCAGGCATCCAAAGATATATTACTGGGTACATCGCTGGATAATAATATTATCTGTGTCAGTGGAAAAATTTTATTTGTAGTAAACAATATAGCTGACCAGCTTATTTCAGCACTTAAAAGTCAGGGTGCAATACAACTAAGCAAAGAACAGTTTAAACATCTTGAGGGATTTATTTTTACTGAGACAAATGGACCTCGAATGCAAGCGGTTATGGAAAAAACACTTATTGGAAAAGATGTTCAGTTTATATTGGCGAAGATTGGAATTAATGTCGATCAAGATGTTCGATTAGCAATTGTGGATGTACCGTATGAGCATCCATTGGTTTGGACCGAACAGATGATGCCAATTCTTCCGATTGTACGGGTGGAAAACGCCGATCAAGCTATTGATATGGCCAAGGAAGCTGAGGGTGGATTACGCCATACAGCTGTGATGCACTCCAAGAACCTCGACAATCTGAGTCGTATGGCTCGGGAAATGGATTGTAGTATTTTTGTGAAAAATGGACCTGCAGTTGCTGGTTTGGGTTATGGGGGTGAGGGGTATTGCTCATTTACAATAGCTAGCCCTACTGGAGAAGGGTTGACAAATCCAAGAAGTTTTGCTCGTGAGCGTCGTTGTGTATTAGTAGATCAATTTAGGATAATATAATGAATGTATACCCTGCAATAGCATTAATCGAATATTCCGATATTCCTACGGGAATTCTATGTAGTGATGCAATGGTTAAACACTCTCCAATTTCAATGATTAAGACTGGTACTGTATCTCAGGCTAAATTTTTGATTTTGATTGGGGGCAGTGTTGCTTCTGTGGAAGAAGCGTACGAAGAAGGCATAAATAGAGGAAAATCTTTCCTTTTGGATAGTCTATTTCTGCCTGATGTGCATAGACAAGTCTATGATGCGTTGTTAGGGAACCGCACTGGATGTATTGGGGATGGCATAGCTGTTTTTGAGACGAAAACAGTGGCAACAGTGATTCGTTCATCAGACGCAGCTGTTAAAAGTGCAGATGTAGACATTGTTGAAATCCGAATGGCTGATTCTTTGGGTGGTAGAGCGTTTACAATATTTACGGGGAAAGTAGGGGATCTTGAATCAGCCATTCAGATTGCTCAAAGATCAGCTGAAGAATTTAATGCTTTGTGTAGCTGTTCGATTATCCCCCAATTGCATCCAGAGATCGCTAAGCAAATTGATGTATCGACACGATTTTCAAAAATAGAACCTTACTTTATTAAAGATGGAGAGATAGATAATGTTTTTAGGAAGGGTAATTGGGACTCTGACACCTAGTGAAGTTTATAAAGGGTTAAAAGGAGTCCCTATGCTCATAGTTCAACCATTAGATAAACAGCAAAGATTTGCCGGATCACCTTTGATTGCAGCTGATTCAACAAGAATGGCCGGACACGGCGAGCTGGTTTATTATGAAGGTGGACGAGAAGCAGCGTTAGCTCTTGACCTGTGGTTTGTACCGGTTGACCATACGATTATTGGAATAGTAGATGATGTGCACTTGTTAAGTTTGGAGGATACATGATCTTGGGAAAGGCTTGTGGGGCTATATGCTCTACGATTAACCATCCTTTTTATGATAATAGACGTCTCCTCGTTGTTGATCGTTTGGATTCAAAAGGCCGATCAACCGGCAAATATTTAATTGCTGTAGACACTGTAGATGCAGGTAATGGGGAAATTGTATTAGTTATTGATGAGGGGAATTCCGCCCGACAGATTGTAGATGATTCTAACGCACCGATTCGTTCTATAATCGTTGGAATTGTTGATCATATAAATAAAGTATGATAAATACAAAGAAGTTTATTTAAGAATTAACTATATAACAAGAAAGGAGGTTGCAATTATACTTTGAATGTATTTCTTAAATTTATAAACAATAATAAGAAGGAGGAGGAACAAATGAGGAAGAATAGTATTTTTAGGATGGAGATTATTTTTTTGACGATCATTTTTCTTATTATTATATCCTCGAGCTTGTATGCTGCAACGACAGGTAAGATATTTGGAAAAGTGATAGATAAGGAAACAGGAGAACCTCTTATAGGGGCTAATATCTTAATTGTTGGTACATCTTTAGGAGCAACCAGTGATAAAAATGGAGAATATTTTATTATTAATATTCCTCCTGGTATTTTTTCGGTTAGATGCTCCTACATGGGTTATCGCCAGGTTACTACAGAACAAGTAAGAATTTATGTGGGCAGAACAACCCATTTGAATTTTGAATTATCACCCTCGGTTCTGGAAGGTAAAAGTGTGACTGTCACTGCTGAACGGCCAATTGTTGTAAAGGATCTTACAGCCAGTGAACAGGTTATTACAGCAGAGAATATATATAAAACTTGGGCAAGATCATTTGACGAAGTGATATCAACGCAGACAGGTGTTTTTAGAGGCCACTTTCGTGGCGGATCGAAAGTTGAAACTTCTTATTTGTTGGATAATGTAAGTTTAAACAGTGGACTTTTATCTGATAATTATCAAGGTTTAAATACAACTTCTCTGCAAGAAATTGCTGTCCAAACGGGTGGATATAATGCTGAATTTGGGAATGCCCAATCTGGAGTTGTAACTATGGTGTCTAAATCATCAGAGAAAGGGATTCACGGTACTTTCCTTAGTCGTATGCGTCCTGCAGGAAAGTATCACTGGGGACGTAATATTTATAGCCATGAAAATTATGATTGGGCAGGACATGGCCTTGATTTTTGGACTGAACAATCTCTTAATCCTCAGAGTCAATATTTCGGCCAGGATCCTAATGAGCTGCTTGCTAAATGGCAAACTCAAATGACACCGGATCCAATTCAGGGAAAATATACGGAGCGTCCTGAATATGAGACGGAATTTACAATTTACGGGGCGGCAAATTCTAAAATAGGTTTTTTGTTATCCGGGCGATACAAACGGGGGGTCAATATTTTCCCACAAATGACACCATATAATCCAGAATATAACATTCAAGGGAACTTGGAATATAATTTCAATAAAAATATGAAATTGAAATTTAGTGGAATATACGGTGGTTATGAAACTTGTTCAAATTCACTTTCAAACTATAATACTTTGGAAAATTCACAAGAAATTGCTTGGATACCATTTCCACAGGCAACCGATCCTTACCACTGGTTCAAAATTAATATGGTCGGTGCCTGGCATTTCTGGCCGGAATTGAGAAAAACACAGAATTATTCTTTGAAGTGGAGACATGTACTTAGTCCAAAAACTTTTTACGAAATCAATTTCAACTATCTGCATGATAATATGGATAAAACTGACAGGGATAACCTTTTCCCATGGACTATCAGAACACCAGATAATAAATGGGATTTTGATGATGAAAAATTCGGTATGCTTGGTATATACGAATTAGAAGGCTATATCCATTTTAATGTGTGGTTTGATAGTAAAGTTTATAGTATCAAAGGTGATCTTACAAGTCAAGTTAATAAAAACAATTTGATTAAGACGGGTTTTGAAGCAAAGAGTTATGATTTTGTTTATGATCATGCCATGGCGGCCTATGAAGGAGGTAGTCGCTGGAACTTGATGAATGTTTTCAATGGTAAACCCTATGAAGGTTCATATTACGTTCAGGACAAACTTGAGTTTGCAGGAATGATTATTAATGCAGGTGTTCGAATGGATTTTTTCAATCAGAAACGTAATGCCCCTAAAAATATGTTTGATCCTCTAGCTTACGAATCGACAACTCCTGGTAACAAAATTCCATGGTATCCTGGGGAACCGGAAAGGGAAAAGACAAAAACACAATTTGCTATAGCCCCCCGTTTAGGGATTTCTCATCCTATCAGTGAAAATACGGTGTTACACTTTAATTATGGCCATTTTTATCAAAGGCCTTCATGGAACAAAATGTTTGGATTTCCATATATCAGTTATACAGAAGATAATGAAGTTCTACGAAATCCTTATGATCCCAATACTATAGCTTATATGGATCAATGGCAAGGTTATCTAGGTAATCCTAAAATGGGATATGAAAAAACAGTTCAATATGAGATTGGAGTGGATCAGAATATTGCCAATTTATTGAGGCTGGATATCACAGGTTATTATAAAGATGCCAGTCGTCAAACAGTATTTAGGGAAGGTACTTATTACGATCCATATTACGGGGATTTAAATACTTGGACCGTACTTTACAACGCTTGGAATCAATATAATGTTCCACTTATGATTTCTAACTGTGCCTATGCAGATATCCGTGGATTAGAAGTTAAAATGGATACTCGTTTTAAGTTTCCCCTCAATTTTAACTTGAGTTATGATTTAAATTACACAACAGGAGGAGTTGTAGGATATGCTACTCTTTATGAATTTGATTCCGGCGTAAATTCACCGCAGGGTTATGCAGGCCGGAAAAAACCATGGAATAGCAACAGCAAATTTAAGGGTATAGCTAATTTGTATTTTCCATCTGGATTCGGGCCAGCCATTGCAGGATTTAAACCGTTGAGTGATTTTAATGTAAATTTATACTTCGAATACTGGAATGGTTGGCAGTATACTTATCATGGACCGGGAGATGAATCAACAGAGCCAAATAACATGCGCTGGTTTCCTCATTACAGAACAAATTTGAAAATAGCAAAAGGAATGCAGATTATGGGCATTCGAGCTGAAGTGAGTATGGATATTAGAAATCTTTTTAATAACAAAGATTTGAATTTGCTGTTTGGTAATGATATGGTATATTATCAAGAGCATCCAGATCTTCCGCTTGAAGAGAGGCTACCGAAGCATTGGTGGTCAGGTGAACCAAATGAGTGGGCATGGTATAGTTGGACAAATCTGCCGCGACAAATTTATTTCCAATTGAAGGTCGATTTTTAAAGGCAAAAACAATTGTTAATAAATTTATAATATGACATTTAGTTGTTAAGTAAAGGAGAATCAGCATGAAAATGAATAAGAATAAATATAAAGGTTGCTGTAAGTACAGTTTCCTTTTTTGGGTAAAAATTCTTTTCCTTATGTTTTGTCTGGTTAGTACTTCGTTTGCACAAGTAAATTGGGATAGAGTATCACTAACGCGAGGAAAAGTATGGCTAACTATTATGAATTCTTGTCAGTGGGGGAATCCTGTTAATCCACCTTCCAAGTATTATTTATTAGATTATCCAGGATATAGTACAGGTGCTAATCTTTGGGACCATATGTCCTATGCCTGGTCTGGTGGGTACACTATTTATGGAGAGAGAAATGGAAGCGGAGCTGCCTATACAATTGGGACAGCTTTTTATTCGTCATCACAGTATGTTTACCCAACAGTTGCATCATCTCTAATTAAAAATTATAATTTAGAAGATCCGGCAATACCTGCTGAAGAAGTTGCTTCAGGTGCATCACATGTGATCGATCTGGACGTGGATGTTGCCCATGAAAGCATGGTATGGAGTTTTCCAAAATATGATGATTTTATCATCCATGAATATACAATCACAAATACTGGTGATACACCATTGGACAATCTTTATTTTGGTGTGCGTGTTGCTTGCTGGCCCACTATGAAAGGGGATGGTGCTATTATTGGTAATGGTAATTTTACATGGAATATTGATAATAAATACGGTTGGAATGAGGATTATGATTTTTACTATGTCTATGATGACCGGTCTTTCCGGTGGGAAGATGAAGTGCCGCTTGAATTTAATTTTGGTCCTGGACCGGAAACAGGTGATATAGGTGATCCAGCTGATCTTTTTGATCCTAATGCAAAAACTCACGAACTTTTAGCACCTGGATACATGGCTATCGTATGTTTGGATTCTGCTGGGGCTAATGTTTATCAGAACATTGGACAATTTTTAGGTCAACAACCACCATTTGAAGGTCAAGTTGAACCTGAAGATATTGTTCCTCGTCTTGGGACCCATACACCTTCTGAAATTCTGGAAAAAATTACTCATCAACAGCCGCGTTTATCCTGGGATGAGGCACATGAACTAGGAGTAGAAGGCGGCAGTAAATATTTAAGAATGCCTGAAGTTATGGTTACATGTGGACCCTATAATGATATTCCCCCTGGTGGATCTGTAACAGTTGTATTTGCTGAAGTTTTAGGTGAGATGGATAGAGCTAAGATTGTCCAAGGTGGAGTGGAGAATGTAAAGCTTCTTGCAACAGAATCGAAGGAAGCTCTTTTTGAGAATGTGAAAAATTGTTTTGAATTGTATAATAATGGATATATGATAGATGATCCACCGCCTATGACACCAACGAATGGGGAAAATAGTCTTACACTAACTCCGATTGGTGGCGGAGTTAAAGTTGAGTGGACACCTATTCCTGATACATATACAGATCCTGTTTCAGGAGTCAATGATTTAGAAGGATATAGAGTGTATCGCTCAAATTATTTTGTAATTGGACCCTGGGAGCTTATTGCAGATATTAAGGTTGAAGATGCATCTATTGAGAATGGAATGATTACTTATTCTGATCAAGGTTTGTCATTAGGTGTTGGTTATTATTATACAGTAACAAGTTATGATGAAAATGGTAATGAGAGTGGAAAGGTTAATGCTAACCGATATCCAGTATACGCACTACGACCACCAAACCTAGAATTCCCCCAAAATGTGTATGTGGTTCCAAATCCATTCCGCCAGCACAGTGGATTACTTGGTACTGGTGAAGCATTGAGAATGGAATTTATTGGTCTCCCGGCACAATGCACAATTAGAATTTATACTTTAGCTGGTGAATTAGTTAGAAAAATTGAACATGATGATGGTAGTGGATCTCAATCTTGGGGTAGTATTCTTAAATTGGATTATCAAGTGAATAAGTGGATGATGTATGTAGCACCTGGGGTTTATATTTATTACATTGAATCAAATGTTCCAGAACATGAAGGTGAAACTTATATTGGCAAATTTGCAATTATTAAGTAATGGGGTGTTAATGATCACAAAATATCAACTTTACTCCACAGGAGGAAAAAAGATGCAATATAATAAAAAAACTATCATATTGATCAATGCTACTATTTTCTTTCTTATAGCCATTTCAGGGTTGTATGCACAAAGCGGTATTGATCCTTATAAGATTGAACGTGTTGGTTTGACAGGGTGGCAATTTTTAAAAATTCAAAATGATGCTAGATTTGCTGCAATGGGTGGAGCCTTTACTGCTGTTTCTCGTGGTGATGCTGGATCAATATTCAGCAATCCGGCAGCTTTAACTGGTGTTACTAATTTGGATTGTTTTATCAGCAATGTTAATTGGATTGCTGATATTGGATATAGAAATGCATCAATTGCTAAAAGAATAGGCCAAGTAGGCGTGTTTGGATTTAGTATTGCCGTGGTTGATATGGGAGAGATGGCTGAAACTATAAACAGTCCTGTTAGTGGAGAGAATAGAACTGAAGCAGTAGTTACTGGAAATACTTTTAGTGCAAGCGATTTTGCAGTTGGATTGTCTTATGCAAAAAAGATTACTGATCGTCTTTCAATTGGTGGTAATGTAAGGTGGATTCAGGAAAAGATTGCTGATGTTAGTATGCAAAATGTATCTGTTGATTTTGGTACAATTTTTTATACTGGATTCAAGAGTTTACGATTTGCTATGTTGGCACGTAATTTTGGACCCGATGCTCACTTAGTGGGATGGTCCGAAGAATACCAATCTGAGGCAGTTGATGTTCGTATGCCACTTGATTTTCGTTTAGGTCTTGCTATGGACTTTTTTGATACGGAAGGTAGTAATCAGTTATTAACAATTTCCTTAGATGGCAGTCATCCTAATGATGGCCCAGAAAAGATAAATTTAGGAGGCGAATATATTTTTGCAGATATTCTTATACTTCGAGCAGGTTATCGTTTTAATTATGATGAAGAAAATTTTTCCTTTGGTGGTGGACTACAGCACAAAATAGGTCAAGTATCAGCAAAAATCAATTATGCATTTGTTAACTTCAGTAGATTAAAGCAAGTTCAAATGTTCTCTTTAGGCTTTTCATTCTAAACTGGAAAAGGGGCCAGTGAGTATTTTTTTGCTGGCCTCTTTAATTAAAATGACCTTATCTGTCTAAATATAATTAAAAATATTGTGACAGGCGGAGAAAAAAATACATGAAAAGAAATATCATTTTATTTTTTAGGTTTGCCTGCTTTATTAGTGTTATTTTGTGAGTTCAAGGAGTAATTGCAACTGTTAGTAAAAAGAGGGGTTAAATTATGTTTGTATTACAAAGTTATTTGCCAGCGGTTTTTTTTTGTATCATTACTATGTTTTGCTGGGGATCGTGGGCTAATACTCAAAAGCTGGCAAAAAAAGAATGGCGTTTTGAACTTTTTTATTGGGATTACACGATCGGTGTTTTATTATTATCCATTGTTTCGGCGCTTACGTTAGGAAGTATGGGATCAGTAGGAAGAAGTTTTTTCCAGGATATAGCTCAGGCTGATTTCAACAATATACTATCAGCAGCTATTGGGGGAGCTGTGTTTAATGCTGCAAATATCCTTTTGGTTGCTGCTATTGCTATTGCAGGTATGTCTGTTGCCTTTCCCGTAGGGATAGGATTAGCCTTGGCATTGGGAGTTGTTATTAATTATATTGCAACACCACTCGGGAATCCAATACTTCTTTTTGTAGGGGTGGCATTAGTAGTTGCAGCTATTCTTTTTGATGCTGCTGCCTATAAAAAAATACCTGGCCAATCTGGAAGTGTCTCAACTAAAGGTCTTGTTCTTTCTGTTTTATGCGGAATTCTGATGGGATTCTTTTATAGATTCGTAGCGAGAGCTATGTCAACAGACTTTGTTAATTTGGAAGCAGGGAAACTGAGTCCTTATACAGCTGTGTTCTTTTTCTCTGTAGGAGTGGTTGCCAGTAATTTTGTATTTAATACTATAATTATGAAAAAACCATTTGTTGGTAAGCCGGTTCCATTTTCTGCTTATTTCAAAGGCGGATTTCGCATACATCTAATTGGTATACTTGGTGGCATTATCTGGAATATTGGAATGTCCTTAAACATAATTGCATCAGGTCAGGCAGGTTTTGCGATTTCCTATGGACTGGGACAAGGAGCCACGTTGGTAGCGGCACTCTGGGGTGTATTCATTTGGAAGGAATTTAAAGCAGCGCCAAAATCAGCAAATAAACTCATAGCACTTATGTTCTTTTGTTTTGTTATCGGTTTAGGTCTTATTATAATTTCAAGGTTGGCTTAATTTTTTATAAAAGAACATATGGTTATAAGATTTTAATCTTATATATGATAAGTATCAGGGAAGAAAGGTTGTGTCCTTAAATTTGTGTAAAAAGGCATATTATTGAAAAAGTGCCATATTCTTCCTAAATTAAAATGATAAAATTAATTTTTTAAAAAAAAGAAAGGAAAAAATATGGCACATAAAAAAGATAACGGATTAATCAGAGAAATGCAAAAAGTTTTGTTGGACGATTCGGATTTTCTTAAAAAGCTGATACAAGAGAATCTTCAAAAGATATTAGAAGCAGAGTTTGAGAGCAAAATACAGGCAAAGCCTTACGAAAGGACGGATGACAGACAGGGCTATAGAAACGGAACTTATACTCGTACACTAAAGACCCGTGTAGGGACACTGGAACTTCAGGTCATACGTGATCGAGAAGGTAAATTCAGCACGGAGCTATTTGATCGTTATCAGCGAAGCGAGAAAGCATTAGTTCTTTCACTGATAGAGATGTACATAAACGGAGTATCTACCCGAAAGGTAAAGAAGATAACAGAGAAGCTTTGCGGTACAATGATCTCCAAGAGTACAGTAAGTGTATTAACGAAGGAGCTGGATAAAGATATATCAAGGTGGCGCAATCGTGCTTTAACGGAAGAATATCCCTATCTGATGGTAGATGCCAGATATGAATCAGTGCGTAAACACGGAGTGATAGTTAGTCAGGCAGTGTTAATAGTAATAGGCATAAGTAGTAAAGGATACAGGGAGATACTGTCAG
>Ga0190359_1001059_pt1 | contig 17941 bp, 10 predicted proteins | sample 48721823_MG_FD_161269 | JGI IMG/M metagenome (GOLD analysis project Ga0190359, IMG submission 161269) | Hydrothermal vent microbial mat bacterial communities from Southern Trench, Guaymas Basin, Mexico - 4872-18-2-3_MG | ecosystem: Environmental > Aquatic > Marine > Hydrothermal vents >... | reverse complement strand
GCCCACGGTGATCCTCACCGCCGCGCCTTCCACCCCGGTACGCGTGCGGGCATACCTGAGCAGGTAGACGAAGGCCGTCCTCAGATCATGGCGAGAGGCCCTGACGGCCACGACTTCTCCAGGGGTATCCACATGGTATGAACGAGAACCGGGATGCGTGGCGAGTGAATCCAGTGACTCGTTCAGGACCTGCACGAGATCGACCTCGTTGCGAAGCGCCTGCGCACCGTGCCAGTAGGCCAGGCGCGACAGGCCGGCCACCAGGTCGGCTATCCTGAGCACGGCCTTCTCCGTCTCGTCGATGATGGCGGCGATCTCCGCGAAGAGTGATTCCGTCCGCGCCTCGTCGCCGGCGCCGCCGACCAGGCGCGCGGCAAGCTGCAACCCCGGGGGCGACTTCAACCCGCGAAGGCAGGCCGCAGCCTCCTTGGCGACCGCCCACAGCTCCCCGACGGTCATGGAGTAGTCCTTCAGGGCATACAGGTTGGCGTGCACTATGGCGAGCGGATTGTTGATCTCGTGGGCCAGGCCTGCCGCCAGCCTTTCCAGGGGGGTCTCGACGGTGACCTGGCCCGCCGCCGCGCGGGCCGTGCCCGGCTTGCCGGCCTCCTGTTCGAGCACCTCGTCGGCTCGGGCGCCGTCCGGAACCAGCACCCTCTCCACCAACATGCGCATCTCATCGAGGTTGTACGGCTTGCGGATGTAGTCGAACGCTCCCCGCCGCATGCACTCGACGGCGGTCTCCACCGTGGCGTACGCCGTGGCCACGATGATCTCCGTTTCCGGTTCGATGGACTTCAGGGCCGCCACGGTCTCGACGCCGTCCATTCCCGGCATCTTCAGGTCCGTGATCACCAGGTCGAACTTGCGCTTGCGCACCGCCTCCAGCGCCGCGTAGCCGTCCTCGGCGGTGAACACCTCGTAGCCTTCTTGCGACAGATCGTAGGCCAGCATCTTGCGCATGTCGGGCTCGTCATCGACGACAAGTACCGTGACCCGCGCCGGCGTCATTGCTGCCTCCCCGCGTTCTGCCCCTTTTTGATGCCGAGCACATCATCATCCCGCTCGACTTCCCGGCATGCCTCGCCGTCCTGCGGCAGCCAGATGAAAGCCCCCGTACCCCCGGCCGCCCGTGACTCGAGGAAGATCCGGCCGCCATGCGCCTCGACGATCTGCCGGGCTATGGACAGCCCCAGCCCGGTGCCCTGTCCGACCGGCTTGGTGGTGAAGAAGGGATCGAACACCCGCGGCAGCTCATGGGGAGGAATACCGCTGCCCGTGTCCAGGACACGGAACTCGACGCCCGGCCGGCCCTGCCATCGCCGGCGGACGACTTCCAGCTCGACCTTGCCGCCCGGCGGCGTCGCATCGATGGCGTTGGTGACGAGGTCGAGCAGGGCCGATTCGATCTCGTGGGAATTGACCTTCACGGGGGCCAGGTCTTCGCCCTGGCACTTCACCTCGAGGTCGACCGTCCTGCTTCGAGCCTGTGCCGCGGTGAGTTCCCGGACCCTCAGGATGAGCGCCTTCGGCTGAATCCTCTCCTGCACCCCCGGGCTCTTGCGGCTGAAGTCGAGCAGGCTGGCGATGAGTCCACCCGCGCGCTTCGCCTGTCTCTCTATGGCCTCCAGCGCCGGGCGCGATGCGTGGGTCTGCGGTGTACGCCTGAGAAGACTCTGCACGTAACCCAGTATAACGCCGATCGGATTGTTCAGCTCGTGCGAGAGGCCGGCCACCAGCGTTCCCACCGCGGCCATCTTGCCGGCCTGGACGAGCTGCTCCTGGGCGTGACGTTGTTTTTCCAGGCTGTCGGCCAGCCTGCGGTTGGCCTCGGCAAGATCCTTCGTGCGCTCGGCGACCTTCATCTCGAGGTTGTCGGTCAGCTCCAGCAGCGCGCGCTTGCTCTCGATGAGCTTCAGGAGGATCGCCCGGTGATGCAGGGCGACACCGAAGGTGCGCGCGAGTCGATTGAGCATGCCCCGGTACTGCCTGGAGAAGCGTGGTTCGCGATTGAAAAAGAGCACCAACGTGCGGTCCGGCACCGTGGTGGCATCCTCCACTTTCGGCACCGGTACCACCCATCGATGCAGCTTCCGCATCATGGTCTCGGGAAATGGAAAGTCGCTCTCCCCGAGACGCCGGGGATCGCCTGAAAGGGCCGCGAGGGGGATGTTCCTGGACGCCGAGGAGAGACCGGCCGCGCCGCCGAGCCTCGGTACGGCGCCGGCTTCGGGTCCCGTCTCCACCAGCAGCACCACCCGGCAGGTGAAGCGAGCGGCCAGCTTGTGCAGGAACTTGTCGAGAGGATAGCGCGGATCGAAGAGAGCGAGGGCGGCATGAGTGAGCTCCTGCAGCACGCCGACCAGCGCAAGGTGCTCGTCGAGCGAGAGCGTCTTCACCTGCTCGCCGGTCTGCTGTCTGCTGTCCTTCGCCATCACGCCCGTTTCCCTCAGGGAGGCAGTGTCAGCACCACCGCCGTCTTGTTGTGGAACTTGGGTACCCCGGTACCGAGTGCGCCGACTTCGCCGAAGGTGAGGCAGCCGACCAGCGGCACGTCCTCGCCCAGCTCCCTGCGAAATGCGGCCAGCTCGGCCCCGATCTCGCGCTCCAGCATGAGGCTTCGCGATACGCAATCGAAGACGACGGCACCACCGACCCCCCCGGGCATGGCGCTCCTGGCCCGGGCGGCAGCCTGCCTCGCTGCTTCGAGCAGCAGTTGCCGGTCGCCGCGCATCACTCGCACGCAGGTGCCCTCGGGCACCTCGGCCACGCACCGGAGAGAGTCGTCGGCCTCGACCGCCAGGGGATCGCGGATGACGTGCTCGCCGTCCGCCTGCGGAACACCGAGGGGGTGACTCATGGCGAATGCGGCAAAACCTTCCCGCGTGACCGTATCGCCGTGCTTGGCGGCCACCTGCCGGTAGACCTCGAACGCCGGCATGTAATCGAGCTCGATGACCCTGGCCCCCTCGGCCCGGGTCACCATGTGGGGCGGGCCGTAGGGCCGCCAGCCGTGCCTGATACCGACGCCGAAGCTCGAACCTTCCAGGGCGATGGCCACGACGTGATCGCGGAATGCCCGCCCGTGCGCGAACTGGGCGGTCTCCATGAAGCGGAGGTTGTCGCCGGCGCCCCCACCCGCCCAGTAGAACAGCGATCCCGCCTCCTGGGCGGCGCCACGCACCACCCCGGCGCCGTTTCCGGTGATGGCGTCGGGAAGCAGGATGAGCGCCCTGTTCGCGTCCTGGCTTCCGGGAAGCGCCTTGATGGCCTCGCGGACGGCGGAGCGGCCTGCCGCCCGAGCGTCGGCGCTCACCGGACCGGAGATGCCGACACCGAGGCTCAATCCGCCCGCACCGTCGCCGAGCACGCCTACCACGATGCCCCGGCGAAGAAGCTCGTCGCCGGCGAAGACACCGGCCGTGCAGCAACCGACCCACGGAGTGTCGCCGAGGAGTCTCGAGGACTGCCTGGCCACCCCCTCGAAGTCGTAGTGATCCGTGGTGAACACCAAGGCGAGCTGCGCCCTGCCGGCTCCTTCCATGGCGCGCCCGGCGGCCTGTTCCACCGCGATGTCCAGATCTCGATGCGAACTCTTGCCAACGAACAACCTGCTCATCAGAGCCTCCTCGGTTCCCCGGCACCGGCAGGACCGGCATCACCGGCCGGCCAACCCGGCCCGAAAGATGCCTCACCTGGCACCTGCCACCCCCCCCGTAGACTAAGGAGCAAGAACCGGGCCAAGACGAGATCAACGCCGGCCCGCCGGCCCTGGGAAATATGCCAATCAACTCAGGCAGGTACGACAATCCACCCGGGGGCTTCGTGCCGGGGCCGGGCAGTCGCGGCAGGTATCCATCTACCCCGGAGGGTATCGTACAACCCCGAAAATCCCGACGTTTCGGCGGGAAAAGCGGGGGCGCCCCGGAGCGTTGACGAGCCCCCCCACACGTGCCATTATGCGCCCACTTTCAGGGAAGCAAAGCATTAGTCGGACCCGAACCGTTATCGAGGTGAGACCATGAGCCAACCCGATCAGGACGCTTTTAAGCCCTACGTGGCAGCCAACCAGAGCCCCAAGGAGCTGACCTTCAAGGCCATCCTGCTGGGGGTGATCATGGCCGCGGTGCTGGGCGCGGCCAATGCCTACCTGGGACTGAAGGCCGGCATGACGGTGGCGGCCACCTTCCCGGCGGCGGTCATCTCCATGGCCATCCTGCGCGCCTTCAAGGGCACCATCCTCGAGGAGAACATCGCCCGGACCACCGGCGCCGTGGGCGAGGCCCTGGCCGCCGGGGCCATCTTCACCATTCCCGCCTTCATCATGACCGGGGTGTGGACCAAGTTCGATTACCTCACCGCCACCCTGTTGCTGCTGGTGGGCGGCGTGCTGGGGGTGTTGCTGGTGATCCTGCTGCGGCGTACCTTCATGGAGGATCGCTCCCTGCCCTTCCCGGAAAGCCAGGCCTGCACCGAGATCGTCAAGGCCGGCCAGAAGGGATCCTCGGGGGCGGGCACGGTGTTCACCGCCATGGGCATCGCCGCCCTGATCGAGTTCTTCAAGAACGCCAACGGTATCAGCATCGTCAAGGAGAACATCAAGGGCGTGTTCCAGATAGGCGACAAGGGCACCTTCCCCTACGTGACCCCCACCTCCTCGCCGGCCTTCCTGGGCGTGGGCTTCATCATCGGCCCGCGCCTGGCGGCCATCACCGCCGCCGGCGGCGTCTTCGGCTGGTTGCTGCTCATGCCGGTGGCGCTGTTCGTGCGGGCGCTGTTCGATCCCGCCGCCTTCACGGCCATCAAGACCCTGATAGCCAAGGGCGATATCGCGGCGCTCTACAACGGCATCTCCGCCCCCCAGTGGCGGGCCGCCTACGGCGGTGCCGGGGTGGCCTTCGACGGTCTCAAGGCCTTCTACTCCTCCAACATCAAGATGATCGCCATCGGGGCCATGATCGTGGGTGCGTTTTTCACCCTCTACAAGATGCGTAGCAACCTCATTACCGGCATCGGCCGCTCGCTGAAGGGCATCGGGGCCGGCGGGCCGGCGGAGATCCGTACCGAAAAGGATCTCTCCTTCAAGTGGGTCTTCGCGGCCATCGGGGTCATGCTGCTGGCCATGTTGGGGTTGTACATGTGGCTGTGCAACAACTTCGGGATCTCGCTGATCACCATGCTGGTCATGGCCGTGGCCGGGTTCCTCTTCGCCGCCGTGGCCGGCTACCTGGTCTCCATCATCGGCTCGTCTTCCAACCCCATCTCCGGGCTGACCCTGTCGACGCTGCTCATCGCCGCCGGCCTGCTGTCGCTGCTGGGCATGGGCGGCACCAGCGGCAGCTCCGAGTGGTCGGCCGGGGTGCTGGCGGTGCTGGGAGTGGCCACGGTGATCTGCTGCGTGGCCGGCGTGGCCGGCGACATGATCCAGGACTGGAAGGTGGGACACAACCTGGGCGGCACCCCCTGGCGCATGGAGGTGGGCGGCCTCATCGGCGTGGTGGCCGCGGCCCTGGTGCTGGTGCTGCCCATCATGCTGCTGCACGAGTACGGCGGTGGCATCGGCTCCGACGCCCTGCCCGCCCCCCAGGCCGGGCTCATGGCCACCATGGCCAACGGCATCATCTCCGGGCAGATGCCCTGGGAGCTGATCGTCATCGGCATGTTCTTCGCCCTGGCGCTGATCCTCATCCAGAGCCCCTCGCCCATGTTGATTGCCGTGGGCATGTACCTGCCCTTCGAAACCACCCTGGCCATCTTCACCGGCGGGGTGATCAAGTGGATCGTCGATTCGGCCACCCGCAAGCGCGCCGGCGAAAGCAAGAAGAAAAAGGACCAGGTGGAAAACCGCGGCCTGCTGGTGGCCTCCGGGCTGGTGGCCGGGGAGGCGCTGGTGGGCATCATCATCGCCGGCATCGTGGCCCTGGGCATCAAGCTCACTCCCGACGAGAACTACGTCCAGCGGGTGGAGGCGGCCCGGGCGGTGGTGCAGCAGGTGGAGAAGGTCTCCGCCGACCCGGCCGCCCAGGCCCGGGCGGTGCTGGCCGACCAGGGCCTGGCCCGGCGACTGCTGGCCGCCGAACAGCTGGTGCCCGAGGAAATCGACGCCGTCCTGCCCACCCTCGACGAGAAGAAGGTCATGGGCAAGCTGGCGGCCGAACGCACCCTGGCCGAGATGAAACTGGTGGGCCGGGCCCCCGGCTGGTTCGGGCAGGCCTGGCTGGGATTCCTGGTCATCATCGGCCTGGGCCTGTACATGGTGCTGACCTCGCTCAAGGCCCTCAAGGAAGAGGAGGGCACCCCGCCCGCCCCGGACGACGGTCAACCGGGAGAGTAAAGCGAACTCAGGGACGAGGCAGGATCTCGCGCAGGTAATCGAGGTTTTCCGAGGTCCAGGTGGCCGGGCCCTGGCCGTCGAGTTCGGCCCGCTCGGCAAAGGGCCGGTAGCGCCCGGCGTCCATGATCTGGTTGGGTCCGGGCTCGATGTTGTGGAACACCTCCGCCGGCCCCCAGCCGTAGGCCAGTCCCATGGTGTGACCCCACTCGTGGGTGACCGTGGTGCCGATCATGCTGCCCAGGGCATGGATGGCCCGCTCGATGGCCTGGGCCCGGGGCCCGCCCGGGTACTCGCCGGCCTGTACCGGCCGGCCGCCGCGCTCGGGCATGAACTGTTCGAACACCTCGTCGAAGAGCGGGTCGGCTATGGGCATGGGGTTTTCCGCCTTGGGGCTGAAGCCCATGAACGACGACAGGAACACCCCCCCGTAGGCCAGGTGGCCCTGCTCGGCCGATTCGGCGTTCCAGCCACCGACCACGTCGTCGAAGTAGATGTTGCCCATGTCCTTGGCCCCCTGCTCGGTCATGGTGGCGTCCAGGCCCAGCAGGTCGCGGCCGTTGGGATCGTCGCCGCCGATCTCCACCACCCCGTACTCGACGAAATCGACCGGGCGCGTCTCCTGGAAGACCACGTTGATGCCCTGCTCCCAGTAGTCGCGCCGCACCACCTCCATGATGCGGGCGTGGATCTGCTGCTCGACGTTGCGCAGTCCGAAACGCCGCAGGGCATCGGTGAAACCGGGCAGGTACTTGAGATAGACCACTTGCTTTTGCGGCTGCACGGTGAACTGCAGCTCGCCGGGATAGGCAATCCCCGGCAGGCTCTGCGCTCCCCAGTAGACCACCGGCGTGGCCGTGCCGGCCAACAGCCCGGGCCGGGCCCCCAGGCCGGTCACTCCTCCCTGGCCGTCCGGGGCCACCCGCAGCACGTACTCCATGGTGTCCCCGGAAACCACCGTGGGTACCAGCAACAGGGCGTTGTCTCCGCTCAGGTCGACCACCGTCCCGCCCGTCTCCGTGAAGGTTCCCTCGATGGACACCACCGTGGTGGCCGTGCCGGAGACGAATCCCCGCCCCGTCATCACCACCCGCTGGCCCCGCGAGGCGGCCAGTGGCTCCAGGCGGTCCAGGAAGGTGGGGCCCAGCTCCAGCGAGTCCACCACCAGGCTGTTGCCCACCACTTCGGTTCCCGCGGGCAGGACGTTCACCACCGTCAGGCTGCCGGCAAACACCCCCGGCTCGATGCCCAGGCACTCGGCCGGCAGAGAACCGGCCAGCAGGGTGCGGCCGGGATCCGCCGGCGCCAGGGAAAAGGCGCTCTGCCAGGGACGGGACGATTGCGACGCCGGCGTGAAGGTGCCGGCCAGGCGCAGCTCGGTTACACCCTCCCCGCCGGGGAGGCCGTCTTCATCACGCCGGCCCAGTAAAAAGCCGCTGCCGTAGGCCTCCACCTGGCTGCCCAGGTAGACCGGCCCCGCCGACAGCAAGGGAGTGAAGCTCTTCAGCTCCGGCGTCAGGCTCTCCACCAGTTGCCAGTCGACGTCCAGACCGGCCCGCTGCCGGTCTCCCGAGGAATACTCCGCCTCCACCTCCAGCCGGCCGGTGAATCGCCCCGGCCCGCCCAGCAGGTCGAATGATGTCCGGTCAATCACCACCTCCAGCAACTCGGAGTCGAGTCGCTCGGGAACGAACAGCTTGGAGGTGTTGCCGCTGACCACCTCCACCAGCAGGGTGCCTTCATCCGCGGCCACGAAGCCCCGGCCGTTGACCTGCAGCCGGGTGCCGGGCAGCAGGGTGGCGGGCTGTACGCTGTCCACCACCAGCTCCGGCAGGCTGCCGTCGGGCAGGTGAGAAGAGGTGGTGGTGCAGGCGGCCGGCCCCGTCGCCAGGACGGTTACCCAGGTCAGCTGCACCAGCTTTTTGAGCAGTGGATTCACTGTACGTCCACGTGCAGGGAATAGCTGTTGCTGGCTCCCTCGTAGCCGTATACGCGGATGTAGTAGAAATCGTCCCGGGTGATGTCGTACTCGATGTGCTCGTTGTCATCGCTGCTCAGCGCCGTGGCCAGCTGGTGCTCGGCCAGTGTATCCAGGGTGACATTGGAATCGTAAAAACGCATGTCCAGGTCGCCGTCGGCGTGCTGGAAGGTGATGTCGATGACCGCGTGCTCCCCCTGGAAGAATGTCACCCAGAACCAGTCCTCGTTGTCCGGGCAGATGGCCAGGCCGTCGAGTTGCTGTCCCGCCCCCACCTCGGTGGCCGTGCCGGGATCGTCGTTGCCTTCCCGGCCGTCGTCGCTGCACTGGCTGGCCGGGGTGATGGTGATCATCATGCTGTAGCTGTTTTTCGCCTGCTGGTAGGGATAGACGATGAGGTAGTAATCAGCCGTGGCGGGAGCAGCCTCCAGCACCGCCAGCTCGTCGTCGGTTTCGGTCACCGCACAGGCCAGGGCATTGTCGCAGCTGATGCTCGAGGCGTTGAAGGCCGTCTGGGCATCGACGATCCACAGGTCGAGATCGCCGTCGGCCTGGACGAAGTCCAGTTCCACGTCCAGCCGGTCGCCTTCCTGCAGGCTCACCCGGTACCAGTCCGCCTCGCCACAGCTGGTCAGGCCGGTGTAGGCGTCCTCGCTCACCGGCTTGGCATCGGCGGGAACGTCGTTGGGCTCGAAGGTATCCTCCTGGCAGGCCACGAACTCGTCCACCACCGCCAGCAGGTCGTAGCGGTTCTCCACCTGGCCGTTTTCACCCTGTACCCGCAGCAGCACCGTGGTGGGGGCCGCGAACACCTCGGAGGTGACGATGATGTCGTCACCGTCGGGTTGGCCGGCGGCCAGCAGGGTGGTGCCGCTGTCGTCGAACAGGTCCATCTGCAGGCGGCCGTTGGCGGGCACGTAGGAGAGCAGCGCCCCCGCCCAGTACTGGGCGGCGGGAACCTCCAGGCGGAACCAGTCGCTGTCGCCGGGGCAGATTTTCAATCCCTCCATCATCGACTGGCCCTGGGAGTCGAAGGAGACCTTGCTGGCCTGCCCGGGGACATCGTTGCCCTCGCCGCCCTCCAGGAAGTCGTTTTCACACTGGTTGCTGCCGGCCGGGTAGGCGGTGAAGCTGTAGCGGCCGTCCTCGGGCAGGCAGGCCCGCAGGTCGCATTCGCTGCCGGCGGCATCGTCGTCGTCGACGGCACAAAGGTAGTAGAGCACTTCCGCGGTCTGCTCCCCGGTCAGCCCGGGATTGGGAATGGAGCCGGTGTAGAGATCGCCACCGGCCGGGGTGAGCGTCTGCTTGCTGAAGGACTCGTCGCCGCCGCCCTTGATCATCCAGTACAGGGCCACCGCCTTGATGGTGGACTCGGCATCGCTGGCGCTGACCTCCACCGGGTAATCAGCGGAGCCGCGCTGGTCGCCCAGGGGCTGGTGTTCGAGTTGGGGAGGTGTGCCCTGGCACTTCTTCTGCCCGCCCTTGAGCAGGATGGTGATGTTCTGGAACACCTCGGCGTTTTCGTGGTCGGAGGCGCCCACGCGCAGGCTCCACACCGGGCGTTCGGCGATCTGCTGGGCCGAGGGCGTCCAGCTGTAGGTGGCCTGCTTGGAGCCGGGCTGGGTATCGAAGCTGCCCCCGGGGTCGTTGTTCACCAGGCGCAGCTCCACCGCGGGGGAATCGCTGTCGCGCACCTCGATGTGAAAGGAGATGGTGGCGGACTTGTTGAGATCCAGGGTGTAGTCGGAAGGAGTGATGAACACCGGCGCGCCGCTGCCCTCGCCGCCCAGCACCACGGTGATGATGATCTCCTCGCTGGCGGTGGCCGCGCCGTCGCTCACCAGGAAGGTGACCACGTACTGCTGGCCGCGACCCTCCGGGCCGGCATCGGCGGCGTTGGGCGTCCAGCGGAAGCGGGCGCTGTTGTTGTCCACCTGTTCGAACAGCGCCGCCGCCGGCTTGCCCTGGATGCCGAATTCCAGCCGGTCGCCGTCGTCGTCCACCGCCTCGACCAGGAACTCGAGCACCTTGTTGGTCTCGATGGTCTTGTTCTGCAGGGGAATTACCCGGGGAGCATGGTTGGCACAGGCCGCCGCCATGACCGCCACCAGCGCCGCCGTCGTAAGCACCCGTACACGCATTCGACAACCTCCCTGCCGTCAGGTAGCCGGCAGGGAAAATACTAGCACGTGTCCGCAGTCGCCACAATTACCCCGCCTGGTCCATAATCTCCTACCCGTTTCGACCTGGCTGTTGATTCACTCGCCCACTGCCGCTATGCTGGGAGGTCATGGACGAGCACGCAAACAACGGGCAGGCAGAATCCTCCGTGGCAGACGGGCGTGAAGAAACTGATGAAGTCACGGCCGGCCAGGCCCCGGCACGGCTGGATCCCGCCATCCGCGTGCGCCTGCTCATCGAGGCCGGTGACTTCGCCGCGGCCCGGCGGCTGCTGCCGGAGATCGAAGACGCCGGCCAGGTGGCCGACCTGCGCCGGCGCCTGGGTCTCGACCGGGTGGCCCTGGTCACCTGGATGACCTGCCTGGCCGGGCTGCTGCTGTTGTCGCTGCTCACCCTGTTTCACTAGAACGAGGTTTCCCCGGAGAACCGTTCACCACGGAGACGAGAAATGGAAAGCCGCATCACCCCCCGCGACCAGGACTACAACCAGTGGTACCTCGACGTCATCCAGCAGGCGGAGCTGGCCGACTACGCCCCCGTCAAGGGCTGCATGGTGATCCGTCCCAACGGCTACGCCATCTGGCAGAACATCCAGCGCATCCTCGACGACATGTTCGCCGAGACCGGCCACCGCAACGCCTACTTTCCCCTGCTCATCCCCGAGTCCTTCCTCAAGAAGGAGGCCGAGCACGTCGAGGGCTTCGCCCCCGAGTGCGCCGTGGTCACCCACGGCGGCGGCAAGAAGCTGGAGGAGCCGCTGGTCATCCGGCCGACGTCGGAGACCATCATCTGGAGCATGTACCGCAAGTGGATCTCCTCCTGGCGGGACCTGCCCCTGCTGATCAACCAGTGGGCCAACGTGCTGCGCTGGGAGATGCGCACCCGGTTGTTCCTGCGCACCACCGAGTTTCTCTGGCAGGAAGGTCACACCGCCCACGCCAACGAAGACGAGGCCGAGCAGGAGGCCCGGCGCATGCTCGAGGTCTACCGCCGCCTGGCCGAGGATTACCTGGCCATGCCGGTGGTGGCCGGCCTCAAGAGCGAGCGGGAGAAGTTCGCCGGGGCGCTGCGCACCTACACCATCGAGGCCATGATGCAGGACCGCCGCGCCCTGCAGGCCGGCACTTCCCACAACCTGGGCCAGAACTTCGCCCGGGCCTTCGACGTCACCTTCCAGGACGAGCAGGGCCGGCGCCACCTGGTCTGGGCCACCTCCTGGGGGGTGAGCACCCGGCTCATCGGCGCGCTCATCATGACCCACTCCGACGACAAGGGCCTGGTGCTGCCGCCGCGGGTGGCGGCGCTCCAGGCGGTGGTGGTGCCCATCTTCGGCAAGCAGGTGGACAACGAGACCATGATCACCGAGGCCCGCAAGCTGGCCGCGGAGACCGGCCTGGGCCGGGCGGTCGAGGTCGATGAGCGCAGCAACCTCAAGCCCGGCTTCAAGTACCACCACTGGGAACAGCGCGGGGTGCCGGTGCGCATCGAGCTGGGCCCGCGCGACCTGGAGAAGCAGGGCGCGGTGCTGGTGCGGCGCGACAGCGGCGAGAAGATCTTCATCGAGCGCGGCCAGGTCAAGGAGCGGCTGCAACAGCTGCTCGAGGACATCCAGGCCTCGCTGCTCGAGCGGGCCCGGGAACGCCAGCGCCGGTACACCTTCACCGTCGACAACCGCGAGCAGTTCGAGCAGAAGCTCGCCGATCCCGGCGGTTTCCTGCTGGCTCACTGGTGCGGCCGGGGCGAGTGCGAGGAAAAGATCCAGGCGGAGACCAAGGCCACCATCCGCTGCATACCCTTCGACGCCGTCGAGGAGGCGGGCCGGTGCCCCTTCTGCGGCGGCGAATCCCGGCGCCGGGTGCTTTTCGCCAAGGCCTACTGAACCATGCGCGTGGACCTGCTCAGCACCGGCCGCGAGCTGCTCGACGGTCGCATCCAGGAGGCGAACGCCTACCGGGCCGCCGGCTGGTTGTTCGAGCGGGGGTTCGGCGTCGGGCACATGGCCGTGGTCTCGGACGGGCTGGAAGACCTGGTGCAGGCCATGCGCCAGGGATTGGCCAGCGCCGATGCCCTGGTGTGCTCCGGTGGCCTCGGCCCCACCGAGGACGACCGCACCAGCCAGGCCGCGGCCGAGCTGTGCAGCCGGGAGCTGGTGACCGACGAAAAGCTGCTCGGGCAGCTGCAAGCACGCTTCGCCGAATGGGGCCTGGCCTGGACGGACAACCAGGCCCGCCAGGCACGCTTTCCGTCCGGGGCCCGGCCCATCGAAAATCCCCTGGGCACCGCTCCCGGCTTCGAGCTGGATATTTCCGGCCGGCACCTGTTCTGCCTGCCTGGACCACCGGCCGAGTTCACCGCCATGTTCCGCGGCCCGGTACTCGAACGCCTGGAGCGGCTGCGCCGGCAGGGCGGCGGCGGCGAGTTCTTCCAGGGCCGCATCCTGCGGGTGTTCGGCCGGGGCGAGGGCTGGCTGCAGGATACCCTGGCCGGGGTGGAGGAAAAGTACACCGGGCTGGAGCTGGGCTTCCGGGCGGCGCTTCCCGAGATCGAACTGGTGTTGCGGGTCCAGGCCGGCGAACCGGCGGCGGCGTCACGCCTGCTCGACCAGGTGGAGCGGGACATTCGCCGGCGGCTGGGGCACCACGTCTTTTCCCGCGGCTCGGCCACCCTGCCGCAGGTGCTGCTCGAACGCCTGCGGGCGGCCGGCCGCACCCTGGCCGTGGCGGAAAGCTGCACCGGCGGGCTGGTCGGCAAGCTGCTCACCGACATCCCCGGCGCCAGCCGGTCGTTTGTACTGTCAGCGGTCACCTACTCCGACGCGGCCAAGCAGAGCCTGCTCGACGTGGACGGCGACATCATCGCCGCGCACGGTGCGGTGAGCGCCCAGTGTGCCGAGGCCATGGCCCGGGGGGTGCAGCGGCTCAGCGGGGCCGACCTGGCCGTGGCCGTGACCGGTATCGCCGGCCCCGACGGCGGCAGCCCGGAAAAGCCCGTGGGCCTGGTGTGGTTCGCCGTCTGCGACGCGCGGGGCTGCCAGACCCGGCAACTTCGGTTTCCACCACGGGACCGCGATTTCGTGCGCCGCCTGGCGGCCCACGCGGCACTGTGGCTGGTGTTGAGACGGCTGGCGGGAGAAGACGAACCGGCGGCCTGAAACCGGGTAATGAAAGCGAGGGGGTCATGAGCTCGAGCGACGATGTCGACAAGCTGCGCCGGGAACTGGAAAGGTTGCAGCGGGACAACGCACGGTTGCAGATGATGGTGGAAGCATCGCTGGAGGCGCTGGTGTTCCACCGCCAGGGCCGGGTGGTCGACGTCAACCCGGCCTTCACTCGTATCTTCGGCTACAGCCGGGACGAGGCCCGGGACATGGACGTCACCTTGCTGGCGGCACCAGAGTACCGCCAGCGGGTGGCCGAGGCGGTACGCAGCGGCCGGGAGCAACCCTACGAGGCACTGGGACTGCGCCAGGACGGCAGCAACTTCTGGGGCCGGGTGCAGGGTCACAACGTCACCTGGGGCGGCGAGCACTACCGGGTGACCTCGGTCGAGGACATCAGCGAGCAGCACCGGGCCATGCAGGCCCTGCGCGAGAGCGAGGAGCGCTACCGCCTGCTGGTGGACACCTGTCCCGACGCCATCGTGGCGACTGATACCGACACCAATGTCATCATGGCCAATGGGCAGGCCCTGAGACTGTTCGGAGCCGAGAACCTGGAACAACTGCAGGGGATCGAGGGGGGCGCCATATCGTTCCTGGCGGCGGCCCAATACACTCGTGCCCGGCAGAACATTCAGCTCACCCTGGAAAACGACATCCAGCGCAACATCGAGTACGAGCTGGTGCGCCGCGACGGCAGCAAGATTCCCGTGGAGGTGAGCGCGGCCACCCTGCGCGATGACAACGGCCGGCCCACGGGTTTCATAACCGTCATTCGTGACGTCAGCGAACGCCAGCAAGCCGAGCAGGAGCGCCGTCTCATGGAGCAGCAGATCCAGCATGCCCAGAAGCTGGAGAGCCTGGGAGTGCTGGCCGGGGGCATCGCCCACGACTTCAACAACCTGCTCATGGGAGTGCTGGGCAACGCCAGCCTGGCCCTGGCGGAACTCAAGCCCGGCAGTTCACTACAGCGGACCGTGCAAAAGATCGAGACCGCCGCCCTGCGCGCCGCCGAGCTCACCAACCAGATGCTGGCCTACTCGGGCAAGGGCCGTTTCCTGGTCCAGCCGCTCGACCTGTCCACCATCGTGCGCGAGATGAGCGAGTTGCTCAAGGTCTCCATCGGCAAGAACGTCACCCTGCGCCTGGACCTGGCCGGCAACCTGCCGGCGGTGGAAGCCGACGCCTCGCAGCTGCGCCAGGTGGTGATGAACCTGATAACCAACGCCTCCGAGGCCGTCGGCGAGGAAGCGGGCCTGATCACCGTTTATACCGGCATCGTGGAGGCCGACCGCAAGTACCTGGATTCCACCAGCTTCCCCGACCAGCAGCTCGGTGAGGGCCGTTACGTGGTGCTGGAGGTCTCCGATACCGGCTGCGGCATGAGCCCGGAGACCCAGGCCCGCATCTTCGAGCCCTTCTTCACCACCAAGTTCACCGGCCGGGGCCTGGGCCTGGCGGCGGTACTGGGCATCGTGCGCGGCCACGGGGGCACCATCAAGATCTACAGCGAGCCCGGCCGCGGTACCACCATTAAGGTGCTGCTGCCCGCCTCCAACCGGCAACCCCAGGCCCGGAGCAGCACCTCTCAACAGCAACCTGCTCCCGAGCACGACCTGGGTGATCGCACCATACTGGTTATCGACGACGACCACTCGGTGCGCGAGGTCAGCCGGGCCATCCTCGAACGGGCCGGTGCCCAGGTGCTCACCGCCTCGGACGGCGAGGAGGGACTGGCGGTGTTCGCCCGGGAAAGCGAGCGCATCGATCTGATCATCCTCGACACCACCATGCCCCGCATGAACGGAAAGGAGGCCTTCCGGCGCATTCGCCAGGTCGACGCCTCCACGCAAGTGCTGCTCACCTCCGGCTACAACGAACAGGACATCACCAGCCACTTCGCCGGCAAGGGGTTGGCCGGGTTCCTGCAGAAGCCCTACCGGGCCCAGTCCCTGCTCGACGCCGTGGCCCGGGTGCTGCGCCAACAGAAAGGATGATCCCATGAACGGTGCCCGGGGCATGCTGTTGGACATCGATCTCTCCAGCGGGACCAGCGAGAGCAGGCCCCTCCAGGAGTCCACCCTGCGCCTGTACCTGGGCGGCGGTGCCCTGGGGGCCAAGCTGCTGTTGCGTCGCGGTGTCGCCCGGGCCGATGCCCTGTCGCCGGAGAACCTGCTGATCATCGCTCCCGGCGTGGCCACCGGGGCGGCGGTGAGCGGGGTGAGTCGCTGCTCGGTGGTCTCGCTGTCGCCGCTGACCGGTGCCGTGGCCGAAAGCCAGGCTGGTGGAATGCTGGGCCCGGCCCTGAAGCGGGCCGGCTACGACGCCGTGGTCATCCGGGGTCGGGCCGCGAGCCCGGTGTGGCTGCGCATCGATGGCGAGCGGGTCACCATCGAGGACGCTTCCCCGCTCTCGGGCAGGACCACTTCCGAGGTGTTCGAACGCCTGGAGGAGATGCTCGGCGGCAACTGGACCGTCCTGCAGTGCGGCCCGGCCGGGGAGCGCCTGGTTCGCTTCGCCTGCCTGCTGTCCGGGCGCAACGACGTCTTCGGGCGAACCGGCCTGGGTGCGGTGTTCGGCGCGAAGAACCTGAGGGCGGTGGCCGTGCACGGTTCGAACCAGGTACCCTTCGCCGACGTCGACACCCTGCGTTCCCTGGCCCGCCGGGCCTCCGAACGCCTGGGTGGGTCCTCTTTTCCGGCCACCCTGCATGAGCACGGCACCCCGGGCATCGTCGATTTCCAGGCCGAGGCCGGCAACCTGGCCACGCGCAACCATGCGAGCGGCTTTCACCCCCGGCACCACCTGCTCAGCGGCCAGCACTTCGAAGCCGAACTGGGCGCCGGGGCCACCACCTGCTTCGGCTGCGTGGTGCGCTGCCGGCGCCGGGTGCGCAACCGGCAGCACGATATCAGCGACGCCCTGGGGGGGCCGGAGTTCGAGACCCTGGGCATGCTGGGTTCCAACCTGGACATCACCGATGCCGCGGCCGTGGCCCGCGCCAACCAGCTCTGCGGCGAGCTGGGCCTGGATACCATCACCACCGGCGCCCTGCTGGCCTGGCTGGCCGAGTGCCGCCAGCGCGGGCTCATCTCCCCCGACCAGCTGGATGGCCTGGACTTCGGCTTCGGGCAAGCGGAACCGGCCCGGGAACTCATCGCCCGGATAGGCCGGCGCCGGGGCGTGGGCGACGTCCTGGCCGAGGGCTTTGCCGCCGCCATCGAGAAATTCGGCCCGGCCACGGCCGCGTATGCCGTGCACACCAAGGGCCAGGGCTTCGCCGTGCACCTGCCCCAGGTCAAGCCCTCGCAGGCGCTGTTGTACGCGGCCAGTCCCATCGGCCCCGATCACATGTCCTGCGAACACGACTGGCTGCTCGAGGCCGGCGGTGACGACTGCCTGGGCCTGGGCATCAGCGGTTCCGGTGACCGCTACTCCACCGGCCCGGCCAAGGTGCGCATGACGGTACAGAGCCAGATCTACTACTCCCTGCTCGATTCACTGTGCCTGTGCATGTTCTGCTGGGGACCGGGCAACCTGTTTTCCTACAACGAGGTGGCCGAGCTGGTGCAGGCGGCCACCGGCTGGGGGGTGACCTTTCACGAACTGATGAAGGCCGGCGAGCGGCGCCTGCACCTCATGCGGGTCATCAACGCCCGGCGCGGCCTGGGCCGGCAGCAGGACCGCCTGCCCCCGCGCATGTTCGAACCCCTGCAGGACGGGCCCAGCGCCGGCCGGCGGGTGGATCCCGACGAGTTCGAAAAGATGCTCGATCTCTACTATGTCATGCTGGGCTGCGATCCGGCCAGCGGCCACCCCACCAGCGGCAAGCTCCACGAGCTGGGGCTGGAGTGGGTGCTGGCCGAAGACTAGCCGGCAACCTCTTGCCACCGGCCGGCCAGGAACCGCTCCTGGGGTCGAAAAACGGCCTTGTAGGCCATCTTGCGGCAGGCGGCGATGAAGTAGCCCAGGTAGAGATACTCCCCCCGTCGACCGCGCATCATCTCCAGCGACCGCAGCACCCCGTATACACCCAGGCCGCGCCGGGACAGGTCGGGCTCGAAGTAGGAATAGACGGCCGACCAGCCATCCCGGAGCCGGTCCAGCACCATCACCGCCACCAGGCGTCCAGCCAGGTGGAAGCGCAGGAAACGGGTGTCCGACCACGAGCCCACCAGGAACGAGCGCAGGCGCCCGCTGTCGAGCCGCGCCATGTCGCCGCCGGGATGGCGCGCCGCCAGGTAGCGCCTGAGCAGGTCGTCGTCGACAGCGTCATAGCGGGCGGCGGCCAGGA
>Ga0190359_1001058_pt1 | contig 17970 bp, 17 predicted proteins | sample 48721823_MG_FD_161269 | JGI IMG/M metagenome (GOLD analysis project Ga0190359, IMG submission 161269) | Hydrothermal vent microbial mat bacterial communities from Southern Trench, Guaymas Basin, Mexico - 4872-18-2-3_MG | ecosystem: Environmental > Aquatic > Marine > Hydrothermal vents >... | reverse complement strand
TTGATTGAATCAATCATCTCACCGAGGCCATCTACAATGTATCGAATCTCTTTGTAGGTATCGCCGTTCAGCTCTGCATCACCATGTTTCAGATTAGAAAAAATCTGTTCAAGCGACTGTCCAATTTCCTCTATCTCAACAATCCCGACTGTTCTGGCTGCGCCCTTAAGACTGTGGGCGGCCCTGAAGACCTCTTCCATAGTTTCAGAACACTGCCCTGGATATTCTTTTGATTCAATCTTATTCATCCCTTTTGATATCATCTCAAGATGTTCCTTTGATTCCATCTTAAACATCGAGATGAGTTCCTTAAAAAATTCTTCATTTTGGAAATCCATAATAAATCCCCTTCAGATATTATTATATTCTTAATGGAGAATCAAATCCTGTATTGATCTATTAGTTCCTTCAATCTCTGTCCAAGTTCGTTTAATGAGTGTGATGCCGATTCGACCTCTTTTGTTGCCTTCACATTCTGTGTTGACGCCTGCTTTATGCTCTCCATGGCAGAGGCAACCTGATCCATTCCTACAAGCTGCTCCTGACTCGATACCGATATTTGAGTTGTTGCCTGACTTGCCTGGGCAATGCTTTCTGCAAGTCTCTTGATCGACTCGCCAGATTCTGCAGATTGTTTGACACCTGCATCCACGGCCTTGCTCCCCTGTTCAGTTTTCATCACTGCCTCACTCGTGGATTTCTGTATGTCTTCAAGTATACTCTTCACCTTGGTTGTTGCCTCTTTTGACTGTTCTGCAAGACTTCTTACTTCTTCTGCAACAACAACAAAACCCTTTCCATACTCACCCGCCTTAACAGCCTCTATCGAGGCGTTTACAGCAAGCAGCCTGGACTGCTCGGCAATATCCTCAACCGTTGACATAATTTCACCGATCGCCTGACTCTGCTCACTTAAATTCATTATGCTCTCTGCAATCGAACTCATCTGTTCTTCGATTCTCTGCATCTCCTCTATAGTCTTTGTTACTGCCATCTCACCAGTCTGTGATATCTGAACAGCCTTCTCTGCACTCTCAGACACCTCTTTTGCCTTTCTGTTGGATTCTGTTGCTGTCTGCCGCACCTCCTCTACAGTTGTGCTCGTTTCTGTGGCTGCAGTTGCCGTCTCTGTTGCTGCAGCAGCAATCTCTGTTATAGATGCAGAAATCTGTCCAGCAGCAGCAGCCAAGGAATTTGCAGATTCTTTAATCTGAATCGTTAATTCGCGCTGATTCTTTACCATCTTATCTACTGCCTTTAGCAGAAGGCCTGTTTCATCGCTGCTTCCCATATCAGGAACCTCTATGGATAAATCCCCATCTGCCACCTTTTCTACAACATCGATGGCTATTTTAAGAGGCTTTGTTATCTTCTTCATCAATACAGTTGAAAAGAGAACAAACAGAAGTGCAAGAATAACTATTACAGACAGATTCACAATAAGAACAGTGCCATTTCTCGATCTTGCCAGTGAATAGTATTTCTGCATATTGTTTCTCTCAGCATCCAAACTGGATTCCAGGATGTTCTTTAAATTCTTAAACTTATCCTCCACAATCTGCTGTGAATATCTATCCTTTTTCCCTGAGACTATTTCAGATGCCGTCTGTTTTGCATATGTATAATAATCGACGAAACTCGTTTCTATCTGGCCGAGAAACTCTCTCTCTTTTGGGACAGCATCCTTTTTGATCCTTTGAATAAAGTTTAACAATTCTGACTTCTTCCCTTCAGCAGTTGCCAACTTACTTGTGTCCAGATTCTCGACTACATCCTGAAAATGATGGTTTATCCATTCTGCCTGCCAGAGAATCCATCTGTGATTTTCAAGATTGGGCGCATGAACAGATATAATCCGATTCATCAGCTTGCTACTGCTCACAGCAGAAAATATTGAGATAGTCAAATCACCTATCAATAAAAGCACACCTATCACAGGTACAAGCATTAACTTATGGGTTAATTTCATTTTCTCAAACATTGTTCTCTCCTTGAACTTGGGTTTACCTAAATATCTACCTCTTCATTTATGATGATTTCAGGGTCACTCATTATCTTTTTGACATCGAGAACTACTACCCTGTCATCCGTGACCCCCTTCAAATACTTTGCTCTAATATCTGTAAGAGTCGGCAAACTCGATTGAAGTGCTTCTGGATCTATCAATCTTATGCTTACAATCTCATCTGCCAAGATACCAATCTCTATATCTTCAGACTCCACTATTATTACACGATTTAGATTTGACAGCCCTCTATCTGGAAGGTTGAAAAACTTCTTCATGTCTATTAGCGAAACTATCCGACCTCTTATGTTTGTGATTCCCATTACAAAATCTGGAGTACATGGAAGAGGTGTAAAATCATTCAATGGATATACTTCCTTTATAAAAATCGACTCAATTGCATACCTTTCGTATGAGAGTATAAATTCCACCACCTCTATATGACCTTCGGCTCCCTTATCCTCTTCCACTCCTTCTGCAAGGGATTTTGCTCTCTGTTTGAGAATCTTTTTCTTTTCCCTTCCACTCATAACAGTTGTAAATGGATATTTGAATTCATCAACCTTCTTCTTCATGCAGGAATCTCCTTATTCCTCATTAATTGGATTATCTCGACCAGCCTGCCGGCAGTCATCCCCTCGGCATGGGGCAACAGATCCTCCTTCTGATATCTGCTTAACAGCGAATGTGCATTTTCAAGATACTTATTCGCCTCCTTAATTCTCCCCTGCCTTCGCACAAGATTGGCTAACTGAAAATAGGCAAGCGAGAAATCCGGATCAAGATATAGAGTCTTTTTAAGAGAATCCATTGCCTCTTCTATCCTGCCCTGCTCCTGAAGTATAAGCGCCTGAAAGTAGTATAATTGAGGTTCAAGTTTATCATGAGCTATCGCGGTTTTGCACCAATTGAGTGCGTCGGCAGCTCTGCCCTGATTTGCATATGCCTTTGCCAGAAGTATCGAGGCCTCTTTATTCGACTTTTTATCTGAAATTGATTCTCTTAATATGTCCACAGTCTCCTCATACAGCCCCCTCTCATAACACTCTTTTGCCCTCTCATATAAGTCTTTCACTTCAGGCCCATCTTTAACCTTTACATCTTTTACTTTTATTGGTACAGACTCTTTTATTTTTTGGACATTAAAATCGACTCTCTGTTTTTCCTGGATATTGACAGCTTTTTTAGTGGTCTCAACACCATGTTTCTTCTTTTGATATAGAATGGCATTATCATAGATAACAGATCGGAATTGAGGGAAATAGGCCTGGCAGGTCTCACTCGAACCGACAATCAGCCATCCCCCATCAAGAAGAGAATTATAACATCTCTCACTCACCCTTCTTATCTGTTTTGTATTAAAATATAGCAATACATTTCTGCAAAAGATTATATCGAGCGCATATATATCATTCATGAATGATGGATAAACATCCTCAACAAGATTGAGATAAGAGAATTTAACCATTTTCTTTATTACTGGATGTAGCTGGTAAGTACCATCTTTTCTTCTAGAAAAATATTTCTCCTTTATCCACGGTGGAGAACTCCTGAACGACCATTCTCTGTAGACTCCAGACGCGGCCCTGTCTAAAAATTTTGGATTTATATCTGTGGCGATAATTGTTATATTCCATTCACTAATATTTGGTATTATTGAATGAAGCAGCATTGCTATTGAATAGGGCTCCTCACCCGTACAGCATCCTGCACTCCATATCCTCAGCCGCCGATCCTTTGCTCCCCGCTCTTTGAGAAGAGGAGGCAGAATCTTGTTCCTGAGTGTATCAAACACCTTTAATTCCCTGAAAAAATAAGTTTCACCGATAGTCAAATGTGAAGCCAGCGTCTCTATCTGTCTTCTTGTCAGGGGTGTCGAAAGCAGCCAGTTAATACATTCGGCAACATCCCCAAACCCAAACTCCCTTGCTGCCGAACGAATACCTTTTAAAAGATCATATTTTCTCTCTTTTGGGAAATAGAGTCCCATATTTTCACTTAAATATTTGCTCAATTGAAAATAAAGTAAATCGGGAATAGGCCTTCTCATTTTTTCACTTTCTTTTTACCCTTATCCTTTGTTAGACTGCTCATCGCGTTATCTAACTTTTTCTCTTCATCGAGAGAAAGAAACTCCTCAAGATTTTGAATCAGCACTATATCGCCTTCCAATTTCACAACTCCCTCAATATACTCGACCCCGGGAAGTATGTTTTTCTTTTCAACTATTTTCTGCTTCTGAATCTCTACTATATTTTCTATATCGTCCACCAGTATTGCAACAAGACGTTTTGAAGTGCGGCCAACAATAAAATAATTGTCCAATTCTATATCGCGTTCAGGCAGGTTAAAGCGCTTTCTTATATTAACTACAGGAATAACCTCGCCGTGAATATTTATTATGCCCATCACAATATCTGGCGCGCTTGGCAGAGGGGTTATCTCTGCAACCCGTGCCACTCTCTTTACATCAACCAGTTTTAATGCAAATTTCTGATTGTCCAATTTAAATATGATTAGATTGCTATCTTTTGTCATATATTAATCGTCCTCCGAATCGATTAATCGCCTGGCAGCAGCTCTTCAACAACCTCTATTACTTTGTGCACATCGAATGGCTTGGTGATATAGACCTCTGCACGAGCCTCCTTTGCCAGATTTATCTCTTTTTCCGCATCTTTTGCAGTAAGAAAGACAATAGGAACATCTGTTAACGGTTTATAAAACTTTATTAACCTTGCCGCCTTCAGTCCATCCATTCGAGGCATTACAACATCCAGAATTATCAAATTTGGATGTGTCTTTTTTGCAATCTCAACACACTCCAGACCATCCTCGGCAAGAATAGTTTCGTATCCCCGTTTCTGCAAAAACTTTGACAGAAGCATTCTTATACCTATATCATCATCAACAATGAGTATCTTCTTGGCCAACGCTCGATCCTCCATTATTTAGATAGCAGAATATTTCAATATGAACAATCGATCTTTCAAAAGGAAAAAGAAATATATAATTTTCCTTTAGAAATCGACTATTTATTTTATTGGCAAACGTCGTGCCATTCTATTGATTTTATATAAGATAAATAAAAATATGAATGTGCAGATATTGAGAAATGATATACTAATGGGGAAATTTTTTCCTCTTTTTTCTATTCTGGATTTATCTGACATGATGTTTCAATCTCAACGCTCTTTCTCAGCATGGCAGTAACAGGACAATACTTTGTCTGTGAAAGTTCTATTGCCCTCTCTACTTTTTCCTTCGCAATCTCCTTTCCAAAGAAAATATACTTCATGCCTATTTTCGTAAAAACTTTAGGGTGGTCCTCGGCCTGTTCTGCCACAACTTCAATCTCAAACCCATCCAGCTCGACCTGCATCTTTTTCAGGATAGAGGCAACATCCATTCCTGTACATCCCGCAAGGCCTATTAGAATAAATTCCATTGGTCTTGAGGCTCCATCAAAGCCACCCAACCTTGGAACCGTGTCGAGCACTGACCAGTGTCCCGACTCGCTCAGGCCTGCAAAGGCAAGACCATCCATCTGTTTTACCTTAATCTTCATATCCATCACCTCCTTGTTAAACTTTTAAAGGCCAGGGACCCGATCCATAGATCAAATCCCTGGCCATAATAATATTGTACAATTTATAAATGTTTCGATCAATTGAAAACAGGTATGCTTCATTTTACAAGCCGCACATTCCGGACGAACATGGAGAAGGCGGAAGTCCACAGGTTCCATCACTACAGCTTCCTGTATTACTCGCCTCTCCTCCAGAGACTGCAAAAGTCGACATGACTCTCTCAAGGTCACTGCTTCCACATTCACAAACAACTCTTTCATTTGACGAACGTATCAAAGCCTCAAATTTTTTTCCGCACTTTTTGCAAACATACTCATAGATGGGCATGGCAACCTCCTGAAAATCACCTTATTGATAATGAAATGAGCAATCCGATCACTGCACCATAAAGGGTGCTTGTGTAAGGGTTACGGGTAATTGGACAACTGCCAGTTGGACATCCAACTAATCTATAATAGATATATCCTAATACTGCACCAATACCGCTCCCGACTATTAATTTCAACATTTGCTATCCCCCGATTTTCATTGAGATAAGACTTTATCAAGTTTACTCTTCACCACCTCTTTTGGCACTGCCCCTATGATTTGATCCACGGGTTTTCCGTCTTTAAAAATTATCATGGTGGGAATGCTTATTATACCATACTCCCCTGTTGTCGATGGATTCTCTTCTGTATTCAGTTTACCTACCTTTGCCTTTCCTTCATATTCTGATGCAACCTCTTCTATGATTGGACCCATAATCATGCATGGACCGCACCAGGAAGCCCAGAAATCAACCAGTACAACCTTGTCAGAGTTTAACACTTCTTCTTTAAAATTTGCATCAGTAAATTCTACTTCTTTTCCCATGAGTTATTCCTCCAAATTTTAATCTTTTAATGCATCAAGCAGTTTAAGAACCTTATTGTTTTTTATTCTATAGCATACTGTATTTCCCCTTCTCTCCGCAGTTACAATGCCAATGTTTCTCAAAAGAGAAAGGTGCTGTGATATATTGGACTGCGTCAATCCAAGGATTTCTTCCATTACTCTTACACAAGGACTCTCCCTTCTAATAAGATCTACTATCTTCAGACGAGTTGGATGAGCCAGCGACTTTAAGATGCGCGCATCCTCCTCATAATCCCTAATCTTCATTTACTCTGCTCACTCTCTTCTAACCTCTTTACAACCGATTGAGCTGCTATTGTACCATCTCCAACAGCAGTTGAGATCTGCCGCACACCCTTGGAACGAACATCACCAACCGCAAATACACCCTTTACAGAACTCTCCATCTCATCGTTTGTAATAACATAACCCCAGCGATCCAGTTCCACCTTTCCCTTTAAGAAATCTGTATTCGGATCGAGCCCAACCCAGATGAACACTCCTGAAGCAGCGAGTATCTTCTCTTCACCAGTCGACCTCTCTTTTATTGTTACAGACTCGACACTCTTTTCACCATTTATAGAAAGTACTTCATGATTCAAATAAAAGGTGAACTTAGGATCATTATGAGCCCTCTGCTGGAGTATCTTCTCGGCATTGAGATGATCAAGAAATTCCACGAGTTTAATTGATCGAACAAATCTACTTAAATAGAGACTCTCCTGAATACCAGAATTTCCTCCACCAACAACCACAACATCCTTATCCTTAAAGAAAGGTCCGTCACATGTGGCACAGTAAGAGACTCCCCTGCCCTTGAATTCTTTTTCACCCGGGATGTTGAGAAGCTTATGATCAGTACCGGTTGCGATTACAATATTTTTTGCTGTATATTCCTTTCCTCCCGCAACAACCCTCTTAGGAGTCTTTCCAAAATCTACCTCTTCTGCTATTCCAAAAATTACCTCCAGTCCAAAACGTTTTGCCTGCTTCTCCATCCTCTGCATCAGTTCTGCACCGCTTATTCCATCTTCAAATCCCGGATAATTTTCAACCCAATCGGTTGTAGCCACCTGACCTCCCAACATCATCTTTTCGATCATTGCTACTTTCAGCTCAGCACGTCCGGCATATATGGCCGTCGTCATGCCAGCAGGTCCTCCTCCAATTATTATCAGATCATATTCGGTCATATCAAATCCTCTCAAGGCTATTAGCTAATTAGCATATTCGGATATTTGAATATACTAATTAGCTTTTTAAATGTCAAGTATTTTTTAATCTAAAACAGAATAAATCTCTGAAGGGATAGAAAAAATTTCTTATCTTATAACTTTCAAAATCGTAAGAGATGAAAATGATACAAAGAGAATTTAATTTAAAATTTTGCAAGACAACAAAATAATAAATAAAACACTTTAAATGGTCACTGCAATGGATTTTCGGATCAATAAATTTCAGGTAAATAAACCTCCCTATTCTTCACTATTTACTATATCCTTATTCCTGGTATGATCCCTCCTTAACCACTTTTTTATAATACTTCTTATCTTTACTGCCAGGCATAAATCTTTCGATCTCAATAGCATATTTCTGTGCATTTTCTCTGGTTATTATTCCCTTCTGCAAAAGCTGCATTAGGTGATCATCCATAGTCTGCATTCCTCTGACCGTGCTCGACTGCATCACGGATCGTATCTGATGTATCTTTCTCTCCCTTATCAAGTTTCTTATTGCAGAATTGGCTATCATGACCTCTACAGCAGCAACACGACCCACACCTGCTGTCCTCGGCAGAAGTCTCTGGGAAATTACACCTAAAAGTGAACTTGAAACCTGTGTTAAAATCTGTTTTTGCTGTTCTGCAGGAAACACATCGATGATTCTGTTAATAGTATCTGGTGCTGTCCTTGTATGCAGCGTTGAGATTACAAGATGCCCTGTTTCGGCAGCAGTAAGAGCCAGTGAAATCGTCTCCAGATCTCTCATCTCTCCAACAAGTATTACATCTGGATCCTCCCTGAGAGCACTGCGCAGGGCGGTCGAAAAAGAGTTTGTATGGTGACCAAGCTCCCTCTGCTGTATGAGGCAGTTTTTAGGTTTATGTGTGTATTCTATGGGATCTTCTATTGTTATTATGTGCCAGTTTCTCTCATTGTTCATTAAATCGATCATGGCCGCCATTGTTGTCGATTTACCGTGCCCTGTTGGCCCAGTGACAAGTATCAATCCTTCCACCTGCCTACTGAGAATGGTCACACCCTCTGGCATCCCAAGTTCCTCTAAAGTCCTTACCTTATCGGGAATGATACGAAAGGCAAATCCCATTCCTCCAAGTTTTGTAAATGCATTCACACGAAAATGGGCAACATTTGGAACAAAATATCCAAAATCCAGCTCAAGGTTCTTTTTGAAACGCTCGAATTGATAATCGTCAAGAATCTGAACCGCTATGTCTTCAAGGTCCTGTTTTGTCAGCACTCTTCCCTTTACGGGCTGCAGCTTGCCGTCTATTCTCAATATGGGTGGATATCCTTCACTAATATGAATATCCGAAGCATTGTTCTTTACTGCATGCAGTAGAAGCTGATGAATCTGTTCCCTTCCAATCATATATCACCCCATCATATGATCGTTGGTGTTATGAATATAATAAGATCTGTCTGTTTCTCTTCATACTTTTCATGTTGAAAAAGCTTGCCGATGAGCGGCAGACTTCCAAGAAACCAAACCTTCTTTATTGTCTTTACCTTCTGAGTCTTTATTAAGCCACCTATTGCAAGCGTCTCGCCATTGTTTATTGTGACTATGCTGTTGACGCTACGCTTTGATGTAACCGGTGCTCGATGCTCTTTATATATGACCCAGTCCGTTATCTCCTCAATAACAGGATTAACATACATGGTTATCCTTCCATCCTTTGTAATATGCGGTGTGACATTTAATTGTATGTTTATCTCCTTGTAATCAAAGGTAACCATGTCGCCCTGGCCACCGAGACCCCTCTGGATCTTTGGTACAGGAACTGTTGTTCCAACGCTTATTGAAGACTCCTCATTATCCATTGCCACTATGTTGGGATTTGATTTTAACGTTGCATCTGTCTTCTCCCTTAGAAAATCCAGCACTGCCTGAAACTTACTCGTCGTTAGTGAGGCAAGTGTAAATTTACCACCCTTACTTGGTTTATCGTTTACTCCAGAGTAGTCTATATATGTACCTCCCTCCAAGGGGTATTTATCCCACAGCATTGTTGTTATTGTCTTGTCCCAGTCTATTCCAAGTTTATTTGTTGTGATCGGCGAGGCCTCCACTAACTGAGATTTAATCATGATCTGAGTAGGCATTTTGTCGAGCTCTGCTATTACACGATCTATTTGTTTGATCTTTTCAGGACTCGTGGTAACGACCAGTGTACTTGATCTCCTTATACCCTGAACCGCATTCTTATTGCTCGACTGTCTGTTCTTTCCCGATTCCTCAAACATTAAAAATTCTGGATGAAAAACCTGTACCATTGAATCATTATCAACAATCTGGCGCACCACATTGGCAATATTGTTTGCATCTGCATATTCGAGCCTGTAGACCTTTGTTACCTGCCCACCTGCATAAACCACACCTGCTGGCTTTACTGTTATTATCCCACTATCCTCATAATATTCACAGTTATTTGTATAAATTATCTTATCAAGAGTCTGTTTTAATGTAACATCCTTTAAATTCATCGTAACCGATCCCTCAACACCATCTGTTATTACCATGTTTAAATCGTATGAGGATGCCACTATTCTCAATGCATCATGAATCGGGGTCGATCGAAAATTGAAAGATACCTTCTTGTCCCACGGAATTTTGCTCGGCTCAGCCTCAATTTTTTTAACCTCCTTCATGGCAAGAGCCTTCTTCCTCTCAGGAGCTCCCCCCTTTTGTTCCTTCTTCTGGACAGATTCTACTGTAGCTTTTGGCTTCTCTTCTTTTTTCTTGCTCCTGTCAAGTTCAATCTGCCTTTTTTCCTCAGGCACAACCTGCTGTTTTTTCTCCTCGATCGTCTTGGACAAAGGAGTCGCCTCTGCCAGCTTCTTGCCGACAATCTTTTCAGGTTCCTTCTTTGACTCTTCCTTCAGGGCAGTCTCTTTTCCAACACTACCTGTTTCCTCTCTGACCAACTTTTCCTGAACAGGAGGCGGAGTGATCACATCTGTCTGAACTATTAAATCTGGATATCTCTGCGCAATAGAAAAGGATGCCTCTGGCTGAAAAAACATTACTGCCTTTACAAAACCCTTCTTATCATCAAAAATTCTTATCCGCCTTAAGGGACTCGAAGGATATGTAAGATCATCCTCAACGCTTTCCAATTTTGCGCCTCGGAAAAACAAAGCCGCCACACTCTTTGATGGACGCATATATCCAACCAGGTCATATTTTCCATCAAATTGAAAATATGTTCTAACATACTTCTCCTGTATCACATTGGATATGTTCTTTAAAGAACCTGGCTTGGTCATACCCTCCGTCCTCTCTGGCAGGACATCAATGCCCATCAGACGTTCATTGTTAAATGCCACAACAAGATGACTGCTCTTTTTCAATATTGCCAGGGGAATATCCTCGTCATACAATATGTCTGCTTTAAAAATGGAAGGAACACTGCTTACCTGTTTTATGGAAATCCGCTGATTAGAAGCATAGTTAACAAATATATCGGAATTATTCAGGTCACCTGCAGTTCCCTCAAAGTAGAGCGATACTCTGCCCCTCTCTGACTGCGATATTCCGACCCATGAGACCATCTCGCTGAAATTAAAGACAGCCCATGACCTGTTACCTGACTCTCCTCTTTTTATGGACAGAAGATTTGCTCCCTTTCTTCCATACAACGGTAAGCATACAAACATAAGGAGTAGTAGAGTCCCGAATGTTGGTAATTTTCTACGTATCATGGCTACCTTCCCTCTAATTTCAAATTTATTGTTTTACCACCCGCCATACAAACCACACTGTTATCTGTTATCCTTGTTACTTTTAGACCCTTCTTCTCCTCTCCTTCGGCAATGATCATATCATTTATTAATGCGAGTGATCTTCCTTCCCTTTTGATAATTGCCTTTAATTTATATTTTCTGTTTGCTCTTTTACTGCTACCCTTACTGGCAGAAGCCGTAACTGCAAATGGATCTCTACCCCATGTATCGAAACGAACGACATTTTCATTTTTTTGAGTCTTCACCGCTGTCGCCTTTTCTCCAGCCGAAACAGTAGTACTCTTTACCTCAGTCGGAGTAACAGCTGCCTGTGGAGGTTGCTCTTTCCCTGATTTTAGAATGAACTTATCAAGTACAAAAACAAATACTGCAATGCCCAGAATTATGAGAAGTCTTTTTTCACTCTTTTTAAGTGCCATAATACATCACCAACCTAATCTTCCTGTTTGACAAATTCCAATCATTATGTGATAATTGTTCATATTGAAAAAAAGACATTCCAAAGTTATGGCATATCTCTTGGGCAGAACCAGCTCTATACCGGCAATCCCACCTGTCCATACATCACTGAGATACTCTCCCTCATACTCTCCAAGAAAACTCATCTCACTGCCGTACTCTCTGTACTCTCTTTTTTTCTCCAGCCGCCACAAATACCATACTGCACCAGCAACATAGAATCTAAACGATCCGTAAGGAACCACTATTCCAGCCTGACCCCTAAACTCTCTCCAGTCATATTTCATTTTGTAGTGATTTAAAAACATCTGACCTTCGATTTCAAAATCATCAATAAAAGAACCCTGAGAGACAAACCTCAATGCCTGAATGTCTGAATAGAGGCTGACAGATCCAAGAGAGCCGAGTCGATGTGCCATGTGAAATCCAAAACCACAGGCGAATCTGAACTTATCCCTGAAATCTGAAACCATATCCTTCTGGCTCTGAAGTTCGAGCTGGACTGCTCCTCCCATGAGATAAAAGTCGAGCCATGGAGTTATGCCCCAACTGCTCTTTAGAATGTATCGCCTCGATATCTCGATCTCAGATCCCACCTGCTGATTTATATATGCACCTCCAGCACTCATGCTCCATATCCCCTTTCCACTCGACCATGTCGGATTCCCAGAAAGCTGTGAAAACAGTTCTGAGGAAAATGGTGCTGAAATCAAGAGTGCTGCTATTAAATATTTCCTGATATTCATTTCTTTCCCCTTTAAATTATAATGACAGATGGATAGTAACCGAGCCCTCGGCCAGTCCATTAACACTGCTGATAGAAACAGTAATCGTAATATCGCCTTCTATTGCATTTGGATCCGTTGGATCTATAGTATTATAACAGTACAGATAGTAGTAGCAAGATCCTGGATCTGCCGTTGTCTTCTTCTGCCATGATAATTCTGCAGATACGGAAGAAGGTGCATAACTAGCACTCAAAGTAGATCCTGAAACAACAGGATTACCATTCACATCCCAAACCTCTATTGTGATCAGTGCTGCTTCTCCAGGTGCAATTATGGCCTTGTCTGAGTATACATTGTAATGACTGATATTGTGCGATATTACCACGCTGCAGATATTCCAGACCTTAATATCGCTTTTGTTGTCGTCTACTCCATTTGTATATGCCAGAATTCGTGCAATACCGTGATTTGGATGACCATCATTATCAAAATCGGGTGGATCGCCATATATCGGCCGACCCGGAATATTGGGATTCTCAAAAGTATTTCTCCATCTTGTCGTGTCAGGATATGGATCTTGAGCCTGAAGTATAAATGTTGCAATGCCGTCCTCATTTGTAGTAGAACTTGTGCTCGGATCATCCATTATGACCTTCCCACCTGTCGTAGATACATATACTGCCGTTCCTTCCTGAACTTCGTTCATATATTTATCGCTTATAGAAACACTTAACAGTGTTGTATCGAGACCGGCATATATGTTCAGCCGTCGAGGAACTATTGTAAGATGTGTTGTGCTGGAGTCTGCAATATCTTCCATATATGGAGGACCAGAATGAATAACGATCTCTGTGGCGATCGAGCGTACATCTGTCACAGGATTACCGTCTGAATCCTCTGTCACTTCTGCCTGTATCTTTGCAGTACCGGAAACAGTATCGCTCTTGAATGATGCCTGAGCAGTACCACCTACTGTAGATATTTCGGTGCCCTCTGACGGACTCATTGTCTCGTTTCCAGAAGGAGATTGTATAATATGGAATACTACCTTAGTACCATCCTCTACTGGATTGTTTTTACTGTCTTTTACATCTGCATATACAGTAACTGTCTGGTTCTTTCCTGAATCCTTAACCCCCATTGAATTTGGAGAGAACCGCAAGAGTACAGATTGCGGAGGTCCAGGAGTAAGGGTAATGTTAATAATGTCGTAAATGTTCCCCCCTCCGCTCAGATCAACACGTGCCGTTATCTGAGCAATTCCAACTTCACTGCTTGAGAACTGCACCTCAGCAACCCCATCTCCATCAGTCTGTGCACTTGGAGTTATATCGCCAACAGTGGTAGAGAATTTTACCGTTTCTCCACTAACATTCATTCCCTTTTCATCTTTAACAACAGCTCTTATGGTAGCCGTTGTAACACCATCTGCAGGAAGCTCTGTTATAACGTTCTGTGGATCTCCACCAGTATATGCAGTAACAGTTATATTTGCAGGCTCTCCAACGGTCTCAGTAAATTTCACATCTATTGGATATGGAGAAGATTTTACATCACCGTATGTAACCAGAACATGGGCAGTATCAGGAGAAGTACTGCTTTTAAGTGAGACCTGAGCAACACCCGACTGATTTGTCTCTGCATATGCTGGTATTGTTCCAGCATCTGTAGCAAAATTAATATTCTCTCCTGCAATAGCAATGCTTGTGGACGACCTCTTCAAAACAGCCGAAATCGTTGATGTAGAATTCCCATCTGCAGGAATCTCATCCGGAAAGGCTGTGACTGTCAAAGAGACCTTGACTATATCTATATCAACATCTACAGAGTTTGATGGATCACTCAGATAGGCACTCACCGTTGCATCTATGTCAGAGGAAACTGTGTCCGGAATCAAATCAAAAGTTGCTATGCCGCTGGAATTAGTAACAGCAGAAACAGGCGTGCTGACTCCCGGTACAGACGGCGTTACTGCAAAGTGTACAGTACGACCAGAAACAGGATTACCATCTCCATCACGTACAACCGCGCTTATCCTCGAATAGTTCTCTCCATTGGCATATATCATACTGCTCGTAGCACTAAGTTCTGTTATCGTATCTCCTGCCGCAGCCTCAGAAACAAAACTAACCTGAAGAGGCCACGGATCAGCATGCTTGTTACCATAACTAACCTCAACATTGGCCGTCTGAGGCGTGCTGCTGCTGGTAAGCAAAACCTGCGCTACACCAGATGCGTTCGTCTCTGCCTCGCCTGGTATCGTACCATGATTCGTTCCAAAGTAAAGCTTCTCCCCTGCTATCGCTATGTTGGTCGACTTGCGCTTGAGTATTGCCGTAACCGTAGAGGTGCTACTACCATCGGCTATTATTGATGAAGGTACAGCCGAAACCGTCAGCGTTACCTCTATTATCTCAACATCAACACTCACCGTTGAAGATGGATCGTCAAGATAGGCACTCACCGTTGCATCTATGTCAGAGGAAACTGTGTCCGGAATCATTTTAAAAGTTGCAATTCCATTTACATCTGTAACAACAACTGCAGTACTATCGACCCCAGGTACATTGGGTGTAACAGAAAAATTAACCTGCTGGCCAAACACAGGAGAGCCCTTGTCATCAACAACCGTTACAGATATATCTACAAAGTTCTCCCCATTTGCAAAAACATATCTCGAGCTTGTCGTTATTTCGTAAATTGTGTTCATTCCTGCAGCTTCTGATGCAAAAATAACAGTATCACTTGCAGTTATTCCCTCTCCATAGTGTGCAACAACGACCGCAGTATCCGGACTGCTTGTACTGGTCAATTCTACTTCTGCCAATCCTCTTGAATCGGTATCCTTTTTATTTGGTATCAATCCCTTTGTAGTGGCAAACCTAATCTCTGCATCAGAGATTGCAACCTGACTTGTGGTCTCTTTCAATACTGCAGATATCTTTGAAGTACTCTCTCCATCTGCTATGATTATATCCGGATATGCAGAAACACCAAGCTGTACACCAACAAATTTTACATAATCGGCAATTACATTAGTATCCGACACTGCCTGTACAGTAACGTTGACATCCTGCGAGCTTGCACAACTCGTCAATATTGCCGATGCAATGCCCTCCGAGTTCGTAACGGCCTGTACAGGCGATATTGTACCTGCACTCGTTGAAAATGTAACCTCTGCACCCTGTACTCCCCTTGAGGAATCGTCAAGAACCGTTACCTGAACAACTGCAGTGTCAACACCATTAGCATATAAAACCTTGGGATTAATATCTATCTGAAAATTTGATTTAGAGGAAGAAATGAAATAGATTTTTATTGAAGAAGAAATTGCTCCATATTTTGCGGTGACCTTTACCTCACCCGTTGCCAAACCACTCGTGAGAACCACGCTGGCCCATCCATCTTCATCTGTAGTGTCTGCCGACTCGATTGTTCCAGATGTTGTAGTAAAAGATATGACTCTGTCAGCGACTGGTTCTCCATCCTGATTTATTAGCCTGACCCGAATGTTGGAATAAAAACCGCCAACAGGAACCTGCTCAGGATTTGCTGACATGTTAACAAGTAAGTATGTTTCTCTCTGTTCAGAGCTGGTAGCATCGATTGGATTTTTCTGAGTACACGTTATCCCGCTCATAATAAGAAGTAAGGCAAGCACTCCTAACAGGACTATTAACCTAAAATACCGGTTCCAATCAATCATGAGTAAGCTCCTCCTCAGGCCTGAACATAGTATGATTCGAATCAGGCCTGTATTTTATGTTTTAACTGTCTTCTCTTTTTCCAATTGGCCTCCTTTCCTTAAAATTACTACCCCTTTTATAGTTATCTTAAGTTCCGTTGCTTCCAGTTCTCTCTCGATTTGCACCTCGTCCACTCTAATGAATTGATACTTATCAATATCATCAAGAAACTTTGCAAACTGAAGAAAGAGTCCCCTGTACTCTATTGTAATTGGAAGAACCGATATCTCGGTATTCGGCTCTTTAAGTTCAGAGAGAGAACCATAATCAGGTTTAATCTCAAAAAGCTTTAAGTTATATCTCCTTGCAATCTTTTCGATCTCATCTCCTATATAGATCAGCCTGTTTCTTAAAAATAGTTCATCTATCTTCTTATTAACCAGATCGGAAAGACTGTCCCTTTTAGCCTTCAAAAATTCAATTTTATTCTGAGTAACACTCATCTGTTCTTTATTCTGGTATATCTTCAACCTTTCATTATATTGAGAAATCTTACTCTTTACATTGATATAATAAATCAGTATCCATCCAACAATTATGATTACGATCAGTGCTGAAATTATTATTATCTTTTTGTTTATCATCTCTAACCTACTTCTTTAAATTTGCCGTTATCTCGAATCTATATGAGTCGTGCTCTTCGTTCCATTCATCCTTTTCCAGCTTCACGTCCGAAAAGTATCCAGATCTTTCCATGTCTACTATGAGTTTTGCCAGATAAATACCAACATCATTATTTGGTTTTGTGCTCATACCCTTTATCACGACAATCCAGGGCGTAGCCTTGGGCTGCTCTTCACCCTTTTTTGGAGCCGGCTTCTTTCTGTTATTCTCTTCCCTCTTTTTTCCATATTCCACGTATACAAGCTGTAAATCCTTCGGCACAGAGTGAGAAAACATCTTCAATATCTGTATCGGAGTCTCGTCCTGTTTTGTCAGTGCCAAGAGATTCGAGTATTTTTTGTTCAGAGTAATTATCTCATTCTGCAGCGATTTATTTAGCTTAATGTTCTTCTCTATTTGCGGAAGGAGTACCTCTTTTTGTGCAACCTCACTGGAAATCCGACTTAGTTTAGACTGAAAATTAAATGTCATGAATGCAAGAAACATTACAACAGCAGCAAGAGAATAGGCCAGACTCTTCTCTACAACTGCTAATTTGTGGACCCGTTTATACTGCTGAGGCAAAAGGTTTGCCTCTGAAGAAGAGTACTCCATCGCAAGGGAAAGACTCAATGCCTGTTCAGGAAATCTCTTCTTAAACATCATTATTTTATCACTACCCCCACTGATCCTGATGCTCTGTGGTAATGAGAACCTTTTAACCGGTATCCGCAGCTTTTCTTCGATCGCCTCAGGCAGATTTTTCAGCATTGCACCGCCGCCAACAAAATAGATGGAGTTTATTGCCTCACCACTCGAATTTTCCTTATAGAATCCAATCGATCTTTGAATCTCGCTTATTAAACGTTCTACAACGGGTCTCATCACGGTCTTTACTTCTGAGAGCGGGGCACCCTTAAATGTCATACCTCTTGTAAAACCAGTAGGATATCCATATTTCAACTTAAATTCAAG